>Ga0316191_10000424_pt1 | contig 27414 bp, 23 predicted proteins | sample Eddworburr2cm_MG_FD_204928 | JGI IMG/M metagenome (GOLD analysis project Ga0316191, IMG submission 204928) | Coastal sediment microbial communities from Maine, United States - Eddy worm burrow 2 cm | ecosystem: Environmental > Aquatic > Marine > Coastal > Sediment | place: USA: Maine... | reverse complement strand
GACCGGGACAAGCTGTGAATTACCGCCAGATCGTCATCACCGCCATCATCCTGCTGCTGTTCGCGCTCATCGGCACGGCACTGGTGGTCTATACCCATGACAACACCCGCGAACGTATTGCAGCCAACGAACGCGCCACCCTGTTACGCAAACTCCACCAGCTGATTCCACCGGAACTGCACGACAACACCCTGCTGGAAGACACCTTGACAGTCACCGACAGGCATTTGCTCGGCACGGCCGGGCCGGTCACGGTTTACCGTGCCAGAAAGAATGCTCAACCGGTCGCGCTGGTCATTGCACCGGTTGCACCCGATGGTTACAGTGGCTCCATAAAACTGCTGGTTGGCATCAATGTAGATGGTACATTGAGCGGGGTCCGGGTCGTTGCCCACCGCGAGACACCGGGGCTGGGTGATGCCATTGATGAAACCCGCTCGGACTGGATACACATTCTCGATAACCGATCACTGGGAGACCCGCCCCTGGAACGCTGGGGAGTGAAAAAGGATGGTGGTGATTTTGACCAGCTGACCGGCGCAACCATCACCCCGCGCGCGGTGATCAAGGCAGTCCGGCAGGCCTTGCTATACTATCGTGACAACCAGGAGGCCCTGTTTGCCAGTAATGCAGCAACCGCACCTCCCCGTGACGACGATGATCATTAACAGGACGACACGAGCATGAATGACCCTACCTATGGCCAGATCCTGAAAGAGGGTCTGTGGCGGAACAATCCCGGGACAGTCCAGTTACTTGGCCTCTGCCCCCTGCTGGCGGTCACCACAACCGTCATCAACGGCCTCGGTCTGGGCCTGGCGACCACGCTGACACTGGTCGCTTCCAACGTCAGCGTTTCACTGATTCGCAAACTGGTGCGGCCGGAAATACGCATCCCTGTATTTGTACTGATAATCGCCTCGGTCGTCACCGTGATTGAACTGTCAATGAACGCCTGGCTGCATGATCTCTACCTGATTCTGGGGATATTCATCCCGCTGATTGTCACCAACTGCGCCATCATCGGGCGTGCAGAATCCTTTGCCTCGAGACAGACCGTCGATCGCGCCCTGCTGGATGGGCTGGCCATGGGTATCGGCTTTACCCTGGTGCTGGTGACCCTCGGCGGCATGCGTGAAATGATCGGACAGGGCACCTTGCTGGCGCAGGCACACCTGATGTTCGGGGCATTCGGTGAACATCTGACCCTGACAATCATCGAGGACTACCGGGGCTTTCTGCTGGCCATATTGCCACCGGGGGCTTTCCTTGGCCTGGGCTTCCTGATTGCCGGTATAAATATCATTAACGCACGACGTGAACAGAAGGCCACGGTAAGGGCCATACCTGTCAGTCAGCCTGTGCAGGCATAATAATCTGGACTGACGCGTGAACCGCAGCAAGCGCCAGGAGATTTTTACACGGCTGCGTGACGCCAATCCTGAACCCACCACCGAACTGCATTACGGTAATCCTTTTCAGCTGCTGATTGCCGTCATACTGTCGGCCCAGTCGACCGATACCGGCGTCAACAAGGCCACCAGGGACCTGTTCAAAAAGACCAGGACCGCGGCTGCCATGCTCCGGCTTGGTGAAGCCGGCCTCAAGGAACATATAAAAACGATTGGCCTGTTCAACACCAAGGCCAGCAACATCATCAAGACCAGTACCCTCCTTGTTGAGCGGCATGGCGGCAGGGTTCCGGAGGACCGGGCCGCACTGGAAGCACTGCCCGGTGTCGGCCGCAAGACAGCCAATGTGGTACTTAACACGGCCTTTGGCCACCCCACCATTGCCGTGGATACCCATATCTTCCGGGTAGCCAACCGCACCGGCATCGCGCCCGGCAAGAATGTGAACGAGGTTGAACAACGACTGCTGCGGCTGGTGCCTGAAGAATTCAAGCGGGATGCCCATCACTGGCTGATTCTGCATGGACGCTATACCTGCATTGCCCGCAAACCACGGTGCCAGTCCTGTATGATTTCCGACCTGTGCGAGTACCGGCACAAGCAGCTGGACTAACATCCAACAGGCGCAACAGGCAGTTGACACCATTCCCGCAAAAACACACAACACATTGTTATATATGATTTTCTCATCAAGATTCAACAAAGCGGCAGACAGATCCCGGTCTTAAGTGACCAACGCAGAAACTTTTTGAATAAGTCAAGGTCGTATTCACTGACACAACATCAGGTTGTGGAAAACGACCAAAAACACCCAGGGCACCTGCCCTGTTTATTAAAAACCCACGTGGAGGCATTTCCAATGTCACAAGAATCAACAAAGAAACCCCTGGCTATCGCTCTTGGTGCCGCATTCGTAACCTCTCTGGCCGCCATCCCCGTTGCCAATGCAGCGGAAAACCCGTTTGCCATGTCCGAACTGTCCAGCGGCTACATGGTTGCGGAGATGGCTGAAGGCAAATGTGGCGAAGGCAAATGCGGCGGCGAAAAGGCCAAGCCTGAAGGCAAATGCGGCGGCGAAAAGGCCAAGGCTGAAGGTAAATGTGGCGAAGGCAAGTGCGGTGGTAACAAGGCCAAGGCTGAAGGCGACATGGACGAGGCTGAAGCTGACAAGGCCAGGACTGAAGACGAATAACTTAACCATCCAGCCTTGTTGTGAACACTCGGACCTATCCCGTAAAAGGAACGGGGCTGGGCCTGCGGCGGACCCTGATGGGTCCGCTGCGGGACGACCCGTCTGAAACGGTTGATTTTTTCGAGGTAGCCCCCGAAAACTGGATTGGCGTTGGGGGCAAGATGGGCAAGGACTTCCGCTACTTTACCGAACGCTACCCGTTTATCGCCCATGGACTGTCCCTGTCGATTGGCAGCCCTGCCCCGCTGGATCAGACCTTTCTCCAGCGGGTAAAGCGTCTGCTTGATGAACACGATTTCCACTTTTATTCCGAACATCTGAGCTACTGCAGTGATGACGGTCATCTCTATGACCTGCTGCCGATTCCCTTTACTGAAGAAGCTGTACACTACGTCGCCAGCCGTATCCGGCGCGTGCAGGACATTCTGGAACGCCGCATTGCAATGGAAAATGTGTCTTACTACGCCGCGCCTGGCAAGGAAATGGAAGAAATCGAATTCCTCAATGCGGTCCTCGAGGAAGCTGACTGCGACCTGCTGCTGGATGTGAACAATATCTACGTCAATAGCATCAACCACCGCTACGATGCGGAAACATTCCTCAAGTCACTGCCGGCGGAACGCGTTGCCTATTTTCACATTGCCGGTCATTATGACGAGGCCGACGACCTGAAGGTGGATACTCACGGTGCACCCGTTATTGATCCGGTCTGGTCGTTACTGGAAACCGCCTATCGACATTGCGGCGTGGTACCGACACTGCTGGAACGCGATTTCAACATCCCGCCACTGCCGGAACTGCTTGCTGAAGCCAGCCACATTGCGCGCTTGCAGGACAAGTGGGCAGCCAGTCATGATGAAGGCCTCGCCCATGGCAACCACGCCTGAATTTACCCGACGGCAGTACGAATTCGCCGCACATATCCGCGATCCTGAACATCAACCGGCGCCCGGGGAAATTGAAGACCGGCGCATGGCGATTTATCGCGAACTGTTCTACAACAACGTGGAAGGCTTCCTGAGCAACACCTTCCCCGTCCTGCGCGCACTGCATGCAGACCAGCAATGGCATGCCATGGCGCGTGATTTTTTTGCGCATCACCGGGCGCAAACACCATTATTTCTGGAAATCCCGCGTGAATTCCTGGGCTGGCTACAGAACAAGCGTACCGCCAGGGCAGATGACCTGCCATTTCTCTATGAACTCGCCCACTACGAGTGGGTTGAACTGGCGCTATCGATTTCCGAAGAAACCCTCGACCGGGACGGCGTTAACCCGGAGGGAGATTTTCTGACCGGCATACCGGTGCTGTCGCCTCTCGCCTGGCACATGAGCTATCGATACCCTGTCCACAGGATCGGACCGGACTTTGTGCCGGCCGCACCGGACGAGGCCACAACCAGCCTTGTAGTGTACCGGAATCGTGCGGACGAGGTAGGCTTCATGGAAATCAACCCGGTGACAAAACGCCTGCTGGAACTCGTCAGCAGCAACGACACCGAAACCGGTGAACAATTGTTGCACCGCATTGCAACGGAAATGTCTCATCCACAACCCGGGGTGGTTGTAAAAGGCGGCGTCGAAATACTCAAGGGCCTGGTACAAAAAGATATTATCCTGGGTAGCAAAAGCCGCCTGTAGAGTGAACCGGTCACTTGACATGGTGACACCACTGCAGGGAGGGATACGTCCATGATCGGCCTGTTGAATTTTTCCCAGGACCTGCTCGACAAGACACGTGCCGTTGATTTCCTTGCACCACTGGCATTACGCCTGTACCTGGTGCCTGTTTTCTGGATGGCCGGCACCAACAAACTGGAGAATGCAGGACTCCAGTGCATGAGTAATGCTGCCGACGGCTGCAGCTTCGTGCCCAGGCAGGACATCATTGACTGGTTTGGCAATCCCGAATGGGGGCTTGGCCTGCCGTTCCCGGAGCTCATGGCCTACCTCGCATCCTACACGGAGTATTTTGGCGCCATCCTGCTGCTGCTCGGACTTGCCGTGCGCTGGATTTCAATACCGCTCATGGTCACTATGGTTATTGCCGCGATGACCGTGCATTTGCAGAATGGCTGGTCAGCCATTGCAGAAGGGACCGGCATCTTTGCCACCGCGCGCACCGGGGGTGCCATTGAGCGGCTGGACAAGGCCAGGGAAATATTGCAGGAACATGCCAATTACAGCTGGTTGACCGAAAACGGCAGTTTCGTCGTGCTCAATAACGGCATTGAGTTCGCAGCCACCTATTTCATCATGTTACTGGTGCTGTTCTTCATCGGTGCCGGCAAATACTTCAGTGCCGACTACTGGATTGCAAGACAATGGCGCCACCAGGACTGAAACACCGGCCAGGGTGGCATTCGCCCGGGAGCCAGGGCTGGCAGCAACAAACACTTCCTGCTGCTTCATGATGAAGCGTGAAGTACATCCCGGTTCTGCTCCGCCGTCCGGGCAATACTGGAGTCAGACCCGGGCAGTATCCTGTCCGGGTCTCGCAAAAGCAGCAGGCGCAGGGACCGGACTCGTGTCATGACCATTGCACACACCCCTGACATCATGACAATAAAGTCCGGTCCCCTGCGATTTCCTGCCTGCCCAGGTAGCTAATGATGCAGCACAATATTTTTAACCCAATCTTTGCATAAAACTTCCTGCAGGAGCGGCCTCCTGGACGCGAATCGCGCCGTGGGCGGCGCTCCTGCAGGATGTGTCAGAACCTCACCAGCAGTAAATTCCAGAATCAATTCGAAAGATTGATTTCATCCTGTAAAACAGGCAGCGAAATCAGCTTTCAGACCGGGATTTATGCAACTATCGGGTAAACACTGCTATGGCACCAGGTGCTGATGCTCTATACCCTGCTTCCAGTGAATAATATGTTCCATCGCAGGGCTGGTGTAGATGGTACCGTCTTTAGTTATCAGTAGTATTTTATGGGCATCCATCCCGTCAGCAACCGTCTTCCAGTCCTTGATGCCGGCGATAAGAATGGTGGCGGCGGCAGCATTTGCAATCATTGCATCCTTGTGCATAACAACCACCAACTGTATAGCAGTTACCGGTATCCCGGTGCGCGGGTCAACAACATGCCGGTAAACGGGCCGTCCGTGCCCGCCTAGTGACTTGTCAAACGAGCGCACGCTGACCACTGACAGGTCATCGATATTTTCAATAGAACCCAGCGAATGCTTGCCGCTGGCGTCAGGTATCCCAATCCACCAGTCATGATCACCACGGGTACCTATTGTTCGAACACTGCCGCCGATATCGATCATTGCATTTGATACCCCGGTTTTTTCCAGGCGTTCAATGCCTTTATTCAGGGCCAGCCCACGGATCATGCCACCAAATTCAAGTTTAACCAGTGGGTTCCTGCTACCGATCTCGTTGCCTTTGACGATCAGATCATTCATGGACGGTTGCCGGGAGATTATTTTATTCACCTGCTCATCGATCAGTCGCTGCACTTCATCCGGATAGGGAGACTCGTCGCATTCTTCCTGGTCACATTCAAACTCCCACAGAGCAGTCAACTCTCCCGCAGCAGGATTGAACAATCCGTTACTTGCACTGGAGAGCTTGCCTGCTTCCCTGATCACTTCCAGCAGACCATCACTAACCGTCATGGACCGCCCCTCTGCAAGCGCCTTGTTTAACTGCTGCAATTCACCCTCTTCCTCAAAGGTGTAGCCGATAACATCCAGTGCCTGCAGTTCTTTTTCTACAGTGAGCGCTGCCTCTTTTGCCTGTTCCGGAGATGGTCCGACGATACTGATTTGCGCGAAGGTTCCGAGCACATCTAATTTGTCCTCGAAAACGCCCCCGTTGCGTTCGCAGCTGGCAACCAGAAAAAGCACACAGACCGTCAGCAAGGAGCCAAAGGCGATTTTAAGTTTCATGGTAAACTCCGGGTTCATTCCCATGGTAAATTTTTACAGACAATCATCGTATAGTATCGATCCATATGCATACAGGGATGCCTGCTTCATGTCCCGGGGCGGTTATGGAACCGGCGAGGGTCATGCTGCCTCAGAATCAGACTTATAATGCCCCGCTGAAGAAATCGAAGTACAGCCAGAAAATTACAGACGACGTAATCAGGGTAAGAATCATGGCGGGCGTGCCCTTTCTGAACCACAGCCCGGGGGTTATTGCCAGAGTGGGATCATTGGCATCCTTGGCAATCCGTTCCGAGAGGGTGACGATAAAGACATTGGCAGTTGACCCCAGGTGGGTACCGTTGCCCCCCATGCCGACACCAATGGCAAGTCCCCACCACAGGGGAGTGACATTGATACCCTGCGCTTCCATGCCAAGAATGATCGGCACCATGGCTGCGGTAAACGGGATATTGTCAATCATCGCCGAAAGGATGGCCGCGCCCCACATTAACAGAATAGTCGCCATCAGCAAATCATGCTCTACAAATGGCTGGATGAATTGTCCCAGGTACTCAAGAAAGTGACTGTTTTCTACACCCCCAACAACAACAAACAGCGACATAAAAAACATCAGTAGCGTCATTTCCACAGACTGGAATGACTCATCCATATCGACATCGTGACCCAGAAATACCAGCAGCGCGAGACCTGTTGCCGCGACAAACCAGGCATCCCAGTGAAGCGCATGGTGGAAAATGAACAGCACCACCATGAGGCCCATGACAATCAGCGCACTGTTCCAGGTACGCGGGTCCTTGATCGTTTCACGGTCCGCAAAGGACGTCTGTGTCGGCTTGACTGCAAGTTCCTTGCGAAACAGGAACCTGAGCGCTATCAGGATGGCGATCCAGGCAACAAATACAACACCGGCCATATGCACAAAAAAATCATTGAAACTGATATTTGCTGCAGAGCCAATCATCAGATTGGGTGGATCACCGACCAGGGTTGCGACACCGCCGGTATCCGATAACAGCGCGGCTGCCAGCAGATAAGGAATGGGATTGACCTTCAGCGCCTGGCATATCAACACGATCAACGGACCGAATATGACCACCGTCGTGACATTATCCAGCAGCAGTGAAATGACGGTCACCGCGGTGCCAATCATTGCCATCAGCACAAACAGGCGACCCCGGCTCATATCTGCGAGGCGATAGGCTAATACCTGAAAGCCGCCTGTCGGAATCATAATGGCCACAATAGTCATCATGGCGCCCAGTAACAGAATCACGTTCCAGTCGACCGCTTGCAGGGCCAGTTGCGGGTCGTAGAAACCGAAATACTGACCGACGACAATCATAATCCCGGCTCCACCCATGGCAAATTTCGCCCGATGGAAACCATGCACTCCTTCCGTAAATATTCCAATGAAGGTCAGTACCAGAATGACAGCGGAGACGAGCATGGGTGTTGTCCATGCCAGTGATTCGGTTAGTGGTTCCATATTTTACTCTGTTGTTCGGTAGTGGGCAGATTGTTCCAGAGTCCGACTGGCTCCTAGAAGATCAAGTTTATCATGAGCATCATGACAACCAGGAACAGTATCGTCATGATCCCGCCAGCACGCATGAAATCCGGGACGCGATAACCACCTGGCCCCATCAACAGCGCATTGACCTGGTGAGTCGGGATCAGGAAGGAATTCGAGGTGGCGATTGCAACTGTCAGTGCAAAAACTGCCGGGTTGGCGCCGGCTGCGATTGCGAGATTAACCGCCAGTGGCACGAGCAGTACCGTGGCGCCCACGTTCGACATCACCAGGGTAAAGAAGGTCGCCAACACCGCCAGCGCTGCCTGCAAGACCCAGATGGGCACATCCCCCAGCAAGGCAAGTGTCTGTTGTGCAATCCACGCGGCAGTCCCGGTATTCTCGACCGCCATGCCCAGCGGTATCAGACTGGCGAGCAGGAACACGGTTTTCCAGCTGACGGCCTTGTAGGCCTCGTCAATGTTCATCACGCCGGACAACACCATGCCCAGTGCGCCGGTCAGCAGGGATATCGACAGGCGCAGATCAGAGAACAGCACCAGGCAGAGTGCGACAAGAAAAAAGAACAGCGCGTAACCCACCTTCTGCGGGGCTGTCTCTTCGTGTGGATATTCGGAAGTGACCACTACGAAGTCACGGTCTGATTCCAGCCGGGCCAGGGCTTCCCAGGTGGTATGCACGACCAGTGTGTCACCGGCCTCCAGCGGCAGGTTGCGAATATCCTCGCCCTCACGCAGGGTCTCGCCACGACGATGCAGGCCGACCATCGCGAGTCCGTAGGTCTTGCGCATCCACACATCACGCGCGCTCTTGCCGATCAACTGCGAACCGGGCGGGATAACCACTTCGGCAACACCGGAACGGGTCGATGCCAGCACTTCACCAAAGTCCTTCAGGTCGCTGTGTTTCTGCAATCCGTATTTGGCAACGAACAGGTCAACATCGTGGGGGGATGCGAGGATTGCCATGACCATGCCCGCTTCCAGGCCGAGGTCTCGGGCCAGCGCGCCGGGCCCGACACGGGTTTGCTTGTCCTTGCGATGGGTTGCAATGACGCGGATATGCGAACTGCCTTCTACATCGTCGAGCATGAGTCCGACCAACGGGCTGTTGACGGGCACATCCACTTCAAACAGGGCGTAGTCGATGCCGTAGATATCCTGGAAATAGCTCATGGTATTGGCGCCGACGATGGTGCCACTTTCGGATTTATTGGTCGGCAACACTAAACGACCAAACAGCACAAAATAAATAACACCGGTGGCCACCAGGGCAATACCAATCGGCGTCACGCTGAAGAGATGAAAGGCGCTCATTTTCTGGCCTGGAGGCAAGGCCTGGTTGGATGTCATCATCAGGTCATTGAGCAGAATCAGCGGACTTGAACCGACCATGGTCACGGTGCCGCCGAGGATGGCGCAGAACCCCATCGGCATCAGCAGACGCGACATGGGCAGACCACTGCGTGCCGAGATGCGACTGACAACGGGGAGGAACAATGCGGCAGCCCCGACATTCTGCATGAAGCTCGAGATGATGGCGACGGTGGTGGAAATCAGCGGAATGATACGTTTTTCTGTACTGCCACCGTGTTTCAGTATGGCACTGGCCACCACATTCATCACACCGGTTTTATCCAGCCCCTTGCCGATGATCATCACCGCGATGATCGACATCACCGCGTTACTGGCAAAGCCGTCAAACAGGTGTTGTGACGGTACAAACGGCTGCTCGATGCCAAACAGCGGGCCAATCAGGGAGACCAGGCCAAGTAACACCATGATGCATATCGCGGCGACATCAACCTCAACGATTTCGAAAACAAACAGGTAAATCGTCAGCAACAATATTGATGAAACCCAGGCGATTTCAATCGTCGGGACTGCACCTGTCAGTGAAAAGCCCACGCCCAGAAAGATGATGGCACCGATCAGGCGTTTGATCAGGGCGGCTTTTGATGGTGTGCTCACGTGTGACTCCGGAAAAATGGATCGCTGGCAGCGATACCGGAAAACCGCGGTACCGTAGCCGAACAGATTGAAAACATTACGGCCGTACTGCCTGCCGCGCTCGATCAAACGGGATAATCAGGATCGGGAGGACCGTGGATGGCCACGCAGGGATAGGCATCAGTGCCAATGGGCGACAGCCTTTCAGGAGTGCCTGCGGGTGAGGACAGCCATTGGTTGGCAAACACCCCGGACGGTAAACCGGTCACCAGCGACTCGTCTTCAGGGGAACCCGGCAGATACCCGGATTCCAGTCCGATTTCCTGCAATTGAGGTCCCGCCCGGAAAACCGGATTGGTCATACTGACAAATAACACAGCAAGCAGAAGTAGCGTGAGCCACGAAGATTGCGCGCTTCCTTGTCCTGATGCTTGCATTGAATTCAGAGACCGATTTTCAAAAGCCAGGGATTTTATAAAAGAATACAGGAATATAAATATTTACTAATTGTTTGTCAATGATTGGCGCGGGCAACTGCTTGTTCGCTACCGGCATGATAGCCATGGGCAAGGACAAACCCGTCAGGAAGCACCTGTTGCAATTCAATAGCCTACTGAAGTTCTCCGGAGCTCCACGCATTCAAATGGTGGCTGTATATGTAGCTGGCGCCCTGGTAATAGGCCAGATTGCGATGCATGTCCGGATTGTCAATTCCGACCACTTCGATGACCGGGTTGCCGGATTCGGGGTTTATCAGCCGGGTCAGTTTCCGCTGCGGACTGCTTACTGACAGCTGCCCTTCGGTGTACAACCCCAGATACTCGTAGTTTGCAATCAGTGCACGTTCCTCGTCGGGGCGCATACCGAGAATGTTCTTGCCCAGAAAAAAGGACTCATACTCCATGTTCAGCATGGCCAGCAATGTAGGGCCAAGATCAATCTGGCTGGCAATCTTTGCGATTTTTCCGGGCTGGACATGGCCGGGACTAAAGACCAGCAGCGGGATATGATAGCGTTTCAATGGCAATGCCGTACTGCCAGCACCACCGGCAGTATGATCGGCAACAAAGACAAAAATGGTGTCCTCGAACCAGGGCTTCCTCTTTGCCCGTGCCAGGAAGTTACCAATGGCCCAGTCCGTGTACTTCACCGCGCCGGCCCGGTTGCTGCCGGAAGGTATATCAATCCGGCTTCCCGGGTAGCTGTAGGGGCGGTGATTCGAAGTGGTCATAACATGGAAAAAGAAGGGTGTCCCCTGCTGATAGGACTGGTCAGCCGCCTTGATCGCCTGTTTGTAGAGATCCTCGTCGGCCATGCCCCAGGCATTTACAAAGCCAACTTCATCCGATGGTACGCTGGTCTGGTCGATAACGTCATAGCCGTTCCCGCAAAAGAAGGTATTCATATTGTCGAAGTAGCCTCGACCACCATAGATAAATACGGTCTGATAGCCCTTGGACCGAAACACGTTGCCAAGTGACCACATGTCTGTCTCATGCCCCAGCCGTTTTACGATTGACCGTCCCGGAGTGGGCGGGACAGACAGGGTGACAGCCTCAAGTCCGCGCGTGGTACGATTACCTGTGGCATAGAAACGCGTAAACAGGAGAGACTGTTCAGCCAGCTTGTCAAGATTGGGCGTCAGTCCATCCTGGTTACCAAATACGCCCATATATTTCGCACTCAGGCTTTCTATCATGACCAGCATGACATTCAGTCTTTGTTCTTCTGCAGCTGCCGGGACAATTGTGCGCCTTATATTGAATAATCCATTGTCGCTGATACGGTCACCGGGCTCCATGACTTCCGCTAGCAAGGCGGCAGAGGCGTCCTGATTATCAAGCGTTGCGTAGAACTGGTAGTAGTCCAGTTCGTTTTGACGAAAGGCCGAGAAGAACTGGTGTGGGCCATTAGCGGACAGCTCGTTTTGATAGGTATTTTCCGACTGTTGCATCAATGCCGGTCCAACAGTAACACTGGCAAACACTGGCGACAGCAACAGTGCCGCGGTAACCGACATACGTGAACGGAATGTCTCATGTTGTTGCAGGCTGCGGTCCAGACCGGATGCGAGTTTCACGTAAACCAGCGATGTCAGTATAAACAGGACTGAAAAAATGGGTGCCAGCGGATAGGACTCAACAATATTGTCGGTGACCTCACGCCGGTACACCAGGTAATCGACCGAAATAAAATTAAAGCGCGCCTGGAATTCATCCCAGAAAACATACTCTGCCACGGCGATAAACAGCAGCCCGAAAATAGTCGCAAAACAAACCATATGCACAATCACCCGGTTTACCCGGGATGACCACATGCGGTTGGGTACCAGCAGCAGATACAGACTTACCGGAACAAGCGCATAGGTATAAAATGCGACATCATAGATTCCGCCTGTCCCATAGATGCGCAGTAGCGCGGGGATGGAAAGGTCGGCATAATCCAGTGAACAGACCAGCAGAATGGTGCGGGTAATTGCAAATATGCTCATGGCAACGACAAACATCACCCATACGGGATAAAAGCGTGACTGTGTCAGGTGAGGTAATCTCATTTGGTGTTTCCCGCTCGCTTTACTGCCAGCGGCAGGATTGTAACAATGATTTCTTAAGTCAGGCTTACGGAGGCGCAACACATCCTTACGTGCAATGCATAACGGCGGCATGCTGACGTTTCAACTGCGGTTTCAGGGAATCGAATCAATGGCAGGCTCATACGACAAATGATCAACTATAGTGATCACTTCCTTAAGGCCCGCTTAAGATTGTATGCGTAGCGTGCCTCTTGCATACACACAACGCCTGTCGCCGCAAGGACGGCTCCCGCCATCTAATATCACATGATGAATCCGCCCTCAAAATCGAGGAGACGCCTGCTCATCAGCCTTGGCTTGCTGGGGCTTGCCGGCGTTCTCTTTCAGCCCGCACACAAGTTGCTGGAAGTCCGCAGAGGGACAAGGATATGGACGGAAAAATGGCAGCGGGCACGCAAAGTTCCAAACAAGCCCGGCAAGCTACCCGCCATAGAAAACCCCGGCCATGTACCCGCGCTTATTGAGACTGACCTGACCCTGACAAAGGCCGGCTCTCCCTGGATTGTCGACGACAATGTGATGATTCCTGCGGGCGTCACGCTCACCATCGAAGCAGGCAGCGAAATCTTCATCGGCAGCAGGCATTACCTTACCGTTGAGGGACGCATACTGGCGAGGGGAACAGCCGAAAACCCGGTCCGCATCCGCGCTTATTCCAGTGCAAAAGCCGATAAATGGGCAGGGCTATTGATTATAAATACCCGCATCCCCTCTATCTTCCAGCAGGTCACCTTCGAAAACAGCTATTACGGGGCCCGCCTCGTGCATGCGGCAGCGACATGGACTGCATGTTCATTTACAAACGTGCGGGAGGTGTGTTCCGCTTTCAAGGCGAAAACAGCATTTAAAAACTGCCGGATTGACTATAGTTACCCCGAGCACGCCAATGTCAATGTGTTCAAATTCCAGAAGGGCACTGCGCACATCGAAGGCTGTACCATTTATTGCCCGGAGTCAGATTACAAGATTGACGGCATCGATGGAGACTACCTGGAGAAAGGCGTCTTCCGCGGCAATCGGCTGTTTGGCGGGATCTCCCCGAATACCGATGCGATTGATATCGGGGATGGCAGCCGCAATATCCTGATTGAAAACAACATCATTACCGATTTTGTCGACAAGGGCATCTCTGTCGGCGGGGGAGCCGCAGCCTTGATCGACAATAACATTATTGCCAGGTGCGCAATCGGTGTCGGTGTTACGGATAGCGCACATGCCAAAGTAACGCGTAGCACCTTCTACGGGAATGATTTCGCTATCAAGTGTTACGAGAAAATCCCCGGACAGGGTGGCGGGCATGTCGAGATAGACCAGTGCGTTATTGCAAACAGCCAGGAGGCGCCTTTCCAGATCGATAAGGCATCATCGATCCGTTTTACGAACACCCTCTGCGATCAGCAACTGCTGCCGGGTGAAAAAAACATGCAGGGCACACCGGAATTTGAGGATATTGGCAGGGACCGTTTCAATTGTACTAGAATCCTCGGGCTGAACGATGCCTTGGCAAGTTGCCACCTGCCAGGTGCCCCGGTTGGCGCCAACATCGACCCTTATCCGCATGAACTGCCGAAGAGCGCGCATGAGTAATAGAATCTGGACACAACTAAAGCAGGGAACCGCTCCAAAAGGCCTGCGCTGGCTCAACACCCATCACGTCATCATCAATCCCGACTACCGCGAACTGCTCAAGGCAGCGGATCTCGACAGTATCCAGGGGGTAATCCATAGCAAGCTGGGCGACGTGATCAGCACAGATCGCAAGCAGGAAAAAAACGTGGTCAAACGTATTGAGATCACCTTCGAAGGCAAACCCCGGGTCTTCTACCTGAAGCTGTACTGGAACTATCAATTTGAAAAGATCCGGGGCCGGGCCTTCCGGGGTTCTCTCGTGGGCCGGTCCATGGTACGCGCTGAATACGAAAATCTGGAAAGGCTTGCCCGCTGGGGCTTTCGTGTCCCCCAACTGGTTGCCTGGGGGGATCACCGCTTCGCCGGGGGTGTCATCCACGCCTTCATCATCACTGAAGAAATCCCCCGGGCAATGGGTGTGGACTACCTCGCTCATGAATGGCTCGCTCGACAGCCCAGGGAGGTTCGCGAGCAAATGAAGACCGAGCTGATCGATGAAGTCGCCAGGGCTGTCAGCCGGATGCATGACCATGGCTTTGAACACCATGACCTGTTCCTCCGTAACATGATGGTCTCGGGGCAGGACATGTCAAAACTCTACATAATGGATGCACCCCGCGCCTATACCTGGCCACCATTCATCATGCGCAAACGCCGGGCGGTTGACCTGGCCACACTGGAAGCCGCCGCAGCAGAGGTCTTTACCCGCAGCCAGCGCATGCGCTTCATGCACAATTATCTGGGGCACGCCCGGTTAACTGATCAGGACAAGCAATTCATCCGGCAGGTTCTGGAACGCGCCAGGCCCATGCGAGCGCGCCAGATCAAGCGTCTGGAACGCAGTATTGCGGTAGACGAGAACGGGAAACCGGACATCATGCCAGACTAGTACGCTATGGATTGTTCTTTATGCCCTCCCGTTTCCAGCGCATTAATACATAGCCAACTGAAATAAAAGGTATTTTTTTAACAAATCACCTCATCAGGCTATCCCCATCGTTATGCCGGTTGAAAATGTGACCAACTTTGGGAATGATGGCGTCCCCAATCAGGTCATTATTGTATTTCAGAGGCAGTTATGGGCAGTACGACAAACGGCGAAGCAGTAGAAGAGACCTTAACCACGGCAGAAAAAGACAGCGGCAAAAAGCAGCCCGTCAGGAAAGCTGTTGCAAAAAAGGCCCGATCCCGCACTACCCCGGTAAAAAAGAAGACAGCTGTCAGAAAAAAGGCCGCCACTTCAGGGAAGGCGAGCAGCAAGAAAACCGCTAGCAAAGCAGTAACGGCCAGTAAAAAAGCCCCCCGGAAGAAGGCCACAACCAGGGCCGGGGAAAAGTCTGCACAGAAGCCAAACAGGCATACTGATGTAACGCCCGCCGCCGGAACGACAACCAGTGCCACCGGCACAACTACTGCAAATGCCAGACAGGGGGACTCCAAATCCCTGTCATGGATGGCTGCACAGGCGGCCAATGCGCTGCAAGCAGTCAGGGCCAATCAAAATGCGCGCGCACAGGATTTATTGGCCAAGGGTGAAATCACTGCCGCCAACCCAGCCAGCAAGGTAGCCATGCCACTGCTTGAACCAGGCGCGCCTGAAACAAGGAAGGCTGCAGAGACCGACACGGTAGCAGTTTTGGACACGGGTGAAACAAGGGAAGACACGAAGGCCGTCAAAGCGCCAATACCGGCCACAGCTGAGGCAAAGAAACCCGCTGAACCGGGTCAATCTGAAACCGGGCAAGATGAGGAGACCGTCAAAGCACCAATACCCGCCGAGCTTAATGCAAAGAAAGACACAACGGCAGACACAGTGTCAAAGCCTGCCAGTGCCACGCTAGAACAGGACAAGGAAACACCGGCAGCGGTACCGGCCGGACAATCAACACCGAAAGAAACTTCGTCACTACAGGCAACTCCGAAGATCACTGCTCCAATCACACCGGAAACCGCGAAGACAACAAGCCAGCAGGTCGCCGCTTTACGCTCGGAAACCATGGAAAACCTTGAGGAAAAACAGGTGGACATCCCGGAACCCCATGTGATTTCAGCCACGCCAACAACACACGGGAGCGGACGCTCAAAATACCTGATGCTGTTTACCGCAGTGATCGTACTGGCTGGGGCACTGGGCGCTCGCGTCTGGTTCAGTGACAATGACGACGCTGATATCGCAACGGCCAAGGACAGTGTAAAAACCGAACAGGTCTCGCCAGTGGCTGGCACACCACCTGAAGAGCCCATTGCCACAATCGCCAGTGAAGCGCCCGCCAGTACCGCGACCGAGGCCACGCAAACAAATAGCTGGTCACCCGCCGCATGGCCGGAATCGGCCGGTACCCCGGACATCCCGCCGACAGTTGCAGTTGAGGCAACGCCACCACCCCCCTCCCTGGAAACACCGTCTAACGAGGCTGTGGTCACAGAGGACCCGCAGGTACAGGAGGCTGTAGTCACAGAGGACCCGCAGGTACAGGCAACTAAACAAACCGCAGCTACGGCACCGCCGGTCGTCAGCCCGGCCGCACCGCGGCCCGGTTATTATGCGCCTGGCTACGGCTATTACCCGCAGCAGCCTGCACAACAGCAGCCGTACTACCGGCCTGCATACTCACGGCCATCCTATTCACAATAGGCAAGCAGGCAATGCGCCGGATGGGTTCACGCAGTCCTGTACCTGTCCGGCAGCTTCAATAAGTAGCAAGTGCGTACTCAGCCGGTTTTTTCAGGACCACTTTCGCGACCACGCCAAGATGGTCAGACAACACGTCAGCTACAACACGATAGCTGCTGAACTCCAGATTTTTTGATAACAGGATCCAGTCCAGACGTTTACCACTAAATGGAAATGTTTCCAGACCCTGTGCCTCGGGGTTGTGAGGATTCAAATCCAGTTCATCCGTAATCAAACGGACTGTTGAATTCTCAGGATGCCAGTCAGTATTGAGATCACCCATAACAATCATCGGACGCCCCCTGTCGCGCATAACGGCTATCAGCTCGCGGGCCTGCTGACGCCGGGTGTACTCACTGGAAAAATCCAGATGAACAGAAACAATATCCACCTGCACATCCGGCTGTCCCGGCCAGTCAATTGTAGAAACCACAAAACCTTTCCGTATCATGGCCAGTGACGGATCAAAGGTGATCGCCTGCGGCTGCTGCAACTCCAATCCGGACAGCAGCGCCGTACCATAGACCAGACCGATACCCGCTACCTGCTGCCCGTTCACAGCCCATGAATACGGGCTCCGTTCCGCCAGGTAGGCAACATGGTTAAAGTTGCCACTCCAGAAGGAAGGACCGTCCGCTTCCTGCAAGGCAATCACATCGGGTTGTTCGCGGTTTAACATCGCGGCGATAGCTTCAAGATTGCCCAGTGTGGTATCTGTCGTTTGCAACAGCTGGTGGAAACTGTCTCCGCGACCGTGGGCCATATTCAACGTCATGACCGTCAGCCCCGGGACTGCTTTACTGACGTGTTGTACCTGTCCCTTATCGGTAACCCCGAATGACTGGACGTCCGGGACGGTCAGCAGTTCGGTAGTGGAACAGGCCTGCAGACAGGCCACAGACAGCAGCGTGCCGATACGCAGTACCTGTAACCATCCGTCACATGCAATCTGTTTAGCAGTGCGCATGATGTCAGGGACTGGCGTATTCATTGCGGAGACGATAGATCTGCAGCTCGGTGTACAGCCATTCACTTGCCGACTGCTGCTCGCCCTGCGTAGTGATAACAAGGTATGGCCTGCCCGTCATCAGGCTCCCGGTTGCGCAGAGTTCGATAAATTTCTCCGGCGTATCAATGTCATCTTTAAAATGCTGGTATTTCCTGTTGATGTGTTCCGCGGCTTCAGCACCCGTGTAGCGGGTGGTATTGCGTTGAAAGGTCACATCTGATTCCTTTACGTAGTTTATCAGGTGCTGAACCGTCGCCTCAACATCCTCTGTCTGTTGGCCGGCCATACTCCGGGGCGCGATCACAATCACTAAAATCGAGGCCAACAGGAGCAACTGCCAGCGAAATGCCTGTGCAGGGCGGAATCGCCCCTCGACCGGCACGGCTGACAGCGGGGTTCGGCCTGCTTTAGTTCGACCTGGTTGCATTGTTGAAACTCCACATCATAAACCGAACGAAGTATCTGTGAATACAGCAGCTTGAAACATGACTCTACGCGCCAACCTGTTATCCGCCGGCACCCCTGGAAAACGGGCTGCGCACCCTTCTGCAGCAGCTGCTGGAGCAAAACCTGTGTCGATATCGATAAGTTAACGCAGGATTCTGACATGTCCTGCCACTGTTTATCGGTTCCATTGAAAGTCCTGCAGCGACTGACCCTGACCCTCACAATCGAGGCACTCCACCTTCACCCGAATAGCCCGGTCATCATCTCCCTGCGAATTCACCGACCGGCCCAACCCACCCTGCCGGTTATTGACGGTGGTATGAACCCCGCCGAGTTCCACCCATTCCCCCAGTCTGCCACGGACAACCGTTCCCGCAGTTTGTGTGTTGACCACCCCATAGCGCCGACCGGGCTTGTCGTCGTGCTGCACGATCTCCAGCGTCACCTCATCACCCTGCAGGCGTGGCACCACATAAAACCCGCTGGTGACATCCTGAAGCCGGGAAGTACGCCGATCATATGGGACACCACGATCATAAGAGTGTTCAATTGTCTGTAGTGGTATACGAGACCCGCTGTTGATATATGCCGGCCGTCCCTCGAGGGCCTGTACCCGGGAGCTGGAGGTCTGCACACGCTGCTCATTGCTGTCGTGAATAACTACATGAGCGCGCGAACTGCCGACCGGATAACCGGGTGAATGAATACTGATACGGCTGTCACCGGCCTTGATATCCGCACGGGCACGATAACCGGAAGAGTTGCGCACGACATCATCCTGATTACCTACCGTAATCAACAAACGCCTTGGCGGCCGATCAAGATTCACCAGTAACTGCCTGATTTCCCTTACTCTTGCCGGTGCTGCCTTGATAACCAGGTTATTACCCATACCGGTGACAGTCCCCTCCGCGCCCACAAAAGGCCGGACAACAGGGAGAATTTCATCCAGAGGGCGTGACTTGAGTACAATGACCTCAATGGGATAATCGGCAATCCCCTGTGCACTATTCGCCAGGCAAACCAGGCCAATGCACAGGTTCGTCAGTGCTCGCATGTACATTCGTGATATCTCCCGACCAAAACCGACCTCATCATGGCAGAACAAATGCGGCAAGAACACCCTTGGGGAAACCCGGATGCTAGAATCGCCACACCTGTCCAGACTACCACTACAACCCGGGAGAATAACGTCATGACCAGCATCGGTACTCCATTATCAGCTACTGCCACACGCGTCCTGCTGTGCGGTGGCGGCGAACTCGGCAAGGAAGTTGTCATCGAACTGCAGCGGCTGGGTGTTGAAGTGATCGTGGTAGATCGTTATGACAACGCCCCGGCCATGCAGGTCGCACACCGCAGCCATACCCTGTCCATGCTGGATGGTGCCGCGCTGCGCCAGGTCATTGAAAAAGAACAACCGGATTTTATTGTCCCGGAAATAGAGGCCATTGCGACAGATACACTGCTTGAGCTGGAAGGCGAGGGTTATACTGTCATCCCGACGGCCCGCGCCGCACAATTAACCATGAATCGTGAAGGCATCCGTCGCCTCGCGGCCGAAGCACTCGGCATCAGTACGTCACCGTTTCGGTTTGCCTCGAATCATGATGAGTTCACCACGGCAGTCAATGCCATCGGTCTGCCCTGCATAGTCAAACCCATCATGAGTTCATCCGGCAAGGGGCAAAGCACCGTAAGGAATAGCGCCGAAATCGATTCCGCCTGGGAATATGCCCAGGAAGGCGGCCGCAGCGGTGCAGGCAAGGTCATCGTGGAAGGTTTTGTCGACTTTGATTATGAAATCACCCAGCTCACCGTCCGCCATGCCGGTGGCACCAGCTTCTGTGAACCCATTGGCCATGTCCAGATAGACGGCGACTACCGCCAGTCCTGGCAGCCACAGCCCATGAGCGAGCTGGCCCTTGCCAGGGCCCGCGATATTGCCGGAAAGATTACCGCCGCACTCGGCGGGCGCGGTATCTTTGGGGTGGAGCTGTTCATCAAGGGTGACGAAGTTATCTTCAGCGAGGTCTCGCCACGCCCGCATGATACCGGCATGGTCACCATGATCTCCCAGGACCTGTCACAGTTTGCCTTGCATGCCCGCGCCATCCTGGGACTGCCTATCCCCAATATTCATCAGCAGGGACCGTCTGCATCCAGCGTCATCCTCGTCGAGGGGACATCCACACAAGCCAGCTTCGGCAATCTCGAGACAGCATTAAGTGAGCCGGATACACAGTTGCGCCTGTTTGGAAAACCCGAAGTCAGCGGCCACCGCCGTATGGGGGTTTGTCTGGCCAGGGCTAGCTCCATTGAAGCGGCATTGCAGAAGGCCAGGCAGGCATCAGCAGCGGTTACGACCGAACTGTAAGGCACTTTCCCGCACCACCATCTTCACGAGCACTGCTACCATAATGAATGAAACGAACCTGACCTCACGTATCGAATTACTGGAAATCCGCATGATGCACCAGGAGGCATCCCTTGATGAAATAACCCGCACCCTGCTCAAACAGGAACAGCTGGTGAACAAGCAACTGAAAACGATCGAGACCCTTCAGGGCCAGCTCCAGGCTCTCGCCGACGCAGGCGTCGCTGCATCCGGAGATGAACCTCCTCCACCACATTACTGATACCCGCAGACTCTTCCCCGCTTAGCTGCACACGCCAGGATGTGATCCAGGCACGTTTTCTCAGGGTAATCCCCACGGGATCAGTTGGGTTCGGCACTCAAGAATCACGGCTGCAATGCCGACAAGATGTGGAAGCACTCTCGAGTTGACCAGCCACTGGGTAGCCAAAGGTAGCCATAGAATGAATATTCTTCCCTTGATTACAATAACCACAAGTATGTTCACGCTAATCGCACTCATCTGTCTTACAACCCTCGCATTCAGGAAAAGCCCCGCATGGGGCTTTGCCGTCATGCTGTTATCCCCGGTCGGTGCGACCCTTTTTGGCATCAAGTACTGGAAAGAAGAAAAGAAGACCTTCCTGGTCTACATTTCAACCTTTGCCACAACCACAGCACTTGCACTGTACCTGTTCACCACCTGGGGCGGCTGGGAACTGGTACGTGCTACCTACCATGTTAACCGGGGAATAGAGGCCCAAATGCTGACCGCACGAGACGCTGAACACTTCATGAAGACCAGCCTGTCGTTTACCGAAAAATCCGGACTGAATATTCAGAACGAAGCCAGGATGGCGCAGGTCAACAGGAAACTGGCCAGTGAGGCAGCAGCAAAGGCCACCAGCGAACAGGCCGCCGCTGAATCTGGCACGGACGACAACCTGGATATAGACAGCATTGCAAAAAAGGTAACAGTGGAGAATGAACGTTACCGCCTTGAGTACATGCCAATCAATGTGGCAGATGCGAAAAACTACGTGGGATCTACCGTCAAGGTAACACGCAAAAATGTGCCCGAAAAGGAATACCGTCTGATTGGTGCCTCCGGCAGAAAGCTTGAACTAGCCCAGAACACAGGTCATGGTTCATATTCATTCCGTTACAACACCCGCGACATAGAAAAGATCAGGGTCCTCACCCGGCAGCAGTACTGATGCAGTACTGCCACGGGGCTTGACACCCGTACCCTCTATCTGAAAAACTCGTCCGCATGATCACTGCGCCACACTACCTGCTTATTGACTGTAAACGACGACTGTCCATGTGGCATGTTGCACCGTATGCACGCGGCCCATTGAGGAGTTCAACCGTTTAGCAACGAAAGCCGAGAATCTCTTATCAAAGGCCGCACGGTATAAACCCTGCGGCCTTTTTTGTTTTTACATGTTCCGTATCACCCGGAGGTGGTAAAAGTGTCTGTCCCGGCAGCCTACATAGGCATCATCCTTATCTGGTCGACGACCCCGCTCGCCATCCAGTGGAGCAGCAATGAGGTTGGCTTTCTGTTTGGCATCACCAGCCGCATGATCCTGGGCATACTGGGCGGTTTGCTGGTCGCCGGGCTTTTCGGCATCCGGCTGCCATGGCATACAGCTGCACGCCGTACCTACCTGGCTGCCGGGCTGGGACTGTTCCTTGCCATGACATCCGTGTACTGGTCCGCCCAGTTTATCCCCTCTGGCTGGATGTCCGTGATCTTCGGCCTGGCTCCCATCATCACCGGAGCCATGGCCACGTTCTGGCTTGCAGAACAGGCATTGACTACCACACGCGTGGTCGGCATGTTGCTGGGACTGGCAGGTCTCGCCATCATGCTGCTTGGTTCGCAACAACTGGGACAGCATGCCATCTATGGCATCATGGGCATGACATTTTCCGTGACCGCCTATTCCGCCAGTGCCATCGTCGTCAAGCGCATAGCTGCGGACATCCCGGCACTGGCCACTACCATTGGTGCCCTGGCGGTAACCGTCCCCTTGCTGCTGCTACTCTGCATCCTGACCGGTGAATCCTTGCCGGTAATGGTGCCGACCAGGGCAGCTATATCCATTATCTATCTGGGACTGGTTGGATCGGTGCTGGGTTTTGCACTGTACTACTATGTACTCAGGCATGTGGCCGCGACCCGTGTCGCGCTGATAACGCTGATCACGCCGGTCGCTGCACTGGTTCTCGGGCATGTTCTCAATGGCGAGGCGCTGCAGACCGAGGCACTGACCGGCAGCGCAACGATCCTGTCAGGCCTGCTACTGTTTGAGTATGGCCAGAAGGCAGGCAAGTGGCTACGAGATATCATGACTGGCTGACATTGCGCAGAGTCAGGACGCGCAAGCAACAGCAACACAGACAAGCGTGAATGTCATACCTGTCATGGGAATGACAGCTTGAGCGGCTATCTGTTATGTTTAGCAGGCAACCGGCCGACAGGTTATCAATGATGAACGCACGCAACAACGCAACCATGGTTCTCGCTAGCGGCATTCTGCTTGCCGCCACTCTGCCCGCACGCGCAGATGACACCGCCACACTGCTTTGCAATTTCGAACACGGGCAGATCGAGATCGTCATCAACTACACGAAAGGAACTGCAAATGGTACCACTGCAATCATATCGGACAAGGAAATAATCTGGGCGCCTGATGGAAACAGAAAAGGCATGGCTGTCATAAACCGTTACACAGGCATCATGCAACTCAGCAAGGGCCGCAAGGAATTTTACGGCGGTTGTAACAAAAAACCTGAATAACCACATCCCGCCACCACGGAACCGGGCATTAATAAAGCCCGGTCACTCGCGGCTACGCCGTCTGATAGATACTGCAGCGCAGAATTCTCTTCTCGATTTCGTCATCCACCAGGCGATATTGTTCGCTGTCCAGGTCACGGTATTTCTGTTTGAATTCCAGCTCCATAATAGCTGGCGGCAGGTTATCCACAGACGGCATAAAATCAGCCTCGGAGAGTTCGTTACTCATACGCTGCCACAATAACCGCGCCTGACGTTCGTTGCCTGTAGCCAGTTCGGCAAGCCGAACCCCTGCCCTGTCGGCCAGCAGGTCATCGAAACTGAAGCCGGTACCATCACGGGAATCATCCAGCTCCTTGAACAAACCGATGGCATTTGCCAGCCCGCCACCGGCAGACACCGTCACTGCCGCCGATACAGCAAAATGTTGCGCCAGGTCATGGCGCCCCAGGAGTGTCAGGAACATTCGTGGTTGTTGTGATTCGATCGGCACGTCGACAAACCGGCCAACATTGATGCCCAGCACATACATGGCCAGCGTCAGCAGCATCGCGCGGTTTTCAGCTGGCAGATCACCCTGCTCACCCGAGCGCAGACCAGCCAGTTCAAACATGGGTGTAAGGACCTTGCCCAGTGAAACCCGACGACCGCCCAACTCATTTTCAATCCTCTTCATTTCATTGTAATAAGCCTGCAAGCGCGCCTTGTCCTCGACAGAGAACAGCAGTCCGTAACCCCTGGACTTTAGACGCGCGGCCAGCTCCGGCCGCCACTCATAGACCACGACCACCTGGTCTTCATTAACACGGATTTCTCCAACGGTCCTTATCATGGCCCCGTACTCGTCGAGTCTTGCCAGCATGTGTGCATGAAACAACTGCAGCACAGGGTTAAGCAACCACCCTGGTATGGTCAACCGGCCGATCTCGAGTGAGTCGACACGCACACTGCCAGCTGCCGGTGAGAGACGGGCTGAAACATTCAGGTAGCTGCCGGAGTATTTCTCCGGCAACCTGTACGTCAAAGAAACACCCGCACTGTCTGGATAGAGATCAACCCGTGAATTGATATCCAGGGCCGGGTCTACCGAGTAGTTGAATAACAGGTTGAGATCGCGTACTGACAAGGTCAGGGTACGAACCTCATCCCGCTTTAACTGCCGCGGATCGTGCAATTTCAGCAAACCCTTGATCCGTTCAACATCCTCGTGAGACAGACTTTTCCCCGGTTCTACCAGGGGTGCCGCTTCGATACCGGCCACCATCAGCGCCACGGGAACGGCAAACAATACAAGCAGCAACAGGACCAGCAAACTCTTGATGATAATAACCATAAACCCCCTGCTGCAGATCCAGCCTGGTCAACCCGGCCACAATCAGCAGCACTTTCGCTGCCTTGTCAGAAAACAATTGTCTGTGACGGTCAATTTCACTTCTGCCCGTCTACCCGGGTACACCAGTAACCGTAAGGTCAATATTTTACATACTGTGTGTTTATTTATGCACTGTACGGCAAAGATTATCCGCAAAAGTACATAAAGGGGAAACACAACGCTGAAGTTATCAGCTGGCAGCCGCATCCCAGGCGGAAACGAGACAGTAACCAGGAATTTTCTTAATGAATATACCGGTTCCGGTCATGACGGCACCACAAGACCTGCAAGAGTTTCATCGCGCCAGGGACGGCGCGTCCCTGCGAGCACCCTGGAAAATCACGCGTCACCCACTACCTTGCTGGCTCTCGCATAATGCCGAGCAGCAGAAAACCGGCCACAACCACGACCAGCGTACCGCAGACCCCGATCATCATGGCATGCAAGGGAAAGCCCCAGCCGGCACCGGCAAACCAGGTACTGGATACAGTCGCCCAGGCAACAAACAGCACCCCCGCAATAGTTGCAAACATGGCCTGACGAGGCCGCATGCCCTTGTAGAAGAGGGCGCACAGGAACAGGCCCAGCATCCCGCCGCCAAAGACAGCCGAGATCTTCCACCACACATCCAGCGCACTTTTGGCATCGATCATCACCAGGCTCGCCACAGTGGCCAGTACACCAATGACTGCGGTTGCCATACGGATAATACCGACCTGCCTGGCGTCATCGGCATCCGGATTCAGCAGGCGCTTGTAGAAGTCGACAGTCCACACCGTTGCAGAACTGTTTAGTGACGAGTCCAGCGTGCTCATACCCGCAGCCAGCACGCCGGCTATCACCAAACCCACCAGCCCGGTGGGTAGTTCATTCACAATAAAGAACGGGAAAACCTGATCGGCTTTTTCAGGGAGGCCTGCCGCAGGCACATGGAGATAGTAGACAAACAGGGCGGTACCGATCATGAAGAACAGGGCGGAAACCGGGATGTACAACAACCCGCCCAGCCATAGTGATTTTTTTGCCTCGGACTCGCTGGGCGCAGACAGAAAGCGCTGGATATAATTCTGATCAACGCTGAAGTTCTTCACGTTTTCAACAACACCAAAGACAAAAATCACCCAGAAACCCTGCATGACAAAATCCGGATCCATCGAACCCAGGGCAAACTTGTGTTCACGTACAGCAGTTGCACTGAGCTGTTCCCAGCCACCCGGCATATGGGTTATCAGCAGGAACAGGCAGAACAGACCGCCCAGCAACAGGACGACAGACTGCACGACATCCGTCCAGATCACGGCAGCAAAGCCGCCAGCCAGTGTGTAGGCAATCGTCAATCCACCCAGCACCAGTATCAAGGTTGCGATATCGATGACCAGCAGGGAAGCCAGCGCCAGCGCCGTCAGGTACAGCACCACTGCAAAACGCCCAATCTGCAGCAGGATATAGGCTGCCCCCATGTACACCCGCGCCCAGATGCCAAAGCGTTGTTCCAGGTATTCATAGGCCGTGGTCTTTACCCTGTTCCGGTACAGCGGAATAAACCAGCGTGTCGCAAAAACAATGGCGACGGGCAGGGTCAGCGAGAAGACAAATGGCCGCCAGTCGGAACCATAGCTTTTACCCGGATTGGCAAGAAAACTGATACTGCTGAGATAAGTGGCCAGCAAGGACATGCCGATGGCCCAGCCGGGAATCAGCTTTCCTGCCAGGGTAAATCCTTCCATGGTGCCACTGCGCCTGACAAACCATGCGCCTAAACCGGCCGTTGCCAGCATGTAAAGCAACAGGATAACGTAGTCGACCGTTGCTACCGCATGGGTTTCCATGCTCGACTTCCTATGCAGGCCATGGAGCACAAGAACAACACCGCTTGTGCCCAGGCAGGATTACTGAATCACGCGGTTACGCAATTCACCGACACCCGTCACTTCAACCACAACCTCGTCGCCGGGTTGCAGATATTTGGGTGGTGTGAAGCCCATCCCCACACCGGCTGGTGTGCCGGTCGCGATTATGTCTCCGGCAAGTAATGTCATACCGGCTGACAGCACGGAAATAATGGTGGGCACGTCAAAGATCATCTGGTCGAAGGTCGCACACTGGCGTTGTTCGCCGTTGACGAAACACTTTACCTCGATGTCCTCCGCTGCCGGCATGGCACTGCGGTGCACGACCACAGGCCCCAGCGGTGCAAAACCATCGAGGCTTTTCGCCCGAAACCATTGATGATGATCCTTTTGCAGGTCACGGGCAGATATATCATTGAGAGCGGTATAGCCAAACACATGCTCCCACGCGTCGTCGGCCGCAATATCACGCCCGTCCTTGCCGATAACCAACGCCAGCTCGGCCTCATAGTCCAGCTTTTGCGTATACGCCGGATATGCCGGGATCGGCTCACCGGATGCAATCACACTGGTCGTTGCCTTGGTAAAGAAAATCGGCTGCCGGGGCGCTTCACCTGACGTCTGCAGCTTCGCCGCAATCTCCTGCGCATGATCAAGGTAGTTCTTGCCCAGGCAGAAGATATTGC
>Ga0316191_10000423_pt1 | contig 27452 bp, 24 predicted proteins | sample Eddworburr2cm_MG_FD_204928 | JGI IMG/M metagenome (GOLD analysis project Ga0316191, IMG submission 204928) | Coastal sediment microbial communities from Maine, United States - Eddy worm burrow 2 cm | ecosystem: Environmental > Aquatic > Marine > Coastal > Sediment | place: USA: Maine... | reverse complement strand
ATTCTCAACGGAGTGCTGCTTAACGACTCTATGCCGAGCATGCTTAGTGTTGACCTGGCCTTGGCCAGTTGCTCCTTGCTCACTTGGCTGGCCAGCGTGCCATGTACACCGATACTCGAAAAGAATCCGGATACGACGACTTCGAGGGCCGTAGTTGTCGGCGTATAGCGGCTCTGGAGATCGTGCGAAACAACACCAATGTGCTGGCGCAGATCCCAGACGTTCCAATCGTCACGACCCAGGATACGCACCCAGGATCTATCAGCGACGACCGGGTAAAGCTCGCGATTTATCGTTTTGAGAAGTGTCGTCTTACCCGAGCCGTTCGGCCCAAGAATTGCAACCCGCTCGTGCTGCGCGATAGAAAGGGTTAACGAATCAAAAACACGTGTAGTGCCCCGCCAGATTGTGGCATTGCAGATATCTATGAGAGGGACCGCGGTCATAACGGTTGATGTTACTGAATTGGATGCGGCGCGTCAGGTGATCTTGTGCTGCCACTTGCCGCGACGAAATACAATCACAGCCAGAATCGTCATCAGTGACTCCGCCACGACAATCGCATAGAAAACACCTTGCGGGCCGAAGGACATATCTGTAGCCAGCCAGTATGCCAACGGAATCTGCAATACCCAGAAGCAAACGAAGTTGATGACCGTGGGCGTGGTTGTGTCGCCTGCGCCGTTTAGAGCCTGTGTCATGATCATGCCGATCGCGTACATAGGAATGCCGATCGCAAGAATCCGCAGACAACTTGTGCCATAGCGCAATACATCAGGGTCTGCAGAAAACCAGCCTGTGATATTTGGCGCAAACACGACAAGCACAACGCCGATCGACGTCATGAATACGGTGTTGTAGCGCACTGCATACCAGGTAGAGCGTTTCGCACGGTCCGGCTTGCCGGCGCCGAGGTTCTGGCCAACCAGCGTAGCCGCAGCATTGCCAAGTCCCCATGAAGGCAGCCAGATAAACTCGAAGATGCGGAGTCCTATCGTGTATGCCGCAACCGCGGTACTGCCATACAACGCAACGATGCGCATGACAATGATCCAACTCGATGTTGCGATCAGGAACTGGCCTACGCCGCCGATCGAAATTACCAACATGCGCGCCATAACGCGCGGCGCCAATGCCAGGTTTTCGAAATGAAACTGCAGTCGGCCACGACCATTGAACAGATACCAGAGTTGATAGATCACGCCGGTACTACGGCCGATCGTCGTTGCGACCGCCGCGCCAGTGACACCCATCTCCGGAAACGGGCCGAGCCCGAATATCAGGCAGGGATCAAGGACAATGTTGATGCCGTTGGCGAGCCACAATGAGCGCAATGCAACTGTCGCATCGCCCGCGCCGCGAAATGCAGCGTTAAGGAGAAACAAATAGATGATGCTCGCTGAGCCGCCAAGAAGGACTGCAGCGAACCCGGCGCCGGTATCGATTACGCTGGCGGTAGCGCCCATCAGGCGCAACATGTCTGCGGCATAAATCGCGCCGGGAATACCGATCAGCATCGATAAGCCAGCACCAACCCAAATCGCCTGACCAGTTACACGCGCCGCCGCCACGCGTTCCTTTGCGCCAATACGCCGCGATACCATCGCGGTGATGCCCATGCCGAGCCCGACTGCGACGGCATACAAGACCGTTATCAGTGCCTCGGTAATGCCTACGGCAGCGATAGCATCCGTTCCCAGCCGTGAGACGAACGCGATATCTACAACGGCAAACACAGACTCCATCGACATTTCGAGCATCATTGGAATTGCGAGCAGGCCTAGCGCACGGCTAATTTTGCCCGTCGTATAGTCTGTTTCATTCTCGCGCAAGGAATCGCGCAGAAAGTCCGAGCTTCTACGCCAAACCGATTCTTTCCTGGCGATGTTATTATCCGAGTTCGTCATGAGCTGTGTATCAATATATGCCTGAGGGCCTCGCTCCAATTCTTATTATGATCGCTATCGTCGTCATATATACGATTGCGAAAGTGATCGAGCATGTCAAAAAGAGCGAGCAGCAATGGCGCGACGTTGATAAGAGCAAGTTACGGGAATGGGACGACGAGGACGACTAGCGCTTGATGTCGCCCTGAAGCAATGATTCAAGCTCAGCGGCAGTGTCCTTTGCCGACTGAATCATCTTCTCTTCCGAATCATGAATTGCATGTTGCTCTCTGAGTAATCGCGTGTCGCGAGCACAGAATTTGGCGCTAGCCAGATCAACCTCTTCTTCTTCAAAGCCAAGGTTAGTCAGCACGCGCTTCGACATTGTCAGGCTCGATAAAAACGTCTCGCGAAGAATATGCTCGATGCCCAGATCCATTAATCCGTGCGCATGGCGCCGATTGCGAGCTCGGGCGATGATCTTCAAATGTGGAAAATGTCGCTTGACTGCTTCCGCGGTGCGAATCGACGCGGCGACATCATCAATGGCCAGCACGAAGATCCGTGCATGCTCGGCGCCAGCTGCGCGAAGTATATCCAGCCGCGAGGCATCGCCATAATGGACGACGTTGCCATAGCGGCGCACAACATCAACCTGGGAAGAGTCGATTTCCAGCGCGGTGAATGTCGTACCAAATACATTAAGCAAGCGCGCGATCACCTGACCGACCCTGCCGAAGCCCGCGATGATGACGTCGTTATGCGGATTGTCAGGTTCGTCATATTGCGGTTCTTCTTTCGCCTCCAGTCGCTTGCCGAGCGCTTCGTTTAACAGATAAGCAAATGGTGTCAATAACATGGACACGGCCACGGCGAGTATCAGCTCATCAACCAACTCGATCGCCAGCAAACGCTCGCGTGCCGCGATGCCTAACATTACGAATGCGAATTCACCACCCTGTGACATGATCGCGGCAAGACTAAAGGCCGAGCGAGCGTCGCAGAGGCCAAACACGCGTGCCAAAGGTATCAATACCAGCGCCTTTGCAATCATCAAAGCAGCAACAATGGCGAGAATTCGGGCAGGGGAATCGAGCAGAAGGCCGATGTTGACGAACATGCCAACAGCGATAAAGAACAGGCCTAGCAGCAGGCCCTTAAACGGCGCTATATCCGCTTCGAGTTGATGGCGATACTCTGAGTCCGCAAGCAACATGCCTGCGATGAACGCACCGAGGACCATCGACATACCGGCAAACTGCATCAGCAATGCTGCGCCGATTACGACCAGTAACGCGGTTGCCGTAAATATTTCAGGAATTTTCGACGCCGCTGCGACTTGCAGGATTGGCCGCAGCAAGAATCGACCACCAACGATTAGAGCAACGATGGTCGCGATCATGATGCCGGCCTGTGCCGCATCAAATCCATCGCTGTTAACTGCGCCAAGCGTCGGCAGTATCGCAATCAGTGGAATAGCTGCCAGATCCTGAAACAACAAGATCGAGAATGCGGCACGTCCATGGCTTGTTGTCAGCTCCTTCTTCTCTGCGAGCATCTGCAATACGAACGCAGTCGACGATAATGCGAGAATCAGGCCGATGACGATGGCCGCTTTCGTATCGAGGCCGACCAGCCACGCCAACAGGGCTAATAGTGCTGCGCTCAGGGCCACCTGCGATGAACCCAGTCCGAAGACCATTTTGCGCAACACCCAGAGTCGTGATGGCTGCAGCTCCAGGCCAACAATGAACAACAGAAACACCACTCCGAGTTCCGCGAAATGCAGGATATGCTCCGGATCCTGAATGAGCGCTATTCCGAATGGACCGATGGCTATGCCTGCGGCGAGATACCCCAGTACGGAACCGAAGCCGAGGTGGCGGCTGACCGAGACCATGATGATCGCCGCAAGTAAGTAAATCACCGATTCCTGTAATAAACCCATGGAAGCCCCGTCACTACAGTCCCGTAATTGTTACGGAGTCTAGACGCTTTGTGCCAATCCTTCGACCCGCAAGGGTTTTTTGGATTAAACTAGCCAAGGAGAATTGGACCAGGGTTTTTACATGTTCAAGAACAGTAGTCTTAGACGCGTTTTGTGGGCAGGTGTTTTCAGCCTGGCTTTAGGTATCGTGGCGTGCCAGTCCGATAGTACGAATGATGCAGCGATTGAGGCGGACCGTGCCAACGTCGACGCGATGTCACGAGAACATGCCAATGATACGACCGATCCCAGTCCGGCAGCGGATATCGCGCCGCGTCGTCCGGTTGTTTCCGAGCAACTGCCGTACGGCGAGGTTGACGATGAATTGGTATACGGACATTTCGCGTTTCCATCCGACATGCTTGAGCCTTTGCCAGCGGTTATTGTCATTCACGAGTGGTGGGGCCTGAACGACAATGTGCGCGCCATGGCCGACCGACTTGCTGGCGAAGGCTATATTGTTCTGGCTATCGATCTGTACGGTGGCAAAATCGCGACAACGCCGCAAGAGGCCCGAGCGCAGATGATGAGCGTCGTTGAAAACCCTGTCATCGCCACGGAAAACGTCAAGAATGCCTACGAATTTCTCATTGGTACTGCCGGCGCACCTCGAGTCGGGTCGTTGGGCTGGTGTTTCGGTGGGGGCTGGTCGCTAAACACAGCAATGATTCTTGGCGACGATCTTGATGCCGCTGTTGTTTATTATGGTCAGGTTACTGACGACGAAGACAGATTGTCCTTGATTACCGCGCCCTTGATTGGTTTCTTCGGTGCCGAGGATAAGGGAATTACGGTTGATTCAGTGCAGAAATTCGAATCTGCCATGGAGCGCCTGCGTAAGAACTATGAAGTCCATATGTATCCTGGGGCTGATCACGCATTCGCGAATCCTACCGGTAACGCGTACAACGCCGACGCCGCAGAAGATGCGTGGCGACGAAGCCTTGAATTCCTCGATCTTCACCTTTCAGTCGGCGAAGTTGATGTGCCCTGATCTGTTGATGTGCCGTCCTCATCGGGATGCACGCACTGTAAGTTGAGGTCCAGCGCTTGCGCTGCGTAAAGGATCGACTGCTGCGCGTCTCCTGTGCATAGAAGGGAGACGTGGGCAGTGAATGCACCTGTAACGCTCAGTTCGGTGAAGGGTGTATTGTCGCTAGCGGGAACCTGACAGAATCCGTCTAACGCGAGTGGTGATAGTTGTTTGCGTGGAACGGTAATGTCGCTGGTTATCGAGGATCGAGCATCAATTTCTGCAGCATCCAGCGTACGCCGGCTATCTGCGACGCTGATGGATATTGATTCTGCCTGCATCGGCGGCGCACACTGGAAGTCGATAACGAATTCGTATTCGAGCTCGGGCAAGGTAATTGGATTTCGCCCTGCAGGAAGCTGCGCGACGGCTGCCGTCGCTGGCGCAGCGCTGACATTAAGGTGCGCTTCGGGCTCGGATAGTGCCGGGCTCGCTATAGTCAATGCCGCAAGGAGCAGCAATACTTTCAGAATTCGCATGCAACAAAGACTACGGCAAGGTGGTCACAAAACAAATACTATTTGTTGCATCGGTTCAGGGGCAATGTCGTGATTCAAAGGACAATTCATCTGACGTACAAGGCAGCGCGGCGAATCGTCATAGCCGTATTAGGCAGTACCGTGCTCGCGATCGGCATTGTGATGATTGTGGCGCCGGGTCCGGCATTAATTGTGATTCCCATTGGACTCGCGATCCTCGGTGCTGAGTTCGCCTGGGCCCGTCTATGGCTTCGAAAGATGCGTGAGGCGATCAGTAATAATCTCGGCAACGGCCGCGCCAGGAAGGCGGAACAACATCGCGAGCGAGCGTCGCGCTAAAAAGAAAGGCGCCGGAGGGCTGCATCCGATAGACGGTTCAGCGGGTCCTCCAACAAGGAGGTCTCCGGCGCCCAAGGTTTTACGGCAGGGGGCTGCCGCCGGGTCTTAGAGACCCGCTGTGCTGACCTTGCGGCCAACAAATTCCGGTACGGGCGAACAGGGAAGTCGGGGGAGAGATTCCTGACGCGCCAACCCACCGGAGGGGACTTGCTCGCGAGCCGGCAATTGCCGCACTCGCGAAGTCTTAATTTGAGGTCGGTGCTTCGATTTTCAAGGTGCTGTCTAGCGTATCGGCCTCGTCAGCAAGCGCCATGTTAGCGGCGGAGGTAACACCGAGGAGTACGATCAGTACGCCCAGCAGTGCCAGTCCATTTTCAACTTTTCCGGTTTTCATCATTATTCCTTCGTTTGCGAGCGTCGCCCAAGCGACATGTTGGTCATTCTTGCAATACTTATTGCACAAGCCGTGCCAACTATGAAAAGGTATTGAAAACAGCATGTTAGGGTTATTTTACTGTTCACGGTATTTCGTTATTTACGAAATACCGTGAACATAGTTACGAAATATCGTATATGATCCCGCGATGACGAAACTCGACGACTACCAATGGCTATTTCGCAAGTCACCGGCGATGGCAACGTCTATCGGTGAGAATGGCGCGTATCTCGACGTAAACGATGCATTCCTCGAACGACTGGGCTATGTGCGCGAAGAGATGGTTGGCCGGCGTCCGGGTGAATTTGTTACACCGGAGTCTGCACAGCGAATCGAGGAAGAATTTCTGCCGGCACTGCGGCGCACCGGCAAACTGGAGAATAAGCCCATAGCGTTTATCGCGACTTCGGGCGAAGTCGTCGATTGCATGACCAATTCGTTGGTCGAGTACGATCCGGATGGTGCTTTCGTCCGCACGGTAGCCTTGTACACCGAAATTGCTGACCAGGCGCGGTTAAACTTCAAGTACCGCGACTTGTATCGGCTGACACCGGCGATGCTGCATACCGCCGATGGTGAAGGCAACATCGTCACTGTTACCGATCACTGGCTGCAAAAACTTGGCTATACGCGTGAGGAAGTCATCGGCCGTCCAACGACAGATTTCTTCTCAGAGTCCGATCGCAAGCGATACGTAGAAGGTCGTTTGCAGGAACTGATACAGCAAGGAGACTTTAACAATGAGGAGCGCCAGGTAGTCACCAAGACTGGCCAGGTGCTGGACCTGGTCGTTTCAGCTATTTCTCATCGAGATCCTTCCGGGAAGGTCGATCGCCTGCTGGTCGCATCGAAAGATGTAACCGAGCGACTCCGTGTCGAGCGAGAATTGCGGGACACTCTGGCTGAAAACGCACGTCTTCGCGATGAACTGGAACTTGAACGAGATTATCTTCGCGAGGAAGTCAACGTTGCGATGAATTTCGGTCGTATCGTTGGTACAAGTCCGGCTTTGCAGCAAATGCTCAAGAGGGTCGAGGCGGTCGCCGAAACGCCCGCAAGCGTGCTATTGCAGGGTGAATCAGGCGTTGGTAAAGAGCTGGTCGCGCATGCTATTCATACGAGAAGCGCCCACGCCGATGGACCGCTTGTGAAAGTAAATTGCGCGTCGATTCCAAAGGAGCTGTTTGAGAGCGAGTTCTTCGGTCATGTCAAAGGCGCATTCACGGGCGCGCATCGAGATCGGATCGGTCGTTTTCAGCTTGCGGACGGCGGAACCATATTTCTCGACGAGGTTAGCGAAATACCTGTGGAGCTGCAGGGCAAGTTGTTGCGCGTCTTGCAGGAAAGCGAATTCGAACGTGTCGGCGATGATGTAACGCGATCGGTGAATGTTCGCGTTGTAGCCGCAACCAATAGAAATCTCGAACAGCTAATTGTTGATGGCGAATTTCGCGAAGACCTGTTCTACCGGCTTAGTGTATTTCCAATAGTTGTCCCACCGCTACGCGAACGAGGAGAGGACGTTGTTCAACTTGCGCAGAATTTTCTTGAACGGGCGTGCAATGAATTCGGAAGACCGGTGCTTACGCTAACGCGCGCTCAGGCCAATGTGCTGTTCGAATACAGTTGGCCGGGCAATGTTCGTGAACTAAAAAATGTTATCGAGCGAGCTGTAATTCTATCGCCTGGAAACGTTTTAAGGCTGGATCTGTCTATGCCTTCAGTCGGGCGTGCGGAACAAGCCGCCCAGACGCAAACCATAGCACCGGACAAGCAAGTTTTGACGGACAAGGAAATGCGTGAATATCAAAAGAAAAACCTGGAAGCGGCGCTACAGCAGAGCAACTGGCGCGTGTCAGGTCCGGACGGAGCGGCCGAACTGCTCGGTGTCAAAGCAACGACCCTCGCTGATCGGGTACGCTCATTCGGCATCAAGCGGCCGGCACGCCGATGATTAGCCGGATACTACTTGTTGTTGTGGCCGTCCTGTCGGCATCTGTGCTGGCAGCTGAGGACAAATTGCCGCTGCCCGTGCAAAGCGCGATGAAATATCGTCAACTGCCGCACGACTCTCTGAGTATTTATGTAGAGGATCTGGAAAGTGGTGAAGTCCTTGCTCGATGGCGGGACGACGTGCCACGAAACCCCGGTTCAACGATCAAGCTGCTGACGACGCTTGTCGCCCTGGACGTACTCGGACCGACGTATACCTGGCAGACGGATGTTTTCGCGATCGGGTCTGTCAAAGACGGCAAGCTTGATGGCGACCTGGTTCTTCGTGGCAATGGTGACCCTTTCCTTGTCACTGAGCGGGTCTGGCAGCTGACACAACATATTCGTCGCGCGGGTATTCGCGAAATCAGCGGCGACCTGTTGCTGGATGATAGTTACTTTGATGTCACGGGGCATGATCCCGCAGCATTCGATAAGCGGCCGTTGCGAGCCTATAACGTGGCACCCAATGCTTTACTAATGAACTTCAAAGTAGTGCGTTACTGGTTCGAACCGAATCCGGAAGATGCCAGTGTTTCTGTCCGGGTCGACCCTCCGCTGACAAATCTCAAAGTTAACAATCGACTTGCGCTAGCCAATGGCAGCTGCCGCGGCTATCAACGTGGGATTGCCATCTCGAGCAATACAATGATGGATGAAACAACCTTTAGCGGAAAGTTTCCGAACGGCTGCAAACGTTACGCAATGGATCGTGCAGCCATGGGACACAGAGAATATGCGTTTGGTTTGTTTAGTGCTCTTTGGACAGAGTCAGGAGGCAAGCTTGGTGGCGGGTGGAAAGCCGTGGTTGCACCCGATGATATTGAAGCCATCGTTGAGTTTCCATCGTTGCCGCTCGCCGATGTCATAACGCGTGTCAACAAGTACAGCAATAACGTCATGGCACGACAGTTGTTGCACACCTTATCGGCGGAAGTGCTGGGCGTGCCGGGTACGGAGGCCGGCGGCCGCAAAGTCGTTGGTGACTGGTTGCAGGACAATGGCCTGGCATTTTCCGAATTCGCTTTCGATAACGGCGCCGGGCTATCACGCGAGGCACGCATGACGGCAAACGATTTCGCGTCCATGCTGCGATTTGCCTGGCGGCAGCCATACATGCCGGAGTACGTGTCTTCAATGTCGATTGCCGGGCTCGACGGGACGCTTAGAAACCGAATGGGCGACGGGCCACTGGAGGGCATGGCCCACCTAAAGACAGGGTCGTTGGATCATGTTGCCGGCATCGTGGGCTATTTACAGGCGCGTTCGGGGCGCCGCTTTGCGGTGGTCGTGCTGCAAAACTACGATAACGTTCATCGAGGTACGGGCGAAGAGGTTCAAGAGTCATTATTGCGTTGGCTCTACGAGCAATAGATGCGCAGACATATAGGTTTAAGAACAATGGTCTGTAGTAGACTCCCGTTGATCTGCCGGGGAGATCGAGAATGAGACTAGTTGCTGGGAAATCGCTGTTGTTGTTGCTACTTCTGCCATTGGCGGTTGTCGCTGAAACCGCGTATGTCACGGACACACTGTCGCTCGGCATGCATCAGGCGGAGGACACGAGCGATCGACCATTTCGTAGTCTTGATAGCGGCCAGCAGATGGAGGTGCTGTCGCGCACCCTCTATTACGCTCACGTCCAACTCCCTGATGGTACGCGAGGCTACGTGAAAGCCGGTTTCCTCGTAGACGCCAAGCCGGCGAAACTTATTGTCGCTGAAACTCAAGCCGAAGCCGACCGGCTGGCAAAAGAGCTTGAGGAGGCTCGCCAGGCCTTTGCGGCGCCGGCAGCAACAATCGATGGATTGAAGCAACAGTCGGCTGATCTGCAGGCGCGACTGGATCAAAGTGAGACGACGGCAACAGAACTTGCCGAGGAAAATGCGAGCCTGCGTAATCGCCAGTCGCAATACAAGAGCAGCATGCCATTGCAATGGGTTGGTGGCGCTGTTGCAGCATGCCTGCTCGGAGGTTTCCTGCTGGGCTTGTGGTGGGTCGATTATCGCAGTCGCCGGCGTCACGGCGGTATTCGAATTTACTAGGCGCGGAGTAAGCGGGTTGATCAGGCCGCGGCGGTGATATCGTCGGTGCAGCCGCCGCGAATCGGTATTTCTGAGCCTTCGAATAACCTGTCAATTTCGGTTTGCGAGCGCAGATGACGTGTCTTTTCCAGTTGTTCTGCGGTGATGTGCGGCGCAAACAGTTTAACGAAGTCGAGCATATAGCGGCGCAAGACGATGTCTTTGCGAATACCGATCCACGTTGTGCTGCGTGGGAACAGGCCGTCGGCCGTAACGGCCGACAGGTCCTTTTGATCGTCGCAGTCTTCGGCCATGCTTGCGACGATGCCGACACCAAGGCCCATTCGAACATACGTCTTGATAACATCCGCATCTCGAGCCGTGAACACGACATCGGGTTCCAGTCCTTGATTAGCAAATGCGCGTTTCAGTGAGGACTGTCCGCCGAAACTGAAAACATAGGTTACCAAAGGATATTCCGCGAGATCCTTAAGTGTCAGTTTACGATCCAGCAAAGTAAGTGGATGGCCAATCGGAACGATGATCTTGCGGTCCCAGTGATAGCTTGGCACTAACAGCAGATCACCAAAAAGCTCGTGTGAGCCGGTCGCAATCGCAAAATCAATTTCGTTCGTTTTGACCATATCTGCGATTTGTTCGGATGTGCCCTGGTGCAAGTTGAGATTGACATCCGGGTAACGCTTGCGAAATTCACGAATGACGTCAGGAAGGACGTAGCGTGCCTGCGTGTGTGTTGTCGCAATCGACAAGGTCCCTTCTTCTTCGTGGTAAAAATCCGAGGCAAGGCTGCGAATATTGTCGACTTCCTGCATGATCGTGCGTGCGCGCTCAATCACATGCTGGCCTGCCGAGGTCACGCTACCCAGGCTCTTTCCTTTGCGCACGAAAAGCTGCAGCCCGAGTTCCTCCTCGAGCAGTTTTAGTTGTTTGCTCACCCCCGGCTGAGACGTGTACAGCTTTTCTGCCGCTGCAGTAATGTTCAGCCCGTTATCGACGATCGCAAGCAGATATTTCAATTGTTGCAGTTTCATTTTTTCGCGTTTGCGTCGTTACGTCTTCATATGTGACCGCAGAAGAGCAGGTTCGTTTCACGGTAGTTGCATTTTATAGTCACATATAACACATGGTTATGTCGGCAGAAAACCTTAATATTTCTAATATGTTGCATGCGCGGCTAGCGTAATAACTGGTAGATATAGGTTGGCTCGACCGGACAGCGTCCCGCCAATGTCAATTTTGATCCATACAACAGGCTTGCGGTCTACGTAGGCGGGCTGCCGCTAAATGGGCTAAAGTAGAAAGTATCTTTTGTAACATTCTTGCAGCAGCGCCTGTTCGCCATACATCTGCGGACGATTTTCGACCCGGGCTGGCCTCCCGGAAAGCGTTATATTCGTGCTAGCCTGCGACACAAATACCTATCTCACAAAATAAAAATTGCACCAACATCAAGAGGACAGAGGGATGATCTACGACAATATTCTGCAAACAATCGGTAATACACCTGTTGTACGTCTGAACAAAATGGGCCCTGAGCATGTCGAGCTGTATGTAAAGGTTGAATCGTTTAATCCGATGGCGTCAGTAAAAGATCGCCTCGCCTTTGCGATCGTCAGTGACGCCGAAGAGAAAGGCATGTTGCAGCCCGGGCAGACAGTTATTGAGGCGACGTCGGGAAACACTGGTATTGCACTCGCGATGGTCTGTGCGGCAAAGGGCTACCAGTTTGTCGCAACGATGGCTGACTCGTTTTCAGTTGAGCGACGCAAAGTTATGCGGGGTCTCGGAGCGAAGGTGATACTGACGCCTGCGGCTGAGCGCGGTACCGGCATGGTCAGGAAAGCCGAGGAACTTGCAGCCAAGCACGGTTGGTTTCTGGCGAGGCAGTTTGAGAACCCTGCGAATCCGGATTTTCACGCCAATACCACCGGTCCGGAAATCCTGCGCGATTTTGCGGGTCGGCGACTGGATTACTGGGTAACGGGTTACGGTACCGGAGGCACAATGAGCGGCGCTGGCAGAACAATCAAGGCAGCGCGGCCGGGCGTAAAAATCGTTGCCACAGAACCGGCTGCGGCCGCCTTGTTGGCTGGCGCGGAGTGGGCACCCCATAAGATTCAGGGTTGGACACCGGATTTTGTTCCCGATGTGCTGGATCGAGACATCTTCGATCAATTGGTGTCCGTTGGTGATGATCGTTCCATCGAGGTATCGCGCGAGTTGGCCCACAAGGAAGGCATCTTCTGTGGAATTTCCTCGGGCGCGACGCTTGCGAGTGCGATCGACGTTGCCGAAAGTGCACCGCAAGGTTCAGTCATACTCGCCATGCTTCCGGATACCGGTGAACGCTATCTTTCGACGCCGTTGTTCGACGGTGTCAACGAAGGATCAGACGACGACTGGCTGGAGACGTTATAGCGATTTAGACCGTTTGGACGAAAATTGCCGCAAAATGCCTTAATTCCCTGAATTTATGGGCAAAAACGGGTTTACTTGAGACATATGTCACAGCCGGATCGGCTGCTAGCTGGCATCGTGGTTCCCCAGGTATATGCCTAGCACTACGGAGCCAGCGTTGTCAGCGGATCTGCACAACCTGCAAACAAGAAAAAACATTGGCAAGGCGAAGGGCTTGTTGCATTCGCTCGTGCCGCGCGCCCAATGTTTTTGCTTTTATGACGCGAATCGTCGGTGCGTATGGAGTAGCGACGGCGCGGACGATTATGAGATCGACAATTACCTCGCGGACATTCCCGAAGAACTTATCGCCGGAATACACGACGATTCGGACAGCATTCGTCGCACACTGACATCGGGACGCACGTTGCTCGTATTGCCGGTTCAAGACGACAATGATGTAAGACTGGGAATTCTTGTCGCCGTCTTTTCACGCAACGCAGGCAAGTCCTCGACTTTCAATCCAAAAATGTTGGGGGATATTTTGCGACCGGCCGTTGACCTGATCGGCGAGAGTCTCTTGCTCGGCCGGCAATTGCAGGACGCTACGCGGGACGTTAGCGACGTTGAAAAAGAACTGACACTTGTCTACGAAGTCGATGAAAAAATTCACGGTTCATCGCGAAGTCATGCGGGTCTTGCACAACTGATTGGCCAAAGCGGGAGATTTCTTGGTATTGCCTATAGCGTCCTGCTGATTCCAGGGAAGCGCATCCGCGTTAGCGCGACGCATTCGAGCTGGAAAAACGTCAATCGCAAAGTACTCGATCGCTATCTGATTGACCATTTGATGCCAAAGCTTGAGGACAAGCGCTGGCCGACTGTCTTTGAGATACCTGGCATGGAAGGTGCTGATGAAAACTTTCAGCAAGGCTTTCAAACGTTGCTCTGCCCATTGCTGGACCAGCAAGGCAACCTCGAAGGCGTTCTCGCACAACTCGGTCGCGTCAATGCCGGAGAGTTTACCAAATCGGAGCGACGCTTCATGGCGCACATTGTACGCAAGGTCGAATACGTCATTGAGCAGTCGTTCGATTCGATGACGGGACTGATGAATCGCTCCGGTTTCGAGGCGCAACTGCACGAGTCAGCAAAGAGCCTGATAACTGATGAAGAGGCACACCAGCTTATCTACTTCGACCTGGACAATCTGCAGCTGGTAAACGACACATTCGGTCGGGAGGCGGGCGATGCAGTCATTATTCGTTTCGCGCGCTTGATCGAAGAGGATTTGTCGCGAAACGGCGTGGTATCGCGACTGACCGGCGATGATTTCTGCATTTTGTTAACGCATGCAGATAGCGACAATGCGATGCAGTTGGCACAGGATATCCGGAAAAAGGGTCAGGCGCTCCGCTACCTGGAAGGCGACAAATCCCTGCAGGTCACGATGAGTATAGGTATCGTCGAATTCAGTACACGAACAAGCGACGTTGGCCATGCGCTGACGACAGCCAGAATAGCCTGTGAGGCGGCCAAAGATCATGGCCGTGACTGCATTGAAGTCTATGATGATCAGAACCTGAGCATTATCCGGCGACACGACGATATGCAGCTGGTATCGCAAATTCAGCAGGCGCTGGACGGTGACCAATTCAGATTAGTGGCGCAGCCGATCTCCAGCCTGAAGGATGGCGGTGCACCTCCCCGTTTTGAGATCTTGCTGCGGATGATCGACGGCGATGGCGAGAATATCCCGACAAGCGCATTTTTCTCGGCGGCAGAACGTTACAATCTGATGCCCCAGATTGATCGCTGGGTTGTATCAACAACGATTGCCAGGCTGGCCAAGAGCGCCAAATTGCTTGCCAGCGAGGGGGCAATTTTCTCGGTAAATCTGTCTGGTCAGTCACTTAGCGACGATGACATTCTCGAGTTCATCGAGGAAGAGTTGAAAGACAGTAGGTTGCCAGCCGAAAGACTCTGCTTCGAGGTGACAGAATCAGCTGCGGTATCAAACCTTAAGAAAGCACAGGCATTCATCGATGCCTTGCGCGCGCATGGCTGCAGCATATCCCTCGACGACTTTGGCGCAGGCCTTAGTTCGTTTGCCTATCTCAAGAACTTTAATGTTGACACGTTGAAGATAGATGGCAGTTTTATTCGCGATATCACGGACAACCGAATCTCCGAATCGATGGTCGCTGCCATTACGCAGGTTGCGAAAGTCATGGAGCTCGAAACCGTCGCTGAGTACGTCGAAAGCGAAGCCACGCGTAAACTCATTACCGAACTCGGCGTCGACTACGCCCAGGGCCATACGATCGGCAAACCGATCCCTCTCGATGAGGCGCTGCAAACCCTGGCAGCGGAGACTAGAAGCTCAACGGCCTAAATCCTCGCTCGCCTCCTGATAAACTGTGAGCCATGTATCCTGGCTCGAAAAATCTGTTTGCAGACGCGACTGCTGCTTTACCCGCAGGCCTGCGGGATATTGCGCTGGGCTGGTATTCGCGGCTGCAGGAAAACAATCAAACACAGGGTCTGGAGCCGCAGTCTGCCGCAACGCTGGCGAAATTAGTTGCCGGCAGCGAATTTGCCGCCACGACCTTGCTCAAGGATTGGCAATGGTTTCTGGCCATGCAGGCGACGATTGATGAGGTACCAGATACCGATACGCTTGACGCCCTGGTGGAACAGGTCAAACAAAGCGATGCGGATATAGATCTCGTGAAAGGCACCCTTCGCCGCATTCGTCACCGTTACATGCTGCAAATTCTCTGGCGTGAGGTCAGCGGTACGGCAACGTTAAACGAAACCTTGTGTGCGCTTTCGGATCTGGCAGACCATTTGCTGGATGCGGCAGCCGGATTTGCTGAGCGCATAGTCGTCGAGCGCTACGGCGTTATTCGCGATCAAAATGGCGACAGAGTGTCATTGCTTGTTCTAGGTATGGGCAAACTCGGTGGCAATGAACTTAATTTTTCATCCGATATTGACCTGATCTTTTTGTATCCAAGGGGTACCGAGAGTGATGGACCTAAGAGCCTGAGTGCGCCGGAGTACTTCGCACGGATTTCACGACATATCGTTGCACTGCTCGATGAAGTCACGGCGGACGGTTTTGTATTTCGTATCGATACGCGATTGCGTCCCTTCGGCGACAGCGGTGCACCGGTTGCCAGCTTTGCAGCGCTGGAGGCGTATCTTCTTCAGCACGGTCGCGACTGGGAGCGCTACGCCTATGTTAAAGCGCGTATTGTTGGCCCGCGTCCAAGCGAGGCAGTCGCAGAAGAATTACTGCAAAATATGATTACGCCATTCGTGTACCGACGCTATATTGACTTTGGCGTATTCGAATCGTTGCGCGATATGCACCACATGATCGCGGCTGAAGTGAGTCGTCGCGAGATGGCCGACAACATCAAGCTGGGCCCAGGCGGTATTCGGGAAATCGAATTTATCGTGCAGTCGCTGCAACTCGTACGCGGCGGTGCTAACAAGGAGTTGCAGCACCGGACCTTACTGCGGGTTCTTCCCGCGCTCGTCGGTCGGCATGGGCTCGCTGCCGGCAACGCTCAGATTCTTGAAGAGGCGTACTGTTTTCTGCGCCGCCTGGAAAATTTTATTCAGGCGATTCGTGATATGCAGACGCACGACTTGCCAGTCGATCCCATCGATCAACTTCGATTGAGTGTGATGATGGGTTACGCGGATTGGCCTGCTCTGCTTGCTGAGCTCAATCGGCAGCGCAATAACGTAACGATGCAGTTTGACGCAATAGCGTTTCGCGGCCATACCGATGTTGAAAGCGACCCGCTGCGGTTGCGGTTGTCGAATACCTGGGAGAACGCTGCCGACGCCGCAATGTGGCAGGGAGTCTTTGCAGAAGAAGGGTTTTTGCAGGCAGATGACCTCGCCACAGTGTTGTTCACGTTTTCACAATTGCCTGCCGCCAGGCAGCTTGGTGCCATCTCACTACAGCGGCTAAAGACATTCATGCCGGAACTGTTGCTGCTGATCAAGGAAAGTTCGCGACCATTTATTGCCCTGACCCGGGTTCTGGCGATCGTCGAAAAAATTCTTCGCCGCAGTGCGTACATAGCGTTGCTCAATGAAAACACACAAGTACTGGCGCGCTTGATCGAGTTGTGCGAGCGCAGCATGTACATCGCCGAACAGATAGCACGTTATCCAGTACTACTGGATGAACTGCTTGATCCAAGATCGTATTTGATGCCCGTGTCTCGCGAACAATTGGCTACCGAACTGGCAGAGCGTATCGAGCACACGTCAGCTGAAGATAGCGAAGCGCAGATGGTTGTCCTCGGACAGTTCCAGCGTGCCAGCACGTTCCGTATCGCAGTTGCTGACATAACGGGTTCGTTACCCATCATGAAAGTAAGCGACGGTCTTACTGAACTTGCCGAGACGGTTCTCGATCACGCTCTGAAAGTTGCGTGGCAGGACATGATCGAGCGGCATGGTGCGCCGGGGTATGTCATTGACGGGCAGCGTCAGTTGGCAGGATTCGGAATTATTGCCTATGGCAAGTTGGGTGGTCTGGAACTGTCGTATGGTTCTGATTTGGACCTCGTGTTTCTGCACGATTCGCAGGGCAGCCAGCAGGTGACTGACGGCGCCAAGCCGCTCGGGAATGCACAATTCTTCACGCGACTCGTGCGTCGGCTGTCGCACTTTCTGACGACTCAGACAGGATCGGGCATGCTCTACGAGGTTGATACACGCCTTCGGCCCGACGGCCAATCCGGTGTCATGGTCAGCAGCATCGATGCATTCGAACGTTACCAGGAGGAAAATGCCTGGACATGGGAGCATCAGGCATTGCTGCGTGCGCGCGCTGTCGCGGGCAGCGAGAAAATTGCACAGGAATTCGATCGCATCCGTGACGAGACATTGTCGCAAGGCGTACGGCGCGACAAGTTGCGCGATGACGTCGTGAGCATGCGCACGCGAATGCGCAAATCTCTGGACAAGAGCAGTAGCGACTCCTTTGATTTGAAGCAGGGAGTCGGCGGTATTGCTGATATCGAGTTCCTCGTACAATACCTCGTGCTGGCAAATGCGGCCGTGCATCGCTCTGTATTTCACTACAGCGATAACATCCGGCAACTGGATGCTCTTTCAGGCGCGAAGTGCATCAGCAGCGACGAGTCCACAACGCTGCAGGATATTTACAAAAGCTATCGCCTGCGCCTGCACCATCTGGCGCTGGATCAAAGAAAGCCGCTAATTCCGGTCGATGAGTTCATCGCCGAGCGCGCCTGCGTTACCGACATTTGGCGCCGCACGTTCATCAGCGACGGCGCATAGCCGGCAGCCCGGCCTTCGGCATATAATCTGCACATCATCAGCAGCAATTCAGCAGGTACTTCAGTGGCACAAAGAGCAGGCACCGTCGATGAGGAATTGATACCAGCCAATTCGCAACATCGCTACCAGGTCGAACAACGAGACCTGCCACTGTCGTGCCCGATGCCAGGCATGTATTTGTGGAATTCACATCCCAAGGTGTACCTACCGATAGCGGAGACCGGAGAATCCAAGTGTCCGTATTGCGGCGCGCAATATCAGCTTGCAGATGACTAATCGCAAAATACGTCAAAGTCTTTAAAAGTTCTCGAAAATCGGCGAAAAATGACCGAAAAGCCGACAAGTGCCATTTTTACCGAAACCTGGTCAAATTTAGGCAGAAATAAAAAATCGTAAAAAAGAGGAAAATTCTTAGGTAATTTGGACGAAAATCGACAAACGTCGGCAATCATGTCGAAATGTGGTGAAAATGGCAAAATGATCGGGCATATGTACCGCGAGTTACGCCATCGTAATCCTGATATGAGCTAGAATACAGTTCGAAAACGCATAATAATGCGGTAAAATGTTTTTAAAATCGCCAAATATCGACAAAATAGCGAAAAACGTCACATTTTACGAAGCGAGCTTTAGGCGTTTGAAGTCATACCCTATCAGCGGCAAAAGGTCGTCGATCTATCTGTGAAAATGGGATAAATAGTGGCAAAAATCGCCGAAAATTCTCTAAAAGACCAAATTCGGGTATTTTCCGGGAGCTGCTTTGACTGAAACGGTGGAAAAGACGCCAACAGGGGCGATTCTGTACGACAGGCAGGTGATCAGCGAAATGAGCGAGAGCCGCTTTACGCCGTCAGCCTGGCTGCATGCCGAGCCCGTTAGCGGGGCGCTGCGTTCCGCTGGCCGTGGCAATACGATGTATGTGGGTAATGTGCCGCGACAATTCGTGTTGCGACATTACCTGCGCGGGGGCCTGATCGGCAAAGTCGTACGCGATTCGTACCTGTGGAGCGGGCAGGACAATACCCGCCCTTTTGCTGAGTGGCGGATGTTGGCGAAAATGGCTGACAGCGGCTTGCATGTACCTCGGCCGGCAGCCGCTCGTTACCGCAAGAGCGGACTTTTTTACAAAGCGGACATCATTACAGTGCGTATACCAAATGTCGTTGCGCTCTCGGAGTATCTCTCGGCGCAGCCGCCAACCGATACATTTTGGCAGTCACTTGGGGCGTCGGTGTACGGCTTTCATGACCATGGCGTGTTTCACGCGGACATGAATGCCTACAATCTGCAAATCGATACTGCCGGTAGGCTGTGGATGCTTGATTTCGATCGCGGTAAATTACTGCCGCCTGGGCCTTGGCAACAAAAGACATTGAGCAGATTGCATCGCTCATTGCAGAAGATCGTTGGCCTTAATCCAAAGTTGCACTTTCGGCAGTCAAACTGGGAACAATTTCTTGAGGGCTACTTCGACGCCTCAAGGTTGGCATAGTAGTCGGGGTACGAATCCGGCAAGTCCTTGAACTTGCGATGCACCCAAAGATACTGCTCAGGACAGCGCCGCACGTGTTCTTCGAGTATCCGAATGTATTGCTTGGTATCGCTGATCGGATCGTCGCTGGGAAAATTCTCGAGTGGCGGCAGCATGCGCAAGTGATATCGACCGTTTGGCAGGCGTTCCGGAAAGAACGGTATTGTCACTGCCTTACCAAGTCGCGCGAGTGTTGAAGTTGCCGTTGTGTGCATCGAGGGCACGCCAAAAAACGGGATGACCTCGGCCCCCTTGCGGCTATAGCTCTGGTCAGGCGCATACCAGACTGCGCGACCCTCACGCAGGCTGCGAACCATCGCCTTGATATCCCGTTTTTCAATGGTCCTCGCGGCAGAGCGCTCCCGACCCGTGCGCAGTATCTCAGTTGCAAACGCACCGCGGCTTTTTCGATAGACGGCGTCATAGGGCGGGATACCGAGCTTCACGACTCTGCCGCTCAGTTCCAGTGTGGTGAAATGCGCACTCAGCAGAATCACGCCGTGACCGCTATTGACGGCATCCAATACATGCTGGAAGCCTTCAGTCGTTGTTATGGATAGCAGATGTTTGTCGGAGGCCCATCGACCAAGGCCCATCTCAATTAACGACATGCCCAGAGCGTCAAAATGTTGCCGAACCAGCGCATCGCGCTCCACCGAACTTAGATTCGGAAAGCACAGCTCGATATTGCGGCGAACAATCGCCCGTCGTTCGCCGCTAACCAAGCGGGCCAGGCGACCAATTGCTCTGCCGATGGCGAGCGCTGCGGAATGCGGCAACCAGCAGACAATCCGCAGCAGACCCAGACCGATCCAGGTCGGCCAGGTTGTCGGAGAGAGGTAAAGATAGAGTGGTTTACGATTCGCAGCCATCGTCGCTGCAGCTTATGAACAGCGACCGGCGGAGTCCAGTATTTTTGTGGTGTCGGTGACTACTCGGACATACCGTCGACATAGTCTTCATTGTGGCTCGACGGAATGAGCGGGAAGTCATCAATGACGTCGACAGGCGCTTCGTCGGTCTGTATGCCAACATGAAATGCGGCAAACCCCGGCATTACAACCTGGTTGCGCGCCATACCGATTATGCGGCCCGCATAAGGAGAGCGCAGTTCGGTCCGGGCGTTGTTCATTGGATCGGTAATTGTGCCGAGCAAATCGCCCTTACGCACTGTGCTGCCGAGGCTGACGTCGGCAAGCAATATTCCGCCATTGTCCGCGCGAACCCACGACGAGCGGTAGTAGACCGGCTCTGGTTCGCCCCACATACGGCGCTTCTTGATCATGCCCAAAGTATTAACGAGCGTCTCAATGCCTTTAACGCCAAGTTTCACTTCGTTAAGTTCAAGTTGCGACGGTCCTCCGGCTTCAAGAGTGACCGCTGGAATACCAGCTCGTGTCGCGGCATACCGTAGAGTTCCAATTGCCGGCGCGCTGTGCAAAATCACCATCGAACCAAATCCCTGCGTCAAAGTCATGACGTCAGGGTCGCGCAGGTTAGCGCGAATCTGTGGCAGGTTGGCGCGCTCAAATGATCCCGTATGCAGGTCGATTAGTGCGTCGCACTGTGCGATTACAGTAGTGAAGAACGAGTGCGCTATGCGAGCAGCGGCGCTGCCGTTCGGATTGCCGGGAAAATAGCGATTCAAATCCCGGCGGTCGGGTAGATAGCGCGAACCACGGCGAAAACCCTGCACGTTGACTATTGGTACGCCAATGATCGCGCCCGAGACTTTGGATGGCACAAGATCGTGCATTACGCGGCGGACCATTTCGATTCCGTTTAGCTCATCACCGTGAACGGCCGCGGTCAGGCAAAGCGTCGGGCCAGGAAGGGCGCCATTAATGACAAGTACGGGTGTCGATACCGGCACGCCTTCGAATAACTCGGTCGCGGACCAGGACAAACGTTGCGCGGTACCCGGTAGAACTTCCGTGCCGAGGATATCCATCGAAGTCGCAAAGCCCGCGGCGGCTGTCACGGCCTCGGCAAGTGGAATGACCGGGCCGTTGGTCGGCACCTCAATTGAAACCGGGTCGATAAAATATTCAACGGCGGCGGCGACTTCGCTGGAATGAGAGTCAATATCTTCGGTTGTATCCTCAATGACATCGGCGCCATTGCCGCCGGGGTCGACGGCAACTTCGCCGGCCAGGGCCGAGCCGACGCAAAGCGCCAGCAACATTATGTTAACTTGGAAAGTCCGGACCATGGTCTAAAATAGATTAATTGCGTGCAATTTTCTGTGAAGTAATCAAGAATTTACGATTGAAACCTGAAATGACCCGAATGACAAGAAAAAGTCGAATTTACTTACTCCTGATACTTTTTTTCAGTGCCGGCGCGTCGGCGGAGGAATTGTTTCCGCAGCCACCGGAATTGCAGCGTGACGTCGACTTCTGGGTGAGCATCTTCAGCCACTACACGACTGATCAGGGCGTACTGCATGACAGCCGCAATTTGTCCGTCGTGTATGAACGTGTCGACCTGCCCGCTGCAATGGATCGACGCGAGCGTCAACGCAGAGTTGCCAAGCGACGCGAAGATCTGCAGGCGACACTGCGCAGTCTGGCAGGAGGCAAGCGTAATGGTCTTAGCGTGGAGGAAGCACGCGTACTTGCGTTGTGGCCGGCAGGCGTCAGCGATGCAACGCTGAGCACGGCGAGCAAGAACATTCGCTATCAGCAAGGCCTTAAGGATCGTTTCGGGCAAGGGCTGATTCGATCGGGGCGCTGGCGCGAGCATATAGAAAGCGAGTTCACGGCTCTCGGAGTGCCCGTTGATCTTGTGGCGCTGCCGCATGTCGAGTCTTCCTATGATCCGAATGCGCTATCGCATGTGGGCGCGTCTGGAATATGGCAGTTCACGCGCAGCACGGGGAGACGTTTCTTGCGAATCGATCACGTCATCGATGAACGCAATGATCCATTTGAGGCAACCAGGGCGGCTGGGAAGTTGCTTGCCTATAACTATTCGATAACGGGCAACTGGCCAATGGCTATTACGGCCTATAACCATGGTCTTGCAGGCGCACGTCGGGCGATGCGTGAGTATGGCGACACGGCCTATGTCGACATATTGCGCAACTACGATGGTCGAACCTTTGGTTTTGCCTCACGCAATTTCTACGTCGCGTTTCTGGCGGCAAGATACGTTGATCAAAACGCTGAGCAGTACTTTCCAGATACCGCTATGGAGCGTCCGACGGACTACGCATCCGTCAAACTACCGTCGTATATACCGGCCAAAGAGCTCTCGGCTGCACTCGGCGTCAGTAACACGCAACTTGCGGCGCACAATTTGTCACTGCAGGAGACGGTTTGGCAAGGCAGCAAACATGTGCCCAAGAATTTTGCCATTCGTATACCGAGCAGCCTGCTAACTGCTCCGGTCGACAATCTCGTTGCGAATGTCGCCACGGATATATGGCAAGAATCGCAACTGCCAGATCTCTTCCACACCATCGCGCGTGGCGACACATTGTCACAAATCGCAGAAACCTATGATACTCGCGTATCAACGCTCGTCGCGCTGAACAACCTCGGTAGCTCCAGCAGAATTCGTGCTGGGCAACAATTGCGATTGCCGGCCGCGGGCCCTGCGCCTGCTGTAGCGCCGACCGCGCCGGTCGCGACAGTCGCGACAGCCGATGTGCCCGCCATTGAATCTGCGACCCTGGTCACCGAGCAAACACCTGCGGCCATGGCAGAGGATCTTGCCGCGAGTCTGCTCGGTACAATACAGACCTCGCTGCTTTCGGATCCCAGTGACTACAGTGTCGCAAGTGATAACAGTATCGAGGTTCATCCGCTGGAGACCCTGGGGCATTACGCGGACTGGCTGGGAATTGCCACACAGAGATTGCGTGATATCAACAGGATGGCGTTTCGTACACCAGTTGAGGTTGGCCAGCGCATCAAGCTGGATCTCGGCACGGTTGACGCCAAGGTCTTTGAGGATCGTAGAGTTGCGTATCACCGTTCGCAGCAAGATGGTTTCTTCCGGAAGAACGTCATCACGGGCGTTACTGAACACATAATTGAACGCGGGGAGTCGATCTGGATACTTGCGCTGCGAGAATACAATGTGCCCATCTGGCTATTCCGGCAATACAACCCGGAAATTGATCTGGCTAGTGTTCGGCCGGGCGCCGCAGTGCGTTTTCCCGTCTTAACCGGGGTCGACCCGTCGTGAAGCTGCAATGTTGCGGCTAATGCTGGTCAGGCTCCTGCCAGTCGTGATGCTCGTCATCGCGGCGGCCGCCTGGATCAATGAAGTTGAGGATGGCGGACCTTATGTAGTCCGCAACCTTGTTCCGCCCATGGTCATGTTGCTGCTCGCGTTGTTTACATTGCAGCGCGGCAAGGGCACCTGGAGCGGATCCGGTTGGCGACTTCCTCTTGGCACGCTCGGCTTCGCAGTACCCGCACTAGGACTGACTGTCTATCTACACTATGCGTACACAGTGAATCTGAATGAGATGTTTACAGGTGCGACGAATCCTGGTGAGTTGTTCCGATTTCTGCCTCTATACACGCTGGTAGCCGGTGGAATCGGATTTGCGATTGGTTGGATTGTTGGCAAAAACGTGTGACCCCTGCCATTTTCCCGCGCCGCAAGGTTTGTTAATCTGCGCTCATGCATAAACTCAGTATCATCATAGTTGGTCTGGCACTTCTGTCACAGGGTCCCTTGCAGGCCGGGGGATTTCCGGTTGCCGAGATGGTGCTTGTTGACAAGTCAGAGCGTAAGCTGCACCTGATCATTGACGGTGAATCTTTTCGTACTTTCGATATTGCTTTGGGTATTCGCCCGACCGGCGATAAACAGGTCGAAGGTGATTTCAAAACGCCAGAGGGGAAGTACCTGCTGGATACACGTAATCCGAACAGCGAGTATTTTCTATCGATACATGTTTCTTATCCCAACAGCCAGGATGCTCGTGAAGCCCTTTCTCTGGGTCAGGATCCGGGCGGAGCCATCATGATTCACGGTCAGCCAAATGAACCGACGCGATCAGAAGCCTATTACCGCACGCAGGATTGGACGAATGGCTGCATCGCAGTGTCGAATTCCGACATGATCGATATCTGGCTGATGACCGGCGACGACACACCCATCGAAATTCGGCCCTGACCGAGCAACTCTTGAGCACTCTAGAAACCGTTGATGCCGAGGTCCGGCCTGAGGGCAGTCTCGAAGTATTGTCGCAGCTTGAGGCAGAGCAACTGCGTTCGACCGGCGAGGGCGGACTCTACACATTATTGCGCCGCTGCATGCTTGCTGTTCTAAATTCTGGCAGCAAGGTTGACGACGCTCGCACCGTACTGGAGAAATTCCAGGATTTCGAACTCAGCTTCATCCAGCAAGATCGCGGGCTGAAGCTATCGCTGCAAAGCGCGCCCGGTGCAGCATTCGTCGACGGCACGATGATTCGGGGTACTCGCGAGCTGTTGTTTGCCGTATTACGCGACATTATCTATACGCGTAACGAGATCTTTGGCAGTAATCGCTATGACCTGAGTATCGGCAGCGGCATAACTGACGCGGTCTTTCACATTGTGCGCAATGCCGGGCTGTTGCAGTTGCCGGCAGACGTCGACCTGGTCGTCTGTTGGGGCGGGCATGCAATTAGTCGATCCGAGTATGACTACACCAAACTGGTTGGCTATGAGCTTGGATTGCGCGGCCTGAATGTGTGTACGGGTTGTGGCCCTGGTGCGATGAAAGGGCCGATGAAGGGGGCAACGATTGGCCATGCCAAGCAGCGTATCCGTGATGGTCGATATGTAGGCATCACCGAGCCGGGTATTATTGCCGCCGAGTCTCCCAATCCGATCGTCAATTCACTCGTGATCATGCCAGATATGGAAAAGCGCCTGGAGGCCTTCGTGCGTGTTGGTCATGGCATTATCGTTTTTCCAGGCGGTGTCGGGACCGCCGAAGAGATTCTTTACTTACTTGGCGTGCTGCTGCACCCGGACAACCAGTCACAACCGTTGCCAATGATCATGACCGGACCGGCGTCAGCCGAACCGTATTTCCGGCAAATTGATGAATTCGTCGGGGCAACTCTGGGTGAAGTTGCGCAGCGGCGATATTCCATAATTATCGATGATCCGCGCGAAGTTGCACGTGCCGTCCGCGCGGGTCTGAAAGAGGTGCAGAGTTTTCGCACGAAACACGGGGATGCGTACTACTTCAACTGGCGCCTGACAATTGATGAGGAATTCCAGCAGCCATTTGCATCCACACATGAATCGATGAGTGGACTGGACCTTGATGAGGATTTGGCGCCGCATATCCTGGCAGCGAATCTGCGACGCGTGTTTTCAGGAATCGTGTCTGGAAACGTCCGCGAAGACACTGCAGCACTCATTGATGCGCATGGCCCATTCGAGATAAACGGCTCGACTCAGATAATGACATTGATGGACAAGTTGCTTGCCGCATTCGTTGCACAAAAGCGCATGAAAATCTCCGGAGGCGATTACTCACCGTGTTATCGAGTCAGTGGATAATCGCCTGCATATTGTCAAATCGCGTTGTTCTATCGCACATCCAGGCTGCTCATTAAGTAAAATTGGGCTATAAGCCATTGAACTCTCTGTGAAAAATGCCGTTCGGCATTGTGATGCAGTTCCTGTGAATTATGCCACCAGGCCCTTAGCATTTGTTCAAAGGATTTAACTGAGCACAAAAAATGCCGGACATTAAACACCTCAGATGGGTTGACGACTACAGCACGGATGCCGAGTCGAAAACTAGCGAAGTAAAAAAGGCGGTCACGCCTGCCGAACCTGCTGCTAACGATGCGGATGGATGGCAGCAATATCGTCAGTGGATTTCCAAGGCACCTGCACCTCGCGGGCGACGCGTTGGAATTGATCCCGCCTTGTACACCTGGAAGGGCTATCGAAACTGGTCCGACCAAGTGAAACGAAACTGGAAGCCTGACGGCGACGACGATATCGGCTGACTTTCCGAATAATCATATTATGATTGCAAAAACGCCGGCTGCATGCCGGCGTTTTTTTTAACTCGATTGCATCCTGTTCGTAACCCGGATCTTTTGTGACGGGTGTCACTCTGTAAAGCCTGCAATAGCCTCACTTTAAAGCGGTACTGCGTCTGACTTTTAGCATTTGGAACATTCAATTCAGTATTTCTAAATCAAGCTGTGATGCGCCTCACGGAGGGCGACCCTGGAGCTGACTATAGTTGCTCATACGAACTCACATATGTGATTAAAAGTATGACAAACAAAAGCAAGGAAGCTGAATCGCCAGTGGTCTTTCTCAAGGATGAAACTGCAAGGCAACGCTGGGAATTGTTCCATCGGGCGATAGCACACGCGAAACAGTCGAATGATGCAGCGCTGGATGATGTGGAGGCTGAAGTAAGTGATCCCAAGAGCAGTGGACCGCTGTTGTCTATCGTTCGCTAGGCGCTGGAGTCAATAACGACATGGAACGACTGGTGCAACTACTTGACGATCTTGACGATCTTTTCCACATAACCGGCCTGGTCAGCGAGCGAATCCGCAAAGCCGCTCTATCCCTGCTGATTACCTGTCTGGGTTTTGTGGTCCTGGCCGGAGGCGTTTACCTGGCGCTGATACATCCGCTACTTGCCCTGGCAACCGCCATAATTCTGTTTGTATCCCTGCTTTATCGCCTGGTTACCTCGCCGCGACTTGAAATAGCCTGATAAGACCCTATCGTGTTTGACCGGGTGCAGCCGATTTCTCGGCTGGCACGAAGATCTATGCGTGGGAGATTCAAGCGTGAGTACTACATCAGGCCGAGAAACACTCGGCTTTCAGACCGAAGTTCGTCAGCTGCTCAAGTTGATGATCCATTCTTTGTATAGCAACAAAGAGATATTCCTCAGAGAGCTGATTTCCAATGCATCGGACGCCGCGGACAAGCTGCGCTTCGAGTCACTGGCAGCGCCAGATCTCCTCAGCGAAGATCCCGACCTGCAAATCCGT
>Ga0316191_10000422_pt1 | contig 27460 bp, 26 predicted proteins | sample Eddworburr2cm_MG_FD_204928 | JGI IMG/M metagenome (GOLD analysis project Ga0316191, IMG submission 204928) | Coastal sediment microbial communities from Maine, United States - Eddy worm burrow 2 cm | ecosystem: Environmental > Aquatic > Marine > Coastal > Sediment | place: USA: Maine... | reverse complement strand
TAGTGTAGAATCGCCCGACTTCCGGAAGTACGACCCCCGGCAATCGGGCACTCAGCGTCGCGTGGGGATCAGGCTTATGGCAAACGTTACTCAGGACAAGATTATGGCAGAAGTCACAAAGGAGCAGGTCGAAGAGGCCATCAAGGGGTACATCGAACCGCACCTGGAAACCGATCTGGTCAGCGCCAAGTCGGTCAAGGATGTCACCATCGACGGCGATCGGGTGAAGGTGCGCGTGGAAATGGGTTTTCCCGCCAAGGGTGTGCACGAGCAGATCATCGCCGCGGTGAAGGAGGCGGTCGAGGCCGTCGACGGAGTCGGCAGTTGCGACATCGATCTGACCACCAAGATCGTCGCACACTCGGTGCAGAAGGCGCTGAAACCGATCGACAGTGTGAAGAACATCATTGCCGTTGCCTCCGGCAAGGGCGGGGTCGGCAAGTCCACTACGGCGGTCAACCTCGCCCTGGCGCTCTCCGCCGAGGGGGCGCGTGTCGGCATTCTGGACGCCGATATCTATGGCCCGTCGCAGCCGCGCATGCTCGGCATTACCGGCAAGCCGGAGTCGAAGGATGGCAACACGCTCGAACCGATGACGAGTTATCATCTGCAGGCAATGTCGATCGGTTTCCTGATCGATGAAGAGACGCCGATGATCTGGCGCGGCCCGATGGTCACCCAGGCGCTCGAGCAGCTCTTGAACGACACCAACTGGGACGAGCTGGACTACCTGGTGATCGACCTCCCGCCGGGCACCGGTGACACCCAGCTCACGCTGGCGCAGAAGGTCCCGGTCTCCGGCGCGATCATCGTCACCACGCCGCAGGACATCGCGCTGCTGGATGCCCGCAAGGGCTTCAAAATGTTCGAAAAGGTGGAGGTGCCGATCCTCGGCATCGTCGAGAACATGTCGATCCACATATGCTCGCAGTGCGGCCACGAAGAACACATCTTCGGGGAAGGCGGCGGTGAGCGCATGGCCTCCGAGTACGGGGTGAATTTCCTCGGTGCCTTGCCGCTCGAGATGCGGATCCGTGAGGAGACCGACTCCGGTAAGCCGACCGTGGTTGCCGAACCCGAATCGCGCCCTTCGATGATCTACCGGGAGATCGCACGCAAGGCGGCGGCGAAGCTGTCACGCCAGGCCAAGAGCTATGCGGCGAAGTTCCCCAACATCGTGATCCAGAACAACTGATCGCATTGCAGGGTTAGCCAACCTCACGCAAGCCGGCGGGAATGCGGGCTTGCGTGGGAGGGCGGCCTTCTTTCTATACCGCCACCCGGGATCAGGCGAGCGAAAGCCAGTGGCACCCTTTGCGCCCGTTAGCCGATGTATGCCTGATGCAACGCCTAGTGGGTTTTCGTAGCAAATATTTGCTGCTCCATCACACAAGAGACCATTCACCGATATGAAAGATCAAGAAGAACAGAAGACTGTGGCGGAAGAGGTCGCTGCAACTGAATCTCCTGAAACGGCTGGCGTCGCAGAGACCGGCGATGCAGGCAGTCGGGCAGGTGACGAGAAAAAGGAAAAGAAGAAGAAAGACAAGAAAAGGAAAAAGGGCAAGAAGGACAAGAAGGATAAAAAGAATAAGAAAGAAAAAAAGGGCAAGAAAGGGAAGAAGTAGTTCCTCGGTTTGGAGACCTGAATGCCCCCAAGACCCGGCATTGCGACCGGGTCTATATGTTTGAGGTGGTCTGGAAGAATGGAGTGCGACCTGCTTCGGGTCCCGACAATCGACACGGCATTCGACCCAACACCGCATCGAAGTCTGGGTGAACGGACAACGGGCGAATCTGCAGGCTGCCAGCGGTGGTCCCCGGGGAGGCTTCTGGCGGGCGGCCGGAACCCTCATGTACCGCCAAACTCAACTCACAGGGACGAGATGGTCAGGCAAAAGCCTTTCTTACTGCCGCGATGGTCGTCTCGCAGGCCTCGGCACACTCACGGCATTCGATATGCTGATCGTGCTTTCTGCACTCATCCGCGCATTCGTCACAAACGGCATCACACAAAGCCGCAGCAGCCTTGATGTGAGTGGAATTCGCGGCCAGCAGGTAGGAAAAGGCTTCGCATATCGCCTGCATTTCGTGGACTTTGGCCGCGCAGTCGGCAACCGAGACGTTTCCCTCTCTGAACAACTGCAGGCAGTGCGTGATACAGCGCTGTCCCTTGTCGATGCAGCCGTTCACCGCGTCAAGCACGTCGGGTTGCTGCGGAGAGTGCTTGCTGTGGTCGTGTTTCGCGTGGCGCTGGACTTCGCCTTCCATGGCGACGGCCAACGGTGTGAACGCGGCCGCTGCTGCCCCCATGCCAAGGATCAGGCTGCGGCGGTCCAGATTGTCTAGATTCGGATTCTTATTGCTGCTCATTCTCACGGCTCCTTGTAGCGTTTGAGTAAGCAAAAATAGCAGGTTGGCTGACTAATGGGGGCCTCGAAAAATGCCGTCCATGGCACTTTCCTCGACGGAAAAGCGAAAAACGCGGTTTTCGCTTCCCTTCATTTTCAATCACTTGCCGTGATTCAAAATGGCGGCACATCCCTGTGCCGCGCGGCCACCTCGATTTTTCGAGGCGCCCTAATGCCACCGAGCTCGAGACCATGTCGTGGGTGCCGGCGAGGTGCGATGCGCCCGGGCCTGAAGAGTCCAGGCTCCGTGGCGGCCATGAGTACCTCGGGGGTCTAGAACACACGATGATGCCGGGAGCGTCAGGCCTTACTCGCCAGCGTCCTGGGTGTCATCAGAAGTTGGTGAGGAAAAAAGGAATGATCATGGCATTCACCAGGTCGATGAAAAACGCGCACACCAGCGGCACGATGATGAAGGCGAGGTGCGAGGTCCCATAGCGCTGCGACACCGCGGCCATATTGGCCATGGCGGTCGGTGTGGAGCCCAGGGAGATGCCGCCAAAGCCCGAACAGATCACCGCCGCGTCGTAGTTTCGCCCCATTGCCGGAAAGACCACGAACAGATTCACTGCGATGGCCACGACAAACTGCAAGGCCAGGATGGTGAAGATCGGCCCGGCGAGATCGATGAGGGTCCATAACTGCATACTCATCAGTGACATCGCGAGGAATGTGCCCAGCGAGATCTCCGCAATCAAGGCGATCGCGGGTGTGCGGCTCGGCCACTTGAGCCCACTGATGCGCGGGTAGTTCTCAGGCATCAGGTTGGTGATGAGAATGCCCGAGAACAGGCAGGTGACGAACAGTGGCAGTTGCAGGCCGGCCTTTTCCAGGCCGACATTGAGGAACAGGCCGATAATCGCTGAGACATGGATCGCCAGAATTGCATCCAGAAAGTCCAAGTGGCCGATGCCCTGACTGCGGACGCCATCCGAGACGCCCACATCCTGCGCCTCGATCTTCTCTGGTGAAAGTTTGTGGCGGCTGATCAGGAACTTCGCGATGGGGCCACCCATCAGGCTCGCGAGGATCAGACCAAAGGTCGCACAGGCGATACCGATCTCCATCGCGTTGCTGATGCCGAAATCCTCGGCGATGCGTGGCGCCCAGGCGATCGCCGTGCCGTGGCCCCCGATCAGCGAAACGCTACCCCCCAGCAGCCCGATCTGGCTCGGCAGGTCGAACAGGGAAGCCACCGTGATGCCGGTCAGGTTCTGCAGGATCATGTAGCCGATCGTTATCGCCAGCAGGATGATCAGCGGTTTGCCGCCGGCCAGAAGGTCTTTGAGGCTGGCGTTGATCCCGACGGTCGTGAAGAAGTAGACAAGAAGTATGTCGCGGGCTTGTAGGTCGAACTCCACCGCCACCCCGGTCGTCGCAAAGACGAGGCCGAACAGGATGGAAAAAAGCAGTCCGCCGGTCACGGGTTCCGGAATGCTGAATTCACGCAGGAAGCCAACGCCATCGTTGATTCGCTTGCCAACGAACAGCACGATGATACCCAGGGTGACGGCGAGAAAAGAGGAGATGTGCAAGCTGCCGTCAATTAATTCCATAAGTGCTTTTCCCCGGTTTCATTTATTGGATGCAGTTCCTGATGGCGGACGCCGACAGGTTCGCAGTAGAACGAGACTGGCAGCCTGACGTTGCCATTCGAGACGCAGACAATAGCGCAACAACGTGCGCCGCCGCTACACCATTCCTTTCAGCGAGCCCCCATCAATTGGAGAAGCTGCTGTATCGTCTGATGGCCTTCGAGTTCGAGAATTTTGGGATTGTTTCTTAGCGACTCCAGGTCCCCTGCCGTGATCGCCCGCATGGTCACCGGATCATTGAGAATCGACAAGAGCTGTGGGTCGTTTTGCAGCGACATCACTATCGTCAGTATGTTCGGATCGCTCAGTATGAGGGACTGCAGCTCTGCGAACTGATTGCCCATCGACGGGCCGGGCACGGCAAGCGATGTCTCATTACCCGGGTATCGTTGGGGAAGATCGGATCGAATCGCCCTAATACGTTCGTCGGGAATACGTAATCGGCCCAGCGTGCCGGACTCGATCGTGTAAACGCCACTCTCGAAAGAGAGAATTTCCCCGGCGATACGCGATCCATCATCGAGTTCAATGATCCGCAGACCGTCGGCCATGGTCGGCTGGGCCATCGCCAGACCTAAACAGGCCAGCGCAGCAAATGCCGCTCGAGAGATAACGCCATCCATCGAAAATGACACAGTCGAGTTCTCCTGCCAGGCGCCAAACAGCCAGCATAATGGGTAAATAAGGAATCGGCCATCGATTGCGCCGCTCGCATTCCGGCGCATTTCGCTTTTCGCGGCGCATTCATTGCGGGGTGCGCTTTCCAAGCAGCAGCATAAACATCTGCACGATGGCGTAATCGGATGCGTCAAGCGCTGGTTCGCCTGCTGGAACTGGCATCAAGCGGTCTTCTGCGGCGGCGATCACGCGGGCTCGATTGACGACATAGGCAACCGCAGCGGCTACGTCTTGGTCGTTGAGGTCCAGCTCACCACGCGGAGGCATGCGGCCGTGCCCCAGCATTGCGTGCTCGATCAGCGTATCCAGCGGTTGCTCGAGGCGTTCATCCCAGTCGCCGGTATCGCCGAGAACCGGCGCTCCCTTGCGGCCGCTTCCATGACACTGCAGACAGTGCTCAGTGAAAACCACCCGGCCGTGTGCCAGATTGTAGGCGCGGGTGTCGCTTTCATAACCGGGCGGTGCGGCTTGGCATGGCGCCAGGAAAGCATGTGCGACAAGCATGAGTGCCAAAAATCGCTGATTGCCTCGCATGGATTCACCTGAGTCGTATTGCGACGGACTTGGCTAAGATACCGCCCTAGTGGGCAGGGAGAGTCAATGTTGGCCTTTCTGCCCGAGGTGCCGGCCGGCGCCAGATCCGGCCTCTGGTATCTCTCCGAGCGCAACAAGATCTTGTCGACAGTGGCGGCGTCGCGTCAGGGCTCTAGAAACGGATTTCAGCCTTGATTCGCCGCACTTCGCCAAGAGAGTTGAACTGAACGCGATACACCGTCTGGCCAATTCTATACAGCCAGTAGGCTCCGCTGGCGGAGTATGGTTGCCCACATTTTGCGAGCACCTCCTCCTGAAGCGCGCCCTTGGAAATCAGATGAACGCCACAGCGCATACTGCCGTCGGCGAATGCATTGGATGCTACCCCCAAAAAGCCGACCCAGAGTATGACGAGGCGGAACGCAAGGCGGCCCCGTTTGACACATCGGTGATGAGAATGTGGATTAGAGCTACGCATGAAGGCCCCCACGCTCGTTTAGCGGTTCTGATTTGTTGACTGTGTCGAGTTTGTCGTGATCGATGGTTCGATCATCACCTGCCGCTCGGCAAGCTGTAAGTAAGATTGGGCCAGATCGCCAGCCCCTTCGCCTCGGCCACCAACTCACCACTGACTGCATCCCGCATCGTGGCACTCAACGTTATGCGGATTCGCATGTCGCCGCCACCGCTTATTCCTTCGAATTCGTCAGTACCGCCGGTAATCTCGAACCGTCCGTCGCAGTATCCCGGATCACCCGTGCAGCTGAACCTCCCGAAGACGTTGCCCCTTGTCGCGACGATATGACACCGGCCTGAGGCCGTCGTCTTGTTGGACTCGGTATTCAGCTCCTGAGTGGTCGGACAGACAAGGATTGCGGTATCGAATTCGCCTTCACGTTTTTCAACATACACGATGCCTTCAAACACGCCGATAAACTGTTTCTCCGCAGGGCCGACGCTGTAAACCTTGCCCTCGGCCTCCCAGGGAGCGAATGCCGAGATCTGTACCTGTTCGGCAATGGCGGGTCCAGACAGGAGCGTAGACATTGCGACGGCAGTCAGGCCGAGGGATCGAAGCCAATACGTTTCCATCAGCGAGTCTTCCTTATGAGAATCTATCATCCGAATTATAATTGAGTGGTCTGGGTGGCGACAAAATTTGTGGTTCCCGAACTCGATAATCCAGCGGATTGCCGCCAAATCGGAGGTAGTGCGCGGTTCGGGATTCCCTTCATCCCTCCGGGCCTCGTTAAACCATTGGCGGCCATCTGCGCGCGAGCTGATCTCGCAGCTTCTATGCTCCGAGCTCCGATTCGGACCGGCGCGGTGCCGATGGCAAACGATACCGGTCGCCGTGAACTATACTCGACAGACCAGCCTTCGGGTCGTGGGAGCCGTTATGCGTCACTCGATACTCATCCGGCAGCGGTTGGTTGGTATCTTCCTGCTGGGGCTTGTCTTGCTCTATTCGCCAGCACTGACCTTGTTCGATAGCGCGGCGGAATGGGGCGGTATTCCCGTCAGCTATCTCTACCTCTTCGGCGTGTGGCTGTTGATTATCGTGCTTGCGGCGCTAACGGTCGAGGCGGACAGGCGGTAAGCCGCCGATGTTGAGCACGACGCTGATCATTGTTTACTCGCTGCTTTACCTTGCACTGCTGTTTGCAATCGCCTATTGGGCGGACCGTCGGGCCGACCAGCAGCGTTCGGTGATCAGCCGGCCCACGGTCTATGCGCTCTCGCTGGCCGTCTACTGCACCGCCTGGACTTACTACGGTAGTGTGGGGCGTGCGGCGGCGACCGGGGTGGGTTTTCTGCCGATTTACCTCGGGCCGACGCTGATCGCCGCGCTCTGGGGCACCCTGCTGCTAAAGATAGTGCGTGTCAGCAAGGTCCAACGCATCACGTCCATCGCCGACTTCATTGCCTCACGTTATGGCAAGAGCCAGCTTCTCGGCGGTATCGTGACCGTGATCGCAGTCCTGGGGGTGGTGCCTTATATCGCGCTGCAACTGAAAGCCATCTCGAGCAGCTTCACTATCCTGCAGAGCCACCCGGATGCGGACCTGGCAGCCACCGCGGGAAGGATTCCGATGTTGCAGGATACCGCGCTGTACGTTGCCTTGCTGCTCGCCGCATTTACGATCCTGTTCGGCGCCAGGCATCTCGATGCGAGCGAACGTCACGAAGGTATGGTTGCGGCGATTGCATTCGAGTCAATCGTAAAGCTCGTCGCCTTTCTGGCGGTGGGTATTTTCGCCACCTTCTATCTGCACGATGGATTCGCCGACCTGTTCGACAAGGCGGAGCGGGCGGGTGTGCTCAACCCGATGATCGCAGAGGGCACGGGAGGTTACGGGAACTGGTATGCCCTGACCATCCTTGCGGCACTCGCGGTGATGATGTTGCCACGCCAGTTCCAGGTTTCGGTAGTCGAGAACAGTTCCGAGGGGCATCTGCATCGAGCGGTATGGATGTTTCCGCTTTACCTGCTTCTGATAAACATATTCGTGATCCCGATCGCGCTTGCGGGTCAGTTGACTTTTGAAGGCAGGAACGTGGATGCGGACACCTTCGTCCTGACACTGCCGATGGCGCACGGCCAGGGTGGGCTCTCGCTGCTGGCCTTCATCGGTGGCCTTTCGGCGGCCACCGGAATGGTGATCGTCGAGACGATCGCGCTGTCTACCATGGTTTGCAACGATCTGGTGATGCCCGGACTGCTGCGGCGCTGGAAGCGGATGCCACCCGAGGCCGACCTGAGCCAGCTGCTGCTGAAGATCCGGCGCGGGGCCATCGTGGTCATTCTGCTGCTCGGTTATCTGTATTTTCACTTCGCCGGTGAGGCATACGCGCTCGTCAGCATCGGCCTGATCAGTTTTTCTGCCGTTGCCCAGTTTGCCCCGGCAATGCTTATTGGCCTTTACTGGCGCGGGGGCACTCGCGCCGGGGCACTGGCCGGCCTGCTGGCCGGGTTCGGAATATGGGTCTACACCCTTTTGCTGCCCTCGTTTGCCAAATCCGGCTGGCTATCGAGCGGTTTCGTCCAACAGGGGCCATTTGGGATCGAGCTGCTGCGTCCACAGGAGCTGTTTGGTCTCACCGGGATGAACGAGATCACCCATTGCCTATTCTGGAGCATGGTATTCAATGTCGGTGCCTATCTGTTCTTCTCATTGATGCGCACGCCGAACGTTCACGAGGCGACTCAGGCCACCCTGTTTGTCGATGCACTCCGGCACGAGCGACCGCTGGAAGTCGGGCTGTGGCGCGGCCAGGCCGATATAAGGGAACTGTTCGGCCTTGCCGAACGCTTCCTTGGAAAAGAACGCGCCCGCAATGCGTTCAGACGATACGCCGATGGACGCCAGGTGGCGGATATCGAAGATTTGCCTGCGGACGCGGAGACGGTACGTTTCGCCGAGACCCTGTTGGCCGGCGCGATTGGCAGCGCCTCTGCGAGGGTCATGGTCGCATCGGTTACCGCAGAGGAGCCCCTCGGACTGGATGAGGTTTTCGATATTCTCGATGAGGCCTCGCAGATACGCGCCTACAGTCAAGAGCTGGAAGAGAAATCGCTCGAACTGGAGGCGGCCAGCCGGGAGTTGCGGCAGGCCAATGAGCAGCTCAAGGAAATCGACCGGCTCAAAGACGATTTCATGTCATCCGTCACGCATGAGTTGCGCACGCCGCTGGCATCGATCCGGGCCTTCTCGGAGATCCTCTATGACGACCCGGAAGTGGAACTGGAACAACGCCGCCGTTTTCTCGGGATCGTCGTCAGCGAAACCGAGCGTCTGTCACGGTTGGTCAACCAGGTGCTGGATCTGGCCAAGATCGAATCCGGCCACGCAGACTGGCTGTCCGAGCATGTCGATCTGGCGCAGCTCGTCAGCGAGGCCATCGAGGCGACGGAACAGCTTTTCAAAGAACGCGGAGTACAGGTGGTCCGCGAGTTACCGGATCGTCCCTGCGTCGTGAATGTGGACAGGGACCGACTCATGCAGGTCGTGCTCAATCTGCTGTCGAATGCGGTGAAGTTTGCACCACGGGACGGCGGTCTCGTCCAGGTTCACTTGAGCGCCGGGTCTGAATCATGCCGGGTCAGTGTTGCCGATAACGGCCCCGGAATCGCCGAACAGGATCAGCCCTACATCTTCGAAAGATTCCGTCAGGGCAGCGGTGGAACCGAAAAGCCGGTGGGCACAGGCTTGGGTCTGCCGATCAGCCGCAGGATTGTCGAGCATTTCGGCGGGCGCATCTGGTTGGATAGTAATCCGGATAAAGGTGCTACTTTTACATTTGAGCTGCCCATGAAGCACAGCAGCGATCGGCCAGCGGGGAACGAACATGCCCAAGAAGGTCCTGATAGTGGATGACGAGCCGAACATCCTGTTGTCGGTTGAGTTTCTGATGCAGCGCGAAGGTCACGAGGTCCTGACTGCCAGTGATGGCCAGGAAGCGCTCGACCAGCTTGCCTCGTCCAGGCCGGATCTGATGATTCTTGATGTCATGATGCCGCGCAAGAATGGTTTCGAGGTCTGTGCCGAGGTGCGCGCCAACCCGGCGTTTTCGGATATGCCGATCCTGATGCTGACCGCTAAAGGGCGGGAGGCGGAGATGCACAAGGGCATTTCCCTCGGAGCCGATGCCTATATCACGAAACCCTTTTCGACCCATGAGTTGGTTGCGAAGGTGCTTGAGTTGCTCGACCGACGCAGTGCAGGGGGACAGGGACAATGATGCCGCGATCGTCTGCTGCCAGAGCAGCTAGAGAGAAAACGGTGGCGCCCCTGAATACCGAGCTGGGCCTGGGCGATCCTCCCTTGAGACGACTGGTTCGCCGAGACCTGCTGGTCGTCAGACCGGATTCGAGTATCCGGGACGCCCTGTTTGCACTCAACCAGGCCGATGTGCAGGCCGGTGTCGTTGCCGAGACCCCGGATGCCCCACTCGGCGTAGTCACCCTGCATGACCTTGTCGAGGCGGTTACCCTGGAAAAGGCGAGTCTCAGCGACCCCAGTTTCACTTTCATGACCGCTGCACCCGTGACACTGCCCGTCGATGCCTCTGTCCACCGGGCCCGGGTCACGCTGACACGAGGGCGGCTGAGTCACCTGGTGCTGCTTGAACCCGATGGACAGTTGTTCAACCTTCTTCTGCCGGAAGACCTGCCGGGTTTTCGCGAGGGTGGTGCGGAGGAGCTGGTCGAGCGTATCAATCTTGCCGGCAACGTCGACAGCATGGCGCGTGCGGCAAGGGCGGTACGTGAGCGCGGGCATGAGTTGTTCGCCGGCGGCATGGGCGTCGAGGCCTTGTGCAAGTGGATGTCCGGGCTGAATGACTTGATCGGTATCCGTGTGATCGAGTTGGTCGCAGACGAATTCGATCTGCCTCCCGTGTCCTGGTGCTGGATGGTGTTTGGTTCCGAGGGTCGACTCGAACAGGCATTCGCCAGCGACCAGGACAACGGCCTGATTTTTCAACCGGACAACGAGTCGGATACGCACGCTGTCCGCAGTGCCATGCTCCCATTCGCCAGAGCGGTCAACCGCGCCCTGGATATCTGCGGTTTCATGCTGTGTCCGGGTGACGTCATGGCAGGTAATCCGACCTGGTGTCTGTCGGTGCAGGAATGGCGCCAGCGCTTCGCCACATGGATGGAGCAACCCGACCCGGAGGCACTGCTGAATTCATCGATCTTTTTCGACTTTCGTCCGCTCTACGGCCAGGATGATCTGGTCGACGATTTGCATCAGTGGCTGCTGCCCCGGCCAAGCCGCAGCGGGCGTTTTCTCAGGGGGATGAGCGAGCAGGCCCTGGGTTGCACACCTTCACTCGGATGGTTCGGCAAGTTTTCCTATGATGGCGGCCATCGCTATCCACATACCATCGACTTGAAGATGCGGGGTGCCCGGCCTTTCGTGGATGCGGCACGCATCTGGGCGTTGCAGCAGGGTCTCTGGACAACCAACACGGTCGAGCGCCTGCGCCTGGCTGGCCCACTGATCAACCGGAAAAATTCGGACACCGCGGCCTCGGTCGAGGCATTTGATTTTATACAGCGTCTACGCATCCAACGTCAGTTGGCGGGCGGCGACTATGATGAGATCAACCGCGTAAACCCCGCTGATCTTACCTCGCCACAGCGTATGATGCTGAAGGAGGCCTTCAAGCAGGCGAAGCTGTTGCAGTTGCGCCTGAGCCAGCAGTTCCTTCACTGATTCCCCGGGCCCGTGCAATCCGTGATCAGTCGGCCTCGAGTCCGAAGCGCTTGATCATACGGTAGATACTCCGCTCGCTGACGCCCAGCGTACTGGCGACTTCGGCACGCCGGCCGGAGAGCTTTTTCAGCTGCAGGGCCAGGTATTCGGACTCGAGTTCGTCGAGGGTCGGGTTGTGGTCGAATGCCATGCTCACCATGGCGCTGCCGCTTTGTGGTCCGGAGCCAAAGGCGAGGTGTTCCGGCCCGATGATCGGTTTGTCGCGTGACAGGATGATGGCGCGTTCGATGACATTTTTCAGTTCGCGGATGTTGCCGGGCCAGTCGTAGGCGATGAGTTTGCGTTGGGCCACACTGTTGAGACGTTTTTCGATGCGCCGGGAAAAACTGTGATTGCGGATGAAGTGCTCGGCGAGTGCCGGGACGTCTTCTCTGCGATCGCGCAAGGGTGGTGCCAGCAGATCAAACCCGTTCAGGCGGTAGTAGAGGTCGGCACGAAACCTGCCCTCGTCCACCATCTCCTTCAGGTTGCGATTGGTGGCGGCGACCACGCGCACGTCGGCCACCAGGTCCTTGGTGCCGCCGAGGCGGCGGAACTGGCCTGACTCCAGAATCCTGAGCAGTTTGGCCTGAATGGTCGCATCGATTTCTCCGATCTCGTCGAGGAACAGGGTGCCGCCCTCGGCCACTTCGACAAGGCCTTTCTTTTGTCGATCGGCGCCGGTGAATGCCCCTTTCTCGTGGCCAAACAGCTCTGACTCGAACAGCTTCTCCTGCAAGGTGCAGCAATCGACCGCGACGAAGCTGCGCTTGGACCGTGGGCTGCTGTTGTGGATTTCCTTTGCGACCAGCTCTTTGCCCGTACCGCTTTCCCCCTGCACCAGCACGGTGATCTCGTCTGCCGCAACTGCCTCGATGAGTCGCAGGACCTCCTGTAGTGCTGCACTCTGGCCGATCATGAGATTTTTCTGTGCATCGCGGGCATTGAGCTGGCGTTTGCAGAACTGGTTTTCCCTGCGCAGCAGGGAGGTCTCCAGGGCTCGCTCGATGGTCAGCAGGAGTTCGTCCAGGCCGACCGGCTTGAGCAGATAGTCTGCAGCGCCCTGCTTCATCGCGTCGACCGCGTTTCTTACCGAGCCGAATGCGGTCAGCACGATCACCGGATAGGTTTCGACCAGTTCGGGCAGGATCTCCAGGCTGTCGCCATCGGGCAGGCGGACGTCGGAGAGGATGAGTGCCGGCTCGTGCTGTGACAGATAACTTTGTGCGGCCGACCAGCTGTTCACGGCGGTCGGGGCGTAACCGGCCTTCTCGAGTTGCCGCGCAATCAGGTGACTGAGCGTGGCATCATCCTCGATCACCAGGATCGGCTGGCTCATGTCGCTGTCCCGCTCGCGCTCGCGGCGTCCGGCAGCAGCACGATGAACCTGCTGCCATGGCCGGGTTCACTGCGCACCTCGATGCGACCACCGTATCCCTCGACGATGGTGCGTACGATCGACAGGCCGAGGCCGGTGCCTTTGGCCCCGTCGGCACGCCGGCTGTAGAAGGGGTCGAATATGCGCGGCAGCCGTTCCGGTTGGATACCCATGCCGGTGTCGCACACGGTGATCTCTATCCAAGGTACAGCGAGCCGGCTGGATACCTCAAGTTCGCCACCCTGCGGCATGGCATGAAACGCGTTCTGGATGAGATTCAGCATCACCATACGCAGCTCACTGTCGCTGGCCAGTGCGCGCAATCCGGGTTCCAGCACCGAGGTCATCACGATCTTCCGTTGCTCCGCGTCCCAGCGTACGAGCCCGAGCGTGTCCTCCACGACCGGCGTAAGCTCGACCAGTTCCGGGGCCTCGGAAGGCTGCATGCCGAGACGCAGCAGGCGTTCAGTGAACTTGACGCATTGATCCACTTCATGATCGACCAGTTCCAGGTATTCCGTGATCTCCGGATCGACGTCGGTGACGCCACTGCGCAGACTGTCGAGCGCCAGCCGCACCGATGCCAAAGGATTATGGATCTCGTGCGCGATACCGGTCGCGAGCTTGCCCAGCTCGGACAGCTTCTGCTCGTGTGAATACTTGATCTCCTTGCTCAGATCACGAATCGACTCGACGATCAGGGTCTGGTGCTTGCCTTCCAGCATGGCCACCAGCGGTGCCGCAGAGATCTCGACATCGATGGCCTTGCCGTCGATATCATGGTGGCGATGCAGTGCCTTCACGGGTTTGCCGTGCATGCCGATCTCTTGCACCGGACAGGTTATCAGCGTGCCGGCGCAGGGGTGGTCCGACTGGTGGGAGATGCGGTAACAGGTGTCGCCCACGCCGTCTGCGTCATGCAGCCCCAACTGTCGACGATAGGCCTGGTTCGCCATTACGACCCGGTAGTCAGGGGAGATCACGCGCACCCCATCCGGTATCGCATCGAGCAGCGACTGCAGGAAGCCGCGTTGGTGCTCCGATTCGTCGATGCGTTCCTGCAATTGGTCGGCCATGCGGTTGAAAGAATGACCCAACTGCGCCAGCTCGTCGTTGCCCTGTGGATGCGCGCGCTTGCTCAGATCGCCCTGTGCGAGTGCCTGGCTGGTGAGCGTGAGCTTGTCGACGGGGTTGATGACGAAACGTTGTATAAACCACCAGCCACCGGCGAGATTCAAGAGCACGATGGTTGCGCCGGCCCCCATCAGCAGCAGCGTGGTCATCTGTGCCTTGTGCCGGATCGGCGCGGCATCGTAGTCGACGTAAAGGACCCCGTTGATTGGACGCTGTTCCATCGGCCCATGGCACTCTTTGCATTGCGCCTGGTTCGCGACCGGGTTGACGCTGCGCAGGATCTCGCGGCCCTGAGTGGTCTCGGTGAAACTGGTGAAGGGGGTAAGCTGGTCCGGGTCTGCCGCTTGCAAGCCGCCCAGTAGTGCGGGGTCGCTGGAGAAGCGGATCTCGCCGGCCGGATTGGTGATGTATACCGCGTCGATCCCCGGTTGCTGGCCGAGGCGGTCGACGATCAGCCTGAGGCCTTCCAGATCCCGCTTCAACATCGCGTTTTCCAGCGAAGTCTGCAGCAGCTGGTTGACCTGTTCGGCCGCCGCGGTGCGCTCGGCAGCGAGTTCACCACGGTACAGCGCGAGGAACAGAACCAGGAACAGCAGAGAGCTGGCCAGCAGGCCGACGGCCGTTCCGATGGCGAACTTTCTGCCAAGTCGCGAGTTGAGCCATTTCACAGGCCAACACCTCCAACTACCGTCTGACCCGGCGGCTGGGTTGGATGACACACACAGGTAGCAAAAAAGCACATACCCGGATTGTAAGGGCGCCGGCCAGGATTTCCCTGACAATTTGTCAGGTGGACCGGATCTTCCGCGCCGGCGGTAACGTGCAGCCGGCGAAAAAACCGCAGACATGGAGCCGGGGCGTGCGGGTCGCACGCAGCAGACCAGGAGATGAATGGGTACTGGCGCGCATATTGCGTACGCTATTGCAACACCATACAAGCAACCAAATTGGAGAAAAATCGGATGATAGATTTCCGCCACACGGCTGAATTCGTTTCCCTGGTGCTGTCTGCCGGTCTGCTGGTCGGCAACGCGGTGGCGGGCGATAGTTCCGTTGTCGCGGGCCCGACGGCACCAGACCAAAGTGTTGCAGACCAATTCGGCGACGCACTCACGGCCCAGGGCTGGACACGCGTGGAGGGGGCCGATGGCGACGTGGTCTACCGAACGCCCGTCGTGCCCGAGCCGGAGCCGACCCAGCCCGCGGATGCGGAGGGCGATTCGCTGGCCGACAATCTGAGCCGGCAACTGGAGGCGCAGGGCTGGACTGCAGTCCCGACCGAGGACGGCAGTGTCTACTATCTGCCGCCGGCGGCCAGCCCGACCCCGGGTGCAGCGACCAGGTCGACTCCGGCGTTGGCCGAGGCCCTGCGCGATCAGCTCGAACGCGAGGGTTGGGTCGGCATGGTCGCCGGCGACGGCAGCATGATCTACCGGAGGCGCGCCGCGCCGGACTCGGCCCCGCCGGTTGGCACGGGCGGGGACTCGCTGGCCGACGATCTGAGCCGGCAACTGGAGGCGCAGGGCTGGACCGCGTCTCCTGCCGAGGACGGCAGTGTCTACTACCTGCCGCCGTCTGCCAGCCCGATGCCGGTCCCTGCCGCAAGCCCGGCGCCGTCGCTGACCGAAGGTCTGCGCAATGAGTTGGAACGCCAGGGTTGGGTGGGCACGGTGGCCGATGATGGCAGCGTGATCTATCGGATGCCCGCGGCGACCGGACAGTCGCCGACTGTGCCTGCTCCGTCGGATGATTCCGGGGTTCCGCAGGAGGGACGGCAGGACACGTTGCAGCGTCCGACCGGACCGAATGGCGTCGAGGCCGGGCCGCCGCTACCGGAGGCCGGTGAGGGGGCTGAGCAACAGCAGGCTGCCGCCACCCCGCCGGGCGCATCGGGTCTGTCGTCATCCGCTGCCGCAGTCGCCCCCCTGCCGGCGGATCGACCGCCATCGACCGCATTGGCTGGGCCACGTGGCGGCGCATGGCGGCCTCCCGCGTCGCAGCGAGACACGATGCCGTACGCGGCCCATCCGGGTGCTTGGCCGCGTATGGCGCCCCGACCCTATATGCCGCATGGCGCCTGGCAGACAGTCCGGCGTTATCCACCGCCGGACTGGCGCGTTCGGTCCTGGGCCGGGTCACCGTTCGGCCCTTATCGCTGGCACTGACGGGTATCCGCACCGGCCTGACAATTTGTCAGGAATCGGGTTCTGGCCGGGTCCCTTCGCGCCCGTGGCATCGGAAAAAGCACTCAATCCGCTGTTTTCCCTTCGGTTCTTTTATTACCCTTTTGTGACAGGTCGGCCGGCGTCCCGCTGCCCGGCAGACAATTCGTGCCGGCCGCAGTCGACGGCTGACAAATCGGCAGGTTTTCTCCTTTCCCGGCGCCCGCGGTTTGGTGGGCTGCGCTGAAAAAACTCAGCAAATCAGGACCTAACCCCAACTGGCACAGAGGGTGCAGCATCAGTCGCGCCAACCAAATGTCGCTGCCGAACGGTTTGGCGGCAGATTAGCCAGTAACGAGGGGAGGTCACGATGAAGGTTTCGTCGCTAGGGCAACTGGCCGGGTTAACGCTACTCCTTGTCGGAGTGAGTGCACCGGTTGCGGCTGAAAACCCGATCGCCGGTACAAATCCGTCGCAACGGCCGGTCGGGGCACCTGAGATCACCGAAGTCGATCATCCGGGGTCCTGGTACACCACAGCGTTGCACGGGGTATCAAAACCCTATCCCTACAGCCTCCGGTTCCTCGAGGACCAGGGCAACTGGTATACGCCGTTCAATCGGCCGGGTATGCCGGGATGGTACGACATCCGCGGTTGGCATCAATAGGTAAGGGAAACCCCGGCGGCTCTATCGTCGGGACGAAACAATACTCACTGGAGGATGGAACATGAATCGAATGTGTAAGAAAGCAATCACCGCTACTGCGATCTGCCTGGCGCTGGGTGCCGGTGCGGCCAGTGCTGGGTGGGTCTGGCAGCCTTCCGGCATGGGCGGTATGTCCGGCATGTCCGGCATGGGCGGTATGTCCGGCATGGGCGGTATGTCCGGCATGGGCGGTATGTCCGGTATGGGTGGCATGGGCGGTATGTCGGGAATGTCCGGCAACTGGGTCTGGCAGCCATCTGGCATGGGCGGTATGTCCGGCATGGGCGGTATGTCAGGAATGTCCGGCATGGGTGGCATGGGCGGTATGTCGGGAATGTCCGGCATGGGCGGTATGTCAGGCATGGGCGGCATGTCGGGGATGTCCGGCATGGGCGGTATGTCAGGAATGTCCGGCTACTTCCGGATCACGCCTGATGGCCAGATCTTCTTCTATCCCGCGCAGCAGGGCATGAGCGGCATGTCGGGTATGGGCGGTATGTCCGGCATGGGCGGTATGTCCGGCATGGGCGGTATGTCCGGTATGGGCGGTATGTCCGGCATGGGCGGTATGTCCGGCATGGGCGGTATGTCCGGCATGGGCGGTATGTCCGGCATGGGCGGCATGGGCGGTATGTCGGGGATGTCCGGCAACTGGGTCTGGCAGCCGTCTGGTATGGGCGGCATGTCCGGCATGTCCGGTATGGGTGGCATGTCCGGCATGGGCGGCATGGGTGGCATGTCCGGCATGGGCGGCATGTCCGGGATGAGCGGCTGGAATCCGCCGAACTAATCCCTCTGTTCCTTTGACTGGGACAGCTAACTTGGCACAGGGACGTGCCTTTCTCTCGACTGACGAGGAAACTCTGATGATCCAGCTCAGAGGGCTTGTGGCCCTTACAGTCAGCGTTGCCGCTGTGGCTGTTCTCGCTGCGTCAACGGTCTCCGCACAGGGGATAGAAGATTACGATAACGCGCGCTGGGATCCGATGCATTTCAAGCCCGCGATCGATTCGGCAACGGACGAGCAATGTCTTGCGTGTCACCAGGAGGTCATCGACCGCCGTGTCTTGGAGGTCTCACCAGCAGGCGTGAAGGCCTCGGATTCGCTGGCCTGGTACCAGACTCTGGATACCTACGATGGTGCCCAGGAGACCTTTCACCGCCGTCATCTGGTTTCGGATTATGCGCAGCAGGTGATGCAGCTCAAGTGCAACACCTGCCATCAAGGCAATGATCCGCGTGAGGAGACGGCCAATTCCTCTGCGACCGGACAGTCCGAACTCATCGAGCGAAAGCACGTGAATCCGGATATCTGTCTGATGTGTCATGGCCAGTTCAATTACCAGGTGATGGGTGTTCCGGGTAGCTGGGCCGAGCACGGTCAATTGTTCGGCAATAACTGTCTCACCTGCCATGCGGGTATCCGCACCAACCGCCACCAGGTCAATTTCCTGAAACCGGCGGCGATCGAAGAGGTGGCGCTGAAGAAGACCGATGCCTGCTACGGATGCCACGGCGGACGCTCTTGGTACCGTATCCACTATCCCTATCCTCGCCACACCTGGCCCGGCGATGCCGAGACGCCGCCCGATTGGGCGAAGGACAGGCCGACCAGCTCCGACCCGCGGTTCGCGGTCAAAGCAGAAGCAGAAGCGCCTGCGGCGCAATAGCCGTTCAGCGGCGCGGAGGATGCCATGAGTAACGACAAGAATTTCGACTTCCTGAAAGACCGCTTGAACATGAACCGGCGGTCGTTCCTGCAGAGCACTGCGGCCGGCGCCGCCGCGCTTGGTGCGGGCAGCCTGGTCAAGACCCGAGAGGCACAGGCGTTCGCCTACGAGCCCTATCCGCGTGACGACGAACTGACCACGATGGTCACCAGTTGTGCCCACAACTGCGGATCACGCCATATGCTGGTCGCCCACAAGAAGGGCGACGTGATCGTGCGCATCTCTACCGATGACGGCCGTTATCAGCTCGACGGCCATTTCGGCAAAGATACCGAGGAAGAACCGCAGGTGCGCGCTTGTCTGCGCGGTCGTTCATACCGTCAGCGCCTGTACTCCGCCGAGCGACTGCTGTACCCGATGGGCCGGGTCGGCAAGCGCGGGGAAGGCAAGTTCAAGCGGCTTAGCTGGGACGAGGCCCTGGACTATGTCGCGCGCAAGATGATCGAGTTGAAGGACCAGTATGGTTCGACCGCGTTGCTGGACCAAAGCTATGCGGGCGCCTCCTACGGTGTGTTGCACAAGTCCGACCAGATCGAGGGCCTGCTCGGGCGCTTCCTCGGCATGTTCGGTTGCCGCACGAACTCCTGGTCGGTGCCTTCGTATCAGGGAACGACCTCCAGCTCACGCTGGACCTTCGGCACCATCGAGGACGGCAACGAAGACGACGCCTTCGCCCATTCCAAGCTCATGATCATGTGGGGCTGGAACCCGGCCTATACCTTCCATGGCGGCAACACCTTCTACTACATGCGCATGGCCAAGCAACGCGGCTGCAAGTTCGTGCTAATCGATCCGCAGTACACCGATTCGGCTGCGGCCTACGATGCCTGGTGGATACCGATCCGGCCCAACACCGATGCCGCGATGATGGCCGGCATGGCGCACTACATCTTCGCCAACAAACTGCAGGACCAGGATTTCATCGATCGCTTCACGCTCGGTATGGACGCCGGCACGATGCCGGACTGGGCTGCCAATTCGCCGAATGGCAAGGAAAACTTCAAGGACTACATCCTCGGTACCTACGACGGTGTCCCCAAGACCCCGGAATGGGCGGCGGAGATCTGCGGCGTGTCAGCGGATGACATCAAGAAGCTGGCGGACATGTATGCCCGCACCAAGCCGGCCGCGCTCAAGGCCTCCTGGGCGCCCGGACGCAATGCCTATGGCGAGCAGTACAATCGCATGGCCGCTGCACTGCAGGCGATGACCGGCAACATCGGCAAGCTGGGTGGCTGCGCCGAAGGCGTCGGCAAGGCCTGGCACGCAGAGGCCGTCGCCTACCCGTACGACCAGTATGCGAACATCTGGTTCTCCTCGATCAAGTCGGATCGCTGGGCGCATTGTGTCCTTAACTATCCGAACGTCAGCCGCGAGGAGATCGGGCTGTGGCCGCGTCAGGACCAGCTCGACGGGGTGATCCCGAATATCAAGGGTATCTTCTGGCAGGGCTCGGACTGGTTCAATCAGCTGACCAATATCAACAAAGAAATCGCCGCGATGGACAAGATGGAGCTGGTGGTCTGTATGGACTCCACCATCACGCCGTCGGGCCTGTATGCAGACGTGCTGCTGCCGATCGCTTCGCACTTCGAGCGGCACGATGTCGCGCTGCCCTGGTACAAGGGCCATTACTACATCCACCGGCCCAAGGTCATTGAGCCGCTTGGCGAGTCGAAGAGCGATCTGCAGGTCTTCACCGAACTCGCCTATCGCATCGGCCACAAGACCGGCATCGGCGATTACTTCGGCAAGACCTATAACCCCAAGGCGGACCGCAGCTACTTCAACAATCCGGACCCGGTCGACGAGGCCTATCTGCGCGAGTGGTGGGAGACCAAGGTCATGCCGCACCAGCACGTCGACATGCCCTGGGATGAGTTCAAGCGACGCGGGATCTACAAGTTCAAGCTGCCCGAGCCGCACGTCGCGTTCCGCGAGCAGGTCGAGCAGGGCAAGCCGTTCCAGACCGCGTCCGGTCGTATCGAGATACTCAGCTCGGAGCTGGCACAGGTCGGCGACTGGACTCGGACGCGCTATGGTTATCACATCCCCTCGATCCCGAAGTGGATCGAACCCTGGGAGTCCCTGAACAGCCCGATGACGAGCAAGTACCCGTTCCACCTGATCTCGCCGCACCCCAGGTGGCGGACCCATTCGATATTCAACAACTGTACCTGGCTGCGTGAGACTTATGAGCAGGAGGTGACCGTGAATGCCTCCGATGCCCGACGCCTGGGCATCAAGACCGGCGACACGGTTGAGGTCTGGAACGACAGAGGCAAGGTGGTCGTGCCCGTGTACGTGACGGAGCGCTGTATGCCGGGTGTCGCAGTCATCCATGAGGGGGCGTGGCTCGACCTGGATGACAAGGGCGTGGACCGCTCCGGTAACCCGGACATGCTGACGCTCGACGAGCCCAGCCCGGCCGGTGCCTTCGCTTACAACACCGTGTTGTGCGATATCCGAAAGACGGATCTCGCCCACCGCCCGGGATGGGACCGTCTGGCGACGGCCCGCTCCCATGTCTTCCGTCGCGACCTCTGAATAGGGGAGGGTTGACTGATGAAAAAGATCAAAGACCGTGCAGGGCTCAAGGCAGCAATCAAGCGACGCAAGAAGACGGTTTACGAACCGGTCAAGCCGGAGACGCAGCTTGGCTTTGTTCACAACAACGTCGATTGCATCGGATGCCGCGCCTGCGAGATCGCCTGCAAGGACAAGAATGGCCTGTCGGCCGGCCCCCGTTTCCGTCGCGTGCAATACGTCGAGGGCGGCACCTATCCCAATGTGTACGCCTACAAGGTCAATGTGTCCTGCAATCATTGTGCGGAACCGGCGTGCCTGCCGGCCTGTCCGACCGGCGCGATCTGGAAAAGGGCCGACAACGGGATCGTCGATATCGATTCGACCCTGTGTATCGGTTGCCGGCGTTGTGAGGCCACCTGTCCCTATGGGGCCCCGCAGTGGGATCCGGAGGAGCAGATCGTCAAGAAATGCAACCTGTGCGTCGATGAGATCGAGGCCGGCCGGCTGCCCTATTGCGTCATGGCCTGCATGATGCGCGTATTGGACGTCGGTCCGATCGATTTGTTGCGGCTCAACGAGTATCAGACCAAGGCGGTTGGGCCTTACGAGGAAACAGTCAGGGCCGTGAAGAACTTTGCCGACCCGGAACTCACAAACCCGTCGATCGTGTTCGTGGCCCATAGCAAGGGCAGGGTGGATAAATGACGGTGCCCATCGTCATGGCTGACAAAGACATGGAAACGGGATCCGGGGCCGCAGCGAGTCGGCGGTCCAGTCGTGTTCGCTTACGATGCCGGTACCCGGAACCCCGGATTTTCAGGAGGGAGATTGGATGAGTCATGTCCTGGAGGTTTTCCGCAACGGTGTCGCGTTGGACCTGATGACATTGGCCCAACTGCATGACCGCGAGTTGGATGGCCAGACGATCGCATCATTGAAAAAGGACCGCTTTCCCGGGAGCCTGGCGTTCCGCCTGGAGTCAACTCAGGCCGAAGAGGTGCTGTCAGCGCTGACAGCGATCCTCGGGGAGATTGCCCTGGATGCCGAGCAGAGTGATGAACTGGCTGCAGATTTTGCGTCCATCTATCTGACGCACGGCGTCGGTGCTTCGCCCTGTGAATCGGTCTGGTTGGACGAGGACGGATTGGCCATGCAGCAGCCGATGTTCGAGGTCCGAGAGTTTTATGCACGAGTGGGCCTGAGCGCGCCGGACTGGCGGATGCGACCGGATGACCACTTGGTCCACCAGCTCCAGTTCCTGGCTGAATTGTTCGATCATGAAGACCCCTCCGCCCTGTCCGAGGCGGCCAGGTTCCTCGATGAGCACACCTTGCGCTGGGTGCCGGACTTTGCGCGCCGCGTTGCGCAGCGTTCCGCCACCCCCTTCTACGCCGGTCTGGGGATGCTCACCTCGTACTATCTGGACGAGCTGCGTGACACCCTGGCCTTGATTCTGTCAGAGCCACGGCCCACGGCGGAGCAGATCGAACAGCGCATCAAGCAGCCGGTGGACGAGGTGCCGCTGCCGATGCCTGGGGCCTATGTGCCCGGCAGCTCGCCTTCCTGGTAAGGGGTTGATCGTTTCTGTGTGCCGAGGCCCTGATCGCTTGGGTTGTCCGCGCAGGTCCAGATCGCCGATACGATCTCGGGAGGGGCTTCATGCATCTGCGTGAGTTGCTCGACGAGGCCATCGGCAAGTTGCCGACCGCAGACCCCGAGCGTTGCGTGCACGCGCATGCCGAGGTCGCCTCGTGCCAGCGCTGCGTCGAGGCCTGTCCGCGCGATGCCTGGGTCCTGGATGAGGAGGAACTGGGTCTCGACACCGACCGTTGCGATGGCTGCGGTCTGTGTGTGGCACACTGCCCGGAAGGCGCCCTGTCCCTGTCCGGGGCTGCGCCACCCGTCAATACCGGAAAGGCAAGCATCGTGATCGCCTGCGAGCGGACCCTGGGCGATGGGGCCGACTGGCGTTTGCCTTGCGTGCATGCCGTCAGCCTTGAGCAGCTTACCTTGCTACACCGCGCCGGATTGCGGCGTATATCGCTGCAGACCGCCGATTGCCCGAGCTGTCCGCGCAACGATGCCGCGGGCATGGCGCACCGTGTGGCCCTGGTCAACCGGGTGCTCTCGCAGCGCAGGCTGCCCGTGATTGACCTGATTGATCAACGAGCCGACCACCCGTCCGGGAGGGCCGGCAGCGTGCGCGGGGATGTCACCGAAGCACAGGTGAGCCGGCGCGGTTTTTTCCGCCGTGTGATGGGAGCGGCCGCGGAGCTGCAATCGGATGATGGCGACCAGGGGTGGCGTCCACCGGGGGAGTTTCTCCCGCCGGTCGGGCGCGGTGATCTCGCCCTGGCGGTACCGACGATCGACCCTGCACACTGCAACGGCTGCGATGCCTGTGTGCGCATCTGTCCGCATGATGCGCTGACTCTGGCGCCCGGTCGGGATGCCTACCTGATCAGCGCGGAGAGTTGTACCGGGTGTCGCCTCTGCATCGACGTCTGCGACCAGGATGCCGTGGATGTCACAGAGTGCGCGGTGCTCGAACGCTTGCAGGTGCCGCTTCAGGAGCGGGCCTGCCGGTCCTGTGGTGCCCATTTTCATCGGCCCGGTTCCGAGGCCGGCAACCAGCCGCTGTGTCATGTCTGTTCTCGGGCCAATCACCAGCGCAATCTCTTTCAGGTCCTCTGACCTCCCTCTGTAAGTAACGGGCACGACGGCCGCCTCCCTGAGGCCGAGGTCCGCGCATCGAGCCTGCCGGTGTGCTGCCTGCTGCCCCGTCAAGCCCGTGCGATTGCGCTTGAACTCACTCCCGGCCTTTTTCAATTGCCGTGAAAAGAATCCAGTCATCAGCGGGTCTCTTCTTACGAACGCCACTGAGCGAAACATTGAACCATCCCGCAAACACCTATGAGGACTGAGAAATGAAAAAGATCATTACCGCAACCGCCCTGATTGTTGCCGCCGGCCTTGCCCAGGCAGCACCCTTCGACTTCCAGCGCAGCATCGGTTCGCAGGAACTCGACCCGAGTCTGGAGGCCCCGCAGGTTGCGCAGCCGCAACCCTCGGCACACGAGGTTCTGGTATCCGTCTACGAGGTGTACCGTGGAACGTCCGAGGCGACGGATGAAAGGTTCGACTACGATGGCGACATCCAGCCGAGCGACAGCATCGCCAAGACCGCCTATGAACTCGTGATCGAGGGTGGCGACGCGGATCCCTCTGTCTGAGCGCCGAATGGCCTGATCGCAGGCCATTGACACAAGGTGCATGCGCCGGGCCGTAAGGTCCGGCGCATTTTTTCGTTGGGACGACCGGAGCTCGACCTGCCCGTTACCTTTGCCGATCGGGAAAACTCCACCGCGAGAATCGCCAGGCAAAGGTCAAGCGGGGCGATCAAGCAGCTGGTGGCATCGAACCAGGCAGTCAATTGGCCTGGCCGCGCGTGGCCAGGATCCCGATGCCGGTCAGAGGCCTGGGCACGACCTGGCAAATGCCCATGCGGACGGTACATAAGTTGCAATGGTATTCCTCTGCCGAGACCTGCGGCCTGAGCGGCAGGGAGAGCATCGAGGAAGAAAAATAATGTGTCAGCGAAAACAAATCATGCAGCCGATGACTTCGGCATGCCGCACTCTTGAGGGGCTTAACCGCCCGTTGGTGGGTTCAGGCGCACGACGCCTGAGCAGGATATCGTTCTTTATGGCCCTGGTAATGCTATCCGCGCAGGCGGTCCCTGCCGGTCGGGTCACTGAGGGAAAGTTCTACTCCTGCCTTAGCACGCAGTGGTTGGATGACCTCACCGCGTTTGCCGTCAGTAATGACATCGACAACGTCAGGGCATACCTCCAAGGCAACAAGTGTCTGTTGCTGAAGCCCAACCTGCCGGTAACCATTGCCGAGGGCTCAGGGGTTCTTGGGCCCAGAATCGAGTTCTTGATCCAGGGAATCCGGTTCTATGCACCAAACGAAGAGATCGCTTTCAGGTAGGCGAGGGCAGCGCAGCCGCTGTTGCGGCATGACCCTGGTTGTCAAAATTGCTGACATTTTTCAGGCCGGGTCCTGACCCCTGAGAGTAACTGAAATCCTCGGCCTCATCGCACCGCCCGTGGCCTGGGCGAGGAGAATCACCTCGGTGTCGCTCCAGAGCGCGCGTCAGGCCCCGGCCACAGGTCTGCAGTCGCTCGATTCTTGCATGGCATGCCGCGGCGCCCGCTAACATGCCTTACACTGATGCCATTCTTACTGTCATCAATGATGCGAGGATTTTCGGCTATGAAGATACTGTCGGAATTCTTGAAGCGCACAGTCATCGGCGGTTTTTTCATCGTCCTGCCGTTGTTGCTTCTCTACGTCCTGATGGACGAGGTCCTCGAGGCGGTGGTCGGGCTCGCGACCCCAATCGTGGAAATGTTTCCCGAGGGTACGTTCGACACAAGCAAAGCGCCGGTCATCGTCGCGATCATTCTGATTCTGCTGGCCTCTAGCATCTTCGGCCTCGCGGCCCGCCTGCCGATTGTCCGGCGGTTCGGAATCTGGGTGGAGCGCAACACCATCGGTCAGCTCCGGCTCTACCGGGCGGTAAAGGGTCTGACCTCCAGGTTTGCGGAGATGGACGATCAGGGCCAATTCAAACCGGCCTTGGTGCGCGGTCCGCTGGATCAGCGCCAGTTTGCCTATCTGATGGAAGATCTCGGCGATGGCTTTGCGGTCGTGATGTTGCCCAGCGCACCGTCACCGTTGACGGGAACGATCAAACTGGTGCCAATCTCCCAGGTGGAGACATTGAATGTCTCTCTGGCGGACTTGAGCGCCGTTATCAGCTATTGGGGCCTGGGCTCGAAAGCCTTGATGGACAACGCCAGATAATCTTATTGACCCGGCCACCCAATATGCCGGATTCAGCTGCCATGTGCCTGTGGGCAGCAAGGCATCAAAACACCGCTATAGCACTCCTACAGCAAGTTTTGATAACGCAGCCTGCAGGCGGGCACCTGGCAGCCTAACCTTTGACATTCAATCTGTTAGGGACTTCAAGAATGTCCCGCCTCTGTGTTGTGACTCTTGGCAAGGGTGTTGCCCTTGCCCGCGAGCCACGCCTTGATCCGAAACATTCTTGAAGCCCTGAACCCGATGCATTGGGTGGTCGGGTTAATACATTCCCGCATGGGCCACTAGGTCGGCGTGTCCCGGAAATTTTCCGATATCATGTGGTCGACGCCTCGGTGGGCAGGAGAGCGGGTCCCCCGGCTGGGGTATCGGGTCTGCAAGCAGCACGTCGGTAATTGCCGGCCCCCAGGCCCGCCCACAGCGTAGTGAAGGGGGATCTGACAAACGACGAACGCGGATGAACCGCGATGGAGTCCTGTTATGAAGCGCTTGATCATTGGCTGCTGTTTACTGGGTCTGACGGTACCGGCCACGTCGACTGCCGCGGAAAAGATCTACGAATCGGTCGACGAGCAGGGAAATCGTACCTTCTCCGACAGTGTTCCGGCCGATGCGGTCACGGTGGAGGCCATCGTGGTGCCCGCTGCACCAGAACCCGATGCAGAGGTCGAGGCCAGCAAACAACGCGCCGAGGACGCGGTACGGGCGGCGGACGAGAGTCAGAAACAGCGCGATCTTGCCAAACAACAGCAGCGTGCGGCGACCGAGGCTGCGCAGCAGCGTGTACAAGCCGCCGAGGCAAACCTGGCTGACGCGAAGATTGTCAGGGAAGGGGACCGACAGGGCATCGCCGGTGGCCGCAGCCGTCTCACCCCCGAATACCAGCGTCGGGTACAAGCGGCAGAGCAACAGCTGCAGCAGGCCCAGGAGGCGTTGAGCCGCGCCGGGCGATGAGTCGCGGGGTTGCGCGATACCCCTGAAACGAAAGACCTGGCCGGCTTCAGGTGCGCCCGCCGAGCGCCGAGGCGGCATCGACCGCGTGCGTACTATAATTCCGAACACCCGGATCGCGCACTGGATAGACGCCTGCCTTGCTGTCGTTGCTTGTGGCGCCGAGGCGATCGTTTGACGCCAGTCACGACGACTTGTTTGACAGCAATGCTGCGATCGATCGATGGTTTGAGGGGGGGTCAAGATGGCGTGGGTCTATCTGGTCATTGCCGGTATCTTTGAGTGGGGTTGGCCGGTGGGACTGAAGTTTGGTCTCGCCGACACGGGCCTGCGCTGGGGCTGGATTGCCTTCGCGGGTGTGTGTATGGCCGCGAGTGGCGCGCTGTTGCTGATGGCTCAGAAGACGATCCCGATGGGCACCGCCTATGCCGTGTGGACTGGCATCGGTGCCGTCGGCACCTTCGTGCTCGGGATTTTCCTGTTCAGCGAGTCGGCC
>Ga0316191_10000421_pt1 | contig 27471 bp, 20 predicted proteins | sample Eddworburr2cm_MG_FD_204928 | JGI IMG/M metagenome (GOLD analysis project Ga0316191, IMG submission 204928) | Coastal sediment microbial communities from Maine, United States - Eddy worm burrow 2 cm | ecosystem: Environmental > Aquatic > Marine > Coastal > Sediment | place: USA: Maine... | reverse complement strand
ATGGTGCTGGCGCACGAACTGGGTCACATCCTCCTGGGCCACCAGCTCGACACGAAGTACGCGTTCAGCGATCAGATGCTGGCCGGCGACAAGCAGACGATGGATCAGTTCTTCTTCCGGCGCGACCCGCAGGAAGAGGAGGAGGCGGACGAGAAGGCGGTGCTGCTGCTCGCGAGCTCCCCGTACAGCGACACCGGGAACGCGGGATTGTTCCTGAAGGCACTGTCGGCCCGGTCGGGTGCGCTGCCCGCGCTGATCCGCTCGCACTTCGGCAACAGGATGGCGAAGAAGGACCGGCTCGTGCGGATGAGCCGGATCGTCGAGTCGGCTCCCGAGCTCTACCCTTCGGCCCTCAACCAGACGGCTGCCCTCCCGCTCGGCGGCCGGGTGAAGGTCAACCCATGGGACGCGAGCATCGAGCTGATGAGGAACAACCAGGTGGTTCTGCTCTCGGCTCGCGAGAAGATGCCGTTCGAGGTCACCCCGCTGATGCCGTATCTCGCCCGTCATGAAGATCGGCGCGACGACGTCGAGCCCGCGAATCCGATCGAGGTCGGCATCGGCAACGACCCGCCGGCCCTGACAGCCGCGACGCCGGAACGGGAAACCGAGGCGTGGTGAGGTCGTTGGATCGCAAGCATCCATATTCCGAGGAGAGACGATCATGAGTTTTCTCGAGATCATCGGCCACATGGGGGTCATCGGTTCCGCCGTCGTGGCTTGCCTGTTCTTGCTGTCGGTCTACTCCATCGGGGTGATGATCGACAGGTTCCGGCGCTTTCGCGCTGCCAGGAGCCAATCCCTGGCCTTCCTTCCCGTCTTTGCGCAATGCCTGAAGGAGAACAAGCTCCAGGAGGCGATCGGCACCTCGCGAAGCCACGACCGCTCGCACCTCGCCCGGGTCGTCACGGCCGGCGTGACGGAGCTCGTCGACGACAACAACGGGCGGCTCGATCCGGCCGCAAGGGTCGCGGCCGTTTCGCGCGCGGTCGACCGGGCGAGCGCGGTGATCTCGGCCGAGATGAAGAAGGGTCTGGGAGGCCTGGCGACCATCGGCTCGACGGCGCCGTTCGTCGGTTTGTTCGGCACCGTCGTGGGCATCATCCATGCTTTCCAGGGGATCGCGGCCACCGGCTCCGGAGGCATCGCGGCGGTCTCGGGAGGCATCGCCGAGGCGCTGGTCGCGACGGCCTTCGGTCTGTTCGTGGCGATACCCGCGGTCACGGCGTTCAACTACTTCACCGGTAAGCTGGAGAGCTACCAGGTCGAGATGGCCAACGTCGGCGCCGAGCTGATGGACTTCGTCATCAAGCAGTCCGAAGCCCATGCAACCCGTTAAGCCGGCGAGAGTCCAGTCCGAGATCAACGTCACGCCGCTGGTCGACGTGGTGCTGGTGCTCCTGATCATCTTCATGGTGATCACGCCCATGCTCGAGCCCGGCCCGCCCGTGAAGCTGCCGACGACGGATCATCCTCCCGAGAAGCCGGACGAAGGCGCTCGGCTCCTGATCGCCGTCGAGCAAGACGGCGCGATCTGGATCGAGAAGGAGGAGCTGACCCGCGAGCAATTCGGACAGGCGCTCCGTCAGGCGGCGGAGCGGGACGGCGATCGTGAGGTGGTGATCCGGGGAGACGCCAGGCTGCCCTTCGGAGAGGTGAAGCGAGTGATGGTCGCGGTCAAGAACGCCGGATTCACCCGGGTCGGCCTGATCACCCACCAGCGCGGCGACTCATGAACTGGAAGGGATGAGCCCATGGCGCCGAATGTGAACGGAGGCGGCGGAAGCTTGCAGTCGGGGATCAACGTCACGCCGCTGGTCGACGTGGTGCTGGTGCTCCTGATCATCTTCATGGTCATCGTGCCCCTGGCGCAGCGCGGTTACGATCTCGACATTCCGAAGACGTCTGTGACGGCGTCGACGCCGGAAGCGACCGAGGAGCAGATCGTCCTCGACATCGACACGACGCGGTGCTCCATCACGCAGCCGCTGGGCTCACCCGGCCTTCCGCCGGACTGCGAGGTGAGCCTGGGCGACGAGGACGTGCCCGTGACGGATCTCGCCCGCCGGGTGAGCGAGGTCTACGCGAGCCGGCCGCCTGCGGACAGGGTGCTTTTCCTCGCCGCGGACGACCGGCTGAACTACGAGGGCGTGATGCGGATCGTCGACGTTGCCAAGTCAGGGGTCGAGGGGCTCAGGATCGGACTGGCGATGGCGGACGGAAAGGTCAAAGCGGCGGCGTTGTAACGGTCACCGGGGTTACGCGGCTCGACCACGATTCAGTCGGGAACCCGCCGCTCGAGCTCGTCGAGCCAGTTGACCACCACGGTCACACCCGCGGGGGCGGTGTCGTCACCGGCGCTCTCGATCACCAGAAACCGCTTTGAATCCAGCACGTCGTAATCGAAGAGCCCCGAGCCGGCAGCCAGGTCGTCGAACACCCGCTCCGGTCTGCCGGCCCTGAAGCTGCCTGCGCTACCGTCCACGGCCACGGCATACAACCCGGCTTGCAGCCGGTAGAACAGCTCGCTCCCGTCGGGCGACCACCGGGGCGCCGAGCCGCCCGCGGTGGATACCTGCCACTTGCCGCCGGGTCCGGGAAAGGCCCGCACGAAGATCTGGAACTCGCCGGCCTCGTCGGAGGCGTAGGCCAGCCAGCGCCCATCCGGCGAGAGCGCCGCGACCGACTCCGATGCCGGCGTCTCCAGCACGACCTTCACCTCGCCGTCCGCCTCCGAGAGAGCGGCGATGTTGGCCGCGTTCTCGTTGGTGAATTCCAGGATCAACGTCCGTCCGTCGGGGGTCCAGCCGCGCGGCACGATCTGCCCGGCGTTCTCGAACCGCTCCGGCGAGTAGACCATCTCGGCCTGCCCGCTGCCGTCCGCCGCCTTCACATAGGCGCTCATCAGCGCGTTGTCGCGCACCGAAGAAAAGGCGATCCGCTTGCCGTCGGGAGACCAGTTCGGGGTCCCGTTGTCTCCCTCGAAGGTCAAGCGGGTGAGCGTTTCCTGCCGGAAGTCGTAGGTCCAGATGTCGAAGGTCGTTGCGCCCTCGACCTGCGCAGCGACACGCGTCCGATCGGGAGAGATCCGCGGGCTGAGGTAACCGCCGACCGGGGCGGCAAGAGGCTCGGTTCCGCCGTCGCGGTCCCGCCAGACCAGACGGGCCTGCCGTGATCGAGGCGCGCCCGCGATGTAGGCCAGCACACCGTTGTTCGCGACGCCGACGTGCACGACGCCCGAGCTGCGCATGCCCATGACGTCTTCCATGACGGGCACCGGGCTGCCGTGGACTTCCAGGCTGTCGACGTCGAACGGAACCGCGAAAAGAAAGCCCTCGCGCCCGAAGACGAGGTGACCGCTGGGGACGTATCTCGCCATGCTCGCGCGCTCGAGAACCGTCTTCTGCTCACCGGAGGACGGGCGGATCGCCACGATCCGCGCGTCGTCGTAGCTCTCGGGACTGTCCATGGTCCCGACGGTGAACAGCACGAGGTCCTCACCCGGGACGGCCTGAGGCCAGCGGTGGGTTCGCTCGCCGTTCGTCTTGTCGATGGCGGTCAGCACCGTCGGCTCGCCGCCGGCACCCGAGACCCGCATCAGCGGCTGGGTGTAGTGCGGCGAGAACACGATCATGTCGTCGGTGCCCCAGTCGGCCCCGCGGTTGCTCCCGTCGGAGTCGCACAGGGTCACGGGCGCACCGCCTGCGACCGGCACCTTCTTCAGCTTGTCGTCGGCGAAAAACGCGATCCACTTGCCGTCGGGGGAGAAGAACGGGGTGGCGGCGTTCTCGGTGCCGGGCATCTGCACCAGCTCGGGGCTGTCGAGCTTTCGGACGTAGAGCATCTTGTCGGTGTCGCCCTGGAGGGTGAGGGCCAGGGCCTTGCCGTCGGGGGAGAGGGCCATGATGCCCATCTGGTCGGGGGGGATGCGGAGGTTGTCGGGGATCGGGGCGACCAGCGTCAGCAGCTCGGATTCTCCGCTCGGTCCGATCGACGCGCGCCAGAGGGAAAAGGCGGCGACGACGGCCAGCAGCGTCACGAGGACCCACGGTAGCGCGCGGAGGCCGCGGGTGGGGGCCTCGGCCGTTGCGGGTGACGTGGGGTCGGCGGCGGTGCCGGCCGCGGTCAGTACGTCAGGGGAAAGCGCGACGCGGGCTTCGCCGATGTCTCTCAGGCGCGTGCGCGGGTCGCGGTCGAGGCAGCGCTTCAGGAGTGCCATCACCGGGACCGGGATGCCGGCGGGGAGCGTGTCGGTCGAAACCTCGTCGCGGAGCACCGCGGCCAACGTCTCTGAGATGGTCTCGGCCTCGAACAGCTTCGAGCCAGTCAGCATCTCGTGCAGGACGACGCCGAACGACCAGATGTCGGCGCGTCGGTCTACCGCTCGTCCCTTGGCCTGCTCGGGGCTCATGTAGGCTGCGGTGCCGAGCAACGTGCCTGCGACGGTGCCGGCCGAGGTTACCGTGGGGGAGAGGGAGACGCTGCGGGAATCCGACGAGGTCTCGGGGGAGAGGGCCTTGGCCAGGCCTAGATCCAGGACCTTGATCTTGCCTTCGGGGGTGCGCTTGATGTTGGCGGGCTTGAGGTCGCGGTGGACCACGCCCTGTTCGTGGGCGGCCTCGAGGGCGCTGGCTACCTGGCGGGCGACGTCGATGGCGTCTTCGATGGCCAGGGGACCGCGGGTCAGGCGCTGCGAGAGGTCCTCGCCGGGGACCAGTTCCATCGCGATGAAGTGCCGGCCCGCTTGCCCTGAGCCTGCCGAAGGGATGGATTCGTGGAGGCCGTAGACTGCCGCGATGTTGGCGTGATTGAGCGTGGCCAGCATCTTGGCCTCGCGGACGAAGCGGGCCAGTCGCTCGGGGTCGCCGGCGAACTCCTCGGGGATGAACTTGATGGCGACCTCGCGGTCGAGGGTGGTGTCGAGGGCCTTCCAGACCTCGCCCATGCCGCCCTCGCCGATCTTCTCGACGATGCGGTAGTGGAGTAGGCTCTGGCCGGGTTCGAGGTTCATTCGTTGGCTCCGAACCGGGGAATACTAGTTCATGTTGCGGAACCGGGGGAAAGCAACACGAAAACCCTAGCATTTAGCAGGTATCGAGCGACCAGCGGGACCGGGATACGCGACGCTTCCAGTCGACTATTGGTGGACAAGCCCCAGCGGGGCCTCGCTATAATCCTCCCCCTGCAGGTAGCAATTCCTCAAAAAACACCATGTTGCTAATCCTCAAGCTCCTCGGTGGCCTCGGCGTGTTCCTGTTCGGGATGCGCATCATGAGCAACGGCCTGCAGAAGGTCGCGGGCCGCAAGCTCCGCGAGCTGCTTGCGTGGTGTACCAGGAACCGATTCACGGGCATCGTTTCCGGCTTTTTGATGACCTGCAGCGTGCAGTCGTCCAGTGCGACCACGGTGATGATCGTCTCGTTCGCGAATGCCGGCCTGTTGACGCTCACGCAGGCGATCGGGCCGGTGATGGGCGCCAATATCGGCACCACGGTCACCGGGTGGCTGGTGTCGATCCTGGGCTTCAAGGTCAAGATCACTGCCTTTGCACTGCCGATCGTCGGCATCGGCTTCCCCTTGACCATGCTCAAGAACCCGCGTGCGAAGAACTGGGGCGAGGTCGCGATCGGGTTCGGTCTGCTGTTCATGGGCCTGGGGTTTCTGAAGAGCGCCGTTCCCGCCATCGACGCGAGCAATCCGTCCGGAATCGAGTTCCTGCAGCAATGGGCGCAGCATGGCTACGCATCGGTGCTGATCTTCGTGGCTGTGGGCACGGTCATGACGATCCTCGTCCAGTCGTCGTCTGCGACGATGGCGATCACCCTCACCCTCGTGTTCCAGGGCTGGATCACTCTCGACGTCGCTTGCGCGATGGTGCTCGGCGAAAACATCGGCACGACGATCACCGCCTACGTCGCGTCGCTCGGTGCCAACCGGACCGCGAAGCGAGTCGCCAGGAGCCACTTCCTGTTCAACATCATCGGCGTCTTGTGGGCATTGCCGACCCTCTATTTCCTCGTGGGTGTGATCGAGAGGCTGGTGCCGTCCGAACCGACCGTGCAGCTCGCGGCATTCCACACGATGTTCAACCTTACCAACACCGGGCTTCTCGTCTGGTTCGTTCCGCAGATCAAGGCCGCGGTCGAATGGATGATCCCGTACACTGACGCCGAGAAAGAGCTGTCGCACATCCGCTACTTCGATGCCGGTCTCCTGCAGACCCCCGAGCTCGCCGCGGCCGAGATTCGTCGCGCGCTGCAAACGATGATGGGAGTCGTGCAGGACATGGTCGTGAAGATCAGGTCTGTCATCGAGCACCCTGAAGCCAAACTCGGCGACGTGGTCGACGAGATCAAGAGAGGTGAGGATCACACCGACAACCTCGAAACCGATGTCGTCGAGTTCTGTACGCAGCTGTCCCGACAGGCCACGTCCACCGATGTTGCTCGCGAGGTCGCCGCAGGGTTCGATATGGCGAACGACATCGAGCGCATGGGTGACCACTGTTTCAACATCATCCTGCTGGCCGAACGTGCCTACGACAGAAAGTTCAAGTACGCGAATAGCTCGCGGCGAGAGCTGGGCGCCATGATGAGCGTTGTCGAAGAATTCATCGATCTGGCCATTCGGGGCCTCGAGCCGGGCGCCGGATCCGTGATCACGGAAGCCAAGGTGCTCGAGAGCAAGGTCAACGCCGCTCGGCACCAGGCTCGCAAGGGCCACTCCCGGTTAATGCAGAGCGGCGAGCTGGATGTTCGAGCGGGCCTGGTCTACATCGACATGATGAACAACTTCGAGAAGATCGGTGACTACTGCTACAACGTCGCCGAGATGGTCAGCAGGCACATGTTGCCAGAGAAGCGATAGCCCAGCGGGCTCTCGAGCGCCTAGCGACTCTCCTGCAGCTCGATCTGCGACGGGTCCCGCGCCACGATCTGGGGCTTGCCCTTGTACGCGTCGATCTTTCCCGTCACGCACACGGACTTGTTCGCGTAGGTCGTCTCCGGCTCGCCGAAAACACCCCGGTCGGTCTCCCAGATCACGATCGTGAAGGGGTGATCCGGATACGGCCGATCCAGGTTGAGGAAGGTCGGCGCCCCGTGAACGCGAGTCGCGTACTTCGCCGAGACCACCACCCCGCACACGGTGGCAGTCTTCCCGAGGTGCGCACCGGCCTCGGAGGCGGTCAGCGTCTTCAGGTTCTCGTCGCCCCACAGTCCGCGCCCCGCTTCACGAGCATCCCGCTCCAGCGTACGAAAGGCCTCCAGCTTGGTGAACGGGAAACGGGTGTACGCGTGACCGTAGCCCTGCCGGATGATCTCGGCGTTCAGCAGAGTCCCGTCCGGTAGGTAGACGTATCGCAACAGCCGGCCGTACGTGTCGCGGGTGTCGCCCTGGGGGTCTTGTTCCAGCCGGACGTCCTTGTCCTGGGACAGTCGGCGAGTGAACTCCGTCGCTTCCCTTCCAAAGAACTCTACAAGCCTACGTGAGTCCACCTCCGGCGTGTCGACGCCGATCAGCCTGACGTTCTCGACGCGTCCTCCGATCGATACCTTGATCGTGTCGCCATCGATCACCTTCACGACCCGGCCGGTTTCCGAGGCACAGTGCAGTGCCGCCGGTGAGAAAAAAAACGCGAGAAAGAGGGTGACGATTCGCGGTAATCGGGACTTCGTTCTGAAGGGAGTCATGCGGAGGCCCCGAACGTGGCTTGCGCCTCGGCGATCAAGGTGAGCTTCTCCGGAAGGGCTCGATAGATCTGCATCCCGACTGATTGTACTCGCCCGGCCACCCCGGTCTTGCGCTGACCACCCCCTTTTGCGAGACAATACCCATCGGCGGCAGAGCCGGATAGGAGGCAGGTCATGAAACTGAGACAGTTCTTGCGAAAGTACAACCTCACCTTCCTGCCCGTGGCCACTCCCGACATCATTCCGGGCGCGGTCCTGACGAAGAAGAAGGGCTACATGTACTGGGGCCACCTCGACCAGGTCCTCCAGGGCGAGCCGAAGAAGTTCTGGAGCGTCGAGACGGATCCGGCCAACATCATCGAAGGCACGGTCGAGAGGACGCTCAGCCTCAAGGGCAAGTCGAGCCTCGAGCAGATGGGAGTCCAGGTCGACGGCGGCTTGAAGAGGGCAAAGTCGGCCAAGTTCTCCATCAGCGCGGTTCGCGTGAAAACCTTTCGGAACGGTCGAAGTCATGCCTCGATGCTGTCGTTGATTCCGAAGATCCAACAGCTCAGGAAGCGAAATCGGATTGCCTGGAGGACCATCAACAACAAGTGGGTGGTGCTCGAGGCGTACTACGCTTCGGAGGCCACGGTATCGTTCGCGACCACCGGTGAGGTGAACCTTCAGGCCGAGATCGTCAAGGCCGGTGGCGTCACCGTCGAGGGCGACGGCGTGATCAAGTGGACCGGCAAGAGGTCCTTCAAGATCGCTCGAAACGAGAAGGTGCCGTTCGCGTTCCGGGGGTGGATCGTCTAGGCCCGACGCGCGATACCCGGAGCTCGGCTAGGGCGCCGGGGTGCCTTCGTCCACCGGTGCCGGCGCACCGTCGAATGCGATCAGTTGCGAGGGCAGCCGAACCAGCAACAATCCCTCGGAAATCGCCGGCGTGGCCATCACCGGCTCGCCCAGCTCGTAGACCGCCAGCTCGCGGTACTCGGGGCCGGCCTCGAACAGGTAGAGCTGCCCTTCCTCGCTCCCCTGGTAGATCTTGCCGTTGGCGACCACCGGAGACGAGGTCATCGTTCCGCCCGCGCTGAACCGCGCCTTGTAGACGGCAGCCCCCGTGCGGGAGTCGTGCGCCACGACGCGGGCATTGTGGTGCACGACGTAAAGCAGCCCGCGATAGAGCAGCGGCGTCGGCATGTACGCGCCGCCCCGCGTCTCATACCAGGCCAGCGGCGCCGCATCTTCATCCGACTCGATCGTGTGCTTTCCCCGGATCCCCGGCTTCACCGCATAGATCGGCCGCGCCGGCGGATACCCCGAAGACACGAACACGTTCTTCGAGCCCACGACAGGGGAGGCGACCACCTGGATCGACGTCGGGCTCAACGACCACAGCTCTCGACCGGTCTCGGGATCGTATCCACGGATGATCGACGCGTTGACGACCAGCTCGTCCCCGTCGGGGGTGCTCCAGATCGCCGGTGTGGACCACGAAGGGGCGACGTCGGGTCGCTCGGTCTTCCACAGCGCCTTCCCGCTCTCCAGGTCCCACGCCGCGATGTACGGACCTTCGTGGATGTCGACCTGCAGGATGACCTTCTTCTTATAGATGATGGGCGAAGCGGCGAAGCCCCACTCCATCCCGGGATCGTTGAACCCACCCGCGTTCAGGCCGCCCAGCTCGTGCTTCCAGTGCAGCTTGCCGTCCATGCCGAGGCAGGCCAGCCCCGCGGTGGGAAAGACGACGACGATGTGCTTGCCGTCGGTCACCGGGCTCGAGTTGGCCTGGGTCGCCTTGAAATGGCGCTTGGTCAGCGGCACGCCGCGGCCGACCTCGGTCTCCCAGCGCTTCTTGCCGTTCGACTTGTCGTAGGCCAGCACGAGCCAGCGGTGCTCGGTGTTCTCCTCGATCTCGTCGCCGGCTCCGGTCAGGCCCGTCCGTAGCGGTACGCTGCCTCCCTCGGCCACCGCGGTCGTGACGTAGACCGTATCGCCCCACACCACCGGGCTCGAGTTGCCGAGTCCGGGAAGCTCCGTGCGCCAGGCGACGCCCTCGCCGGATGCGAGGTCGAACTTCACCGGCGGCTCGACGCCGTCACCGATGCCGTCACGGTTCGCGCCTCGGAAACCCGGCCAGTGCACGGTCGGCTCGGCGTCCGGGTCCACGACGAACTCGGGCAGATCGACCGCGCCCACGACCGCACTGTCGGCGACCCGCATGCCCACCGGCGCCTGGCCCGGACGCTCGATCTGGAGACCTTCGACCACGCCCGCGCGCCCGAAGTACCGCACGGTCAAGCCGGCCTCGGCGTTGCGGAAGATCCGATCGGCGGTAGCGGCGAGCACGGTCTTCTCACCCTCGAGATCGATCGTCAGCTTGCCCTCGCGGACCGCGATCTCGGCCGACACGCCTTCGGCGCCCGTGAAGGTTCCGGCGAAGCCCGCGAGCTCCTTGGCGGAATACTCGGGCGGCGGCGGATCGGGCTCGGTCTTGACCGACTCGAGGATCTCCTTCAGCTCGCCCTCGAGCTCGCCGAAGTAGTTCCTGAGGTCGGCAGCCTCGGATTCCAGCAGCGGTCCACTCTCGACGGCGGCCTTCGCCAGCGCGACGTCTCCGTCTTGCAGCGCCTGGGCCAGGGCGCGAACGCGGTCCTTGGCCCCGGCCGCCAGCAGGAGCCTGGCCGTCTCGAAGTCAGGCTCGCCCTTCCACAGGGCGACGTCGAGCACGCTCATTCCGAAGAACGTCTCGCGGGAGCTGGGGTCGGCGCCCTTCTCCAGGAGGTACTTCACGACCTCTATCTCGTTCTGCTGCACGGCAAGCGCCAGCGGCGTCGTGCCCCACGAGTCGGCGGAGTCCACCGGCACGCCGCTCCCCACAAGACGACGAACCTCTTCAAGATCGCCTGAGCGCGCCGCGAGCATGAGGTCGCGCGTGGAATCCGCCACGGCAAGGCAAACCCCCACGCACACCAGAGAACCGAGAACCACGGCCCACACTCTCGACATCGATGCCTCCTGTCCGGCAACCGGCCGACGATCTTCCGCAACTCTACCAGCCTTTCCCTCGCCGCAGCGATCGTCTCGTTCCGAGGATCACGTCCCACAAAAAGCGACCCGATTGGTCCTAGGTTCCCGCCAACGTTTCGCGACCTCCGCGATCCCCGCCCGTATACAAAAAGGGGACACTCTCCTTTTTTGCCCCGATCAGTACAAAAAGGGGACACTCTCCTTTTCTTTACCTTTTCTACCCCGATCAGGGCAACCCTCTTTGGGGCATGCCTCATCTGAGGTAGAAAAGGAGAGTGTCCCCTTTACTTTAGAAAAGGAGAGTGTCCCCTTTACTTTACGGGAGATCGAGGGTGCGACGGACACTTGGGGTGGGGCTGCTGCTGTTGGTGACGGGGGTCGGGTCCGGCGGTGCCGGGGCGGACATGGTCGAGGCGGCTCGCAGAGGAGACCTTGCCGACGTCTACCACTACCTTCGCAAGGCACCGGACAGCGTGAAGAGCACCGACCCCGAGGGCTACACGCCGCTGCACTGGGCGGCGATCCGGGGGCACTGGGAGGTCTTCGACGTCTTGCTGGACGCGGGCGCGCCGGTGAACGCCGTGGGCGCCGACGGCGGGACGCCGCTCCACTGGGCGTGCCACCACGATCGAGCCGACCAGATCGCACGGTTACTCGACCGGGGAGCCGACGTGTCGGTCCACAACCGGTGGGGCAGAACGCCGCTCCACGTGGCGGCACGGCGCGGTTGCGGCAACGTCGCGGCCTTGCTCCTCGTTCGGGGGGCCGACCCCGACGCGCTCACCCTTGAGGGCTGGACGCCGCTGCACGTCGCCTACAAGAGCGGTCACCCCGACCTGGTGACGCTGCTGCTCGAGTGGGGCGCCGACCCGGACCTCGAGGACGAAGAAGGCCGGACCCCTGCGCAGAGCGCATTCCAGCGACCGGTTGCGATCGAGCTCGCCAAAGACGCGCTGGACGAATACGTCGGGCACTACTCCCTGGGTCCGGATGCGGTGGTCCGGGTCTGGAAGCAGGACGATCGGCTGCACCTCCGCGAGTTCGCGCCCGACGAGATCTACCCGATCGGCCGGGATACGTTCTTCTGTCGCCGGGAGCCGTGGAAGGTCGAGTTCCTGCGCGACGACGCCGGGGAGGTGTCCGGGATCCGGCTGCACTTCCTCCGTCGCACGGTGGAGGGAGCGCGCAAGGAGCGCTTCGCCTACGTTGGCTCGCGGGTGTGCGCCGAGTGCCACCTGGGCGGCGAGGACGGCGGCGCTTACCTGCAGTGGTTGCGTGGCTCCCACGCCCTGGCCTACTGGCGCCTCGGTAGCGACTGGGCGAAGTTCCTGGCGAAGCGCCGGCCGGAGTACCGCGATATCGAAGAGCCGATCCGGGAAGCTCGCTGCCTGAAGTGCCATATCGCCGACGGCTGGGACGAGGACCCGCTGCTCGAGGCCTCGTACCGTGACGAAGAGGGGGTCGGCTGCGAGACCTGCCACGGACCCGGCTCGGCCTACATCGATCCCGAGGTCATGGCCGATCGGGAGGCCTTCCTGGCTCGCGGGGGCCGCGTACCGGACGAAGCGGTCTGTGTCCGCTGCCACCGGAGAGGGGACTTTCACTTCGACGAGCGCTTGCCGAAGATCCGGCACACACGACCGAGGTCCGGAGACGTACCGGAAGCCGAGCCAGCGGATTCAAGGGTGAAACCGGCTCGTTAATCTCCGTTGAGTCGGTCGCTCCGCGCTCCCAATGTCGCTACAGTGCCAGTGATGCGACGAACGAATTTGTTGAGCATCACCGCGCTAGCGCTGGTCCTGCCGCTTCTGTCGTGGGTGGCCGCAGCGGACACCGGCCTTCCTGCCTCCGGGCGCGAGTTGTACCTCGCCGCCTGTGCCGCCTGTCACGGGGCGGACGGGCGCGGCGCACCCCGAAGCCAGGTCGGTTTCGACGTGCCGCTCCCAGACTTCGCCGATTGCAGCTTTGCCACCAGGGAGCCGGATGGCGACTGGGGCTCGATCGTCACCCACGGCGGTCCCGCACGGGCATTCTCCGAGATGATGCCCGCGTTCGGTGGCGTCCTCGACGACGGTCAGATCCGGCTCGTCCTCGACGAGGTCCGGACATTCTGCACCGATGACAACTGGCCCCGGGGCGAGCTCAACCTTCCCCGTGCGCTCGTCACCGAGAAGGCCTATCCCGAGGACGAGGCGGTCATCTCCTTCGGTGTGGACACCGACGACCCGGGTGCCGTGGCCACCGAGCTCGTCTTCGAAAAGCGGATCCGGGCGCGCAGCCAGATCGAGATCAAGTTTCCCTTCGGTTGGGTCGAACAGGTTCCCGATCCGACCTTGCCCGATCGCACCGAGTGGAACTCGACACTCGGCGATCTCGCCGTGGCCTTCAAGCATGCCTTCTTTCATCGCCTCGAGCGCGGCTCGATCCTGGCCGTGACGGGAGAGGTCAAGTTTCCGACGGGCGACGAAGATGCGCTCGGCAAGGGCACCTACCTCTTCGAGCCGTTTCTCAGCTACGGCCAGCTTCTTCCCGCGGGGACCTTTCTTCAAGCACAGGCCGGGTTCGAGCTGCCTTTCGACACCGACAAGGCCGACAACGAGGCGTTCCTGCGAGCGGTGTTCGGCGGCACCTTGACGTCGGGCAAGTGGGGTCGCAGCTGGTCTCCGATGATCGAGCTGCTGGGGGCACGAGACCTCGTCTCGGGAGCGGATACCAACTGGGACGCGGTCTACGAGTTCCAGGTCACCCTCAACCGGCGGCAGCACGTCATGCTGAACGCGGGGGTCCGAACCCCGCTCAACAACACCGACCAACGCGGAACGCAGGTGCTGATGTACGTGTTGTGGGACTGGTTCGACGGCGGCCTGGCCGCGGGGTGGTGAGAGAGTGAAGTCACTCGGCATAGTAGTCCTCGCGGTGACCGCGATCATTGCCGTGACGGTCGCGACCCTGCCGGCGCACGCACAGCTCGCCGAGCTGTTCGTCACCGCCGAGAGCTGCATGGCCTGTCACAATGGCCTGGTGACGCCGACGGGTGACGACATTTCGATCGGCTCCGACTGGCGGCCGTCGATGATGGCCAACGCGGCGCGAGACCCGTACTGGCACGCCGCGGTCCGCCGCGAGATCCTGCTCCGCCCCGACCTCGCGGAAGCCATCCAGAACGAGTGCTCCGCGTGCCACATGCCGATGTCCCGGTTCACGGCCAAGGCGGCCGGCCGGCAGGAACCCGTCTTCGTGCATCTTCCCGCCGCGCGCGCCGTCGCCCCCGCCGATCGCCTCGCCGTGGACGGTGTGTCGTGCGCGATGTGCCATCAGATCGGCACCGAGGGGCTCGGCACGCGAGAAAGTTTCACGGCGGGCTTTGCGGTGGACACGACGACACCGCCCGGCCAGCGCCGGGCATTCGGGCCGTACCAGGTCGATGCCGGAAGGCAGAGCCTGATGCGTTCCGCCGCGGGCTTCGTGCCGGAGCAGGGCGAGCACCTTCAAAGCGCCGAGATGTGCGCCACCTGTCACACGCTGTTCACCCACGCAATCGGCGACGACGGCCAGGTCATCGGCGAGTTTCCGGAGCAGGTGCCTTACCTCGAGTGGAAGCACAGCGCGTACTCCAGGAACGAGCGGAGAACCTGCCAGCTGTGCCACATGCCCGAGGTCGACGGAGACGCACCGATTTCCAGCGTCGTGGGCCAGCCCCGCGAGAACGTCTCGCGACACGTGTTCCGCGGCGGCAACTTCTTCATCCCCCGGGTCTTCAGCCGTTACCGTGGCGAGCTCGGGGTCAAGGCGCTACCGCAGGAGCTGGAGACGATGTCCGCGCGCACCGCCGACCACCTGGCAAGCGCCGCGGCGCGCTTGATCGTCGACCGTGTCGAGATCGCCGCCGGCCGGCTCCGCGCCGAGGTCCGGATCGAGAGCCTCGCGGGTCACAAGCTTCCCTCGGCCTACCCGTCGCGCCGCGCCTGGATCCGATTCACCGTTCGCGATCGCAAGGGTGCGGTCGCTTTCGAGTCGGGACGTCTCGAGCCGGACGGGTCCATTGCAGGGAACGACAACGACGCCGATGGCGCACGCTACGAGCCGCACCACGCGACGATCGAGAGTCCCGACCAGGTCCAGATCTACGAGGCCATCATGGCCGGGCCCGACGACGCCGTCACCACCGTGCTGCTGACCGCCGTCCGGTATCTCAAGGATAACCGCATCCTCCCCGACGGGTTCGACAAGGCCACGGCCGGTGAAGACATTGCCGTTCACGGAAACGCGCGAGCGGACACCGACTTCGTCGGGGGCACCGATCGCGTTCGTTACGATGTCGATCTCGCAGGTGCCGAGGGACCCTTCACCGTCGAGGCCGAGTTGTGGTACCAGCCCATCGGCCACCGCTGGGCGCACAATCTTGCACAGCAGGATGCTCCTGAGATCGAGTTCTTCGTGGGCGCCTACGAAGGGCTGGCCCCCCGTTCCGCCACGCTCCTCGCGAGCGACCGGGTCACCGCGAACTGACGTCAGGAATCGGTGTCTCGTCGTTCGAGAGCGGCTTCAAGCTCCTCGACGCGAGCCTGCAGCGATTCGTTGCGCTGCTCGTGCTCGCGGATCGCGGGCTCGATCTCTTCCTGGGTGAATCTGGGCGTGATGTGCTGCGGGCAGCTGACGTCCCAGGCCTCGACGTGAAAGACTAAGGCAAGCTCGGGACGAACGTCGTAGCCGCCGTCGACCCGTCGGGCCAACAGGTCGCTCCGCTGCCACTGGAGAGGGGCCTTTCACTTCGACGAGATGTCGCCGAAGATCCGGCACACGAGACCTCCCGACTCTAGGCCCTAGAAACCGACCGACTTCGCTTCGATCTCGACCATGATCTCGTTTCGACGCATGAACCACGGAGTGAAGGGGCCGTTGTAGACGGCGAACACCGGTTCGCCGAGCATCGGAACCCCATCGGCCTCCAGGGCCTCGCGAAGAAGCTGCTCGTTCTCGCGGTAGTTCGCTTCGTTGGAACGACCGGAATAGCGCACCACGGCAGCCACGCGTTCGGGCACTTCTCGGATCCGAATCCGTTCGTCGTTCGGCCGTGGCAGGGTCTCGGCTGTGAACTTCGACGGCATCACGAAGTAATAGGTGTAGGCGGCAGAATCCACGGTCGCTCCGGACGGCATCGTGGTCACGACCGGAATCGTCATCTTGATCTCCTCGCCCCGGTCGGCCGAGCCGACGCTCACGGGAACGGCGGTATCCACACGCTCGGCCCGGCGGTTGTTGCCGGAGATGTACCCGAACAGTCTCCGAAAGGACCGGCTTCCGGCCTCGTCGAAAGAACCCTCCACGGTGGTCTCGGCCACGAGATAGGGCGCGTAGCGGCGAATCTCGTACGCGTCGTATTCGCCAAGGACCTCGTAGGCCGGTTCTTCGTAGGCCAAAGCAGCACCTCCACTCACCACAGTCGCCAAAAGCAACAACACTCGAATGGTTTCTCGTCTCATCTGCCGTCTCCTGTGGCCGGGCGAGGGGTCTGCCGGCCAGCACTTGACCGGGGCCCGCTCTGATCCCTGCACGCGGGCAACGATACCTCATTGTCTAATATTTGTCAAGAAACTGCCTCCAGGGATTCTTTTTGCGTAAAGAACTGTAAGTTGTTATTTTGAAACGTCTTAATGGCGAATACCATGCTAGATTTCACGAAATATATCCTTGACAAAATATGAACAGACTGTATCGTTGAGTAGCTTGACTTGGTGCCGCGACCTTCAGGAAGGAGGCCAGGAGAGATGAACACGAGACCTTGGTGGGCCGCTGGGTTGCCTTTCGCGGCGCTGGCTCTTCTGGGATGCACGACGATCGCCGAGGAGAAGACCCCGGTCGCGGAGAAGTCGTCCATGACCCGGCCAGGGGAGAGCTGGCCGCAGTGGGGCGGTGTTCGGGGCGATTTCAAGGTCAACGCCGTAGGCCTGGCCGAGTCGTGGCCGATCGATGGCCCACCGGAAATCTGGAAGCGGCCTCTGGGCGACGGCTTTTCTGGAATCGTTGCCGATTCCGGCGTGCTCTTCACGGCCTACCGCGTCGGCAGCGACGAGATCGTGGTCGCCATGAACGCCGCCGACGGTCTCACGATCTGGGAGCATCGCTACCCCGCCCCCGCGCGCGACGGCAATGTGGTGCAGTTCGGCAAAGGACCCAACGCGACACCCCTGCTCCTCGACGATCGGATCGTGACGCTGGGCTTCACCGGTGTCCTCCACTGCCTGGCCCGCGAGACGGGGAAGGTTCTGTGGTCCCACGATCTGATCGAAGATCTCGAGGGTGAAGTCCTCGATTTCGGCTACGCCGCCAGCCCCATCCTGTACGACGGCAAGGTCATCGTGCTGGTCGGGGGTAAGCGCCACGGCGCGGTCGCCCTCGATCCCGCGGATGGTTCCATCGCCTGGAAAGGGACGCCTTCCAGCGTGAGCTACGCGACCCCCATCGTCATCGACGTCGGGGGCCAGATCCAGCTTCTCTACTTCTCCGCCGACGAGATCATCGGACTCGAAGCCGACACCGGGCGCAAGCTCTGGAGCTTTCCGGTGGTCAACCAGTACCGCAACAACGCGACCGGTCCACTCTGGGGTGACGACAACCTACTGTGGGTAGCGACACAACTTGACGGCGGCACTCGGGGCCTACGCCTGACCCGCGCGGGAGACGAGACCCGCGTCGAGAAAGTGTGGTCGACCAACAAGATCAGTATCCACTTCTGGAACGCCCTCCGGATCGGCGACCATGTCTTCGCGTCGATCGGGAGCAATGCGTCGGTTTTTGCGGCGGTCGACATCCGGACGGGAGAGATCCTGTGGCGACAGCGGGGTTTCGAGCAAGCCAACCTGGTCCTTGCCGGTGAACGGACAATCTTGCTGGATGCCAAAGGCCATCTCGCGCTTACCGATCTGACCCCGGAAGGCATGACGGTGCGCTCCGAGGCGAGGATCACCGAGGGACCAACCTGGACCGTTCCGACCCTTTCAGGAACGACGCTGTACGTTCGGGACAAAGAGACCCTACGTGCGCTGGATCTGGGCGCGAGACCGGATGAACCCGGACAAGAAAACGGCTGACTCGTAGTAACAGAGGAGAAGAACGATGACTCGCATGAGGGTTGTTTTCTACGGCTCGATGACGTTCATGGTGATCGGCCTGCTACTGGCCGCCGCAACGGGATCGACGCTCAGCGGCGAGCAAGATGCGGTGATGTCGCCGGGATCGGAATGTCCCGCCATGAAGCAGTGCCCCGGTATGCGCGGAACAGGATCCCAGCCGACCCGTGGGAATTCCGACGAAAAGGGCTTGCCGACGATCGACCTCGGGCTAATGGTCTGACACGGTCACCCTTCGGCGATCACTCCTCGCGAAAATGCAGCGGATCCCTGAGATTCTGCAACAGGCGGTAGTAGTACAGCTTGTTCGGCCGCTTCCCACCGAGTCGCTGCTGCCGGAGGAGCCGGACCTCTTCCTCCGTCAAGCCATCGTTTAGCCGCGGATCGTTGAGGAAGTCGGTAAGCCCGGAATCGTCGCCGGAGTCCTCGGTCTGCGTGCTCTCCTCGAACGTGAACGTACGGTGCGGATTCGCGACGAGACTGCGGTTCAGCACGATGTCGAGGCGGAAGCTGACCAGGTCGATATCCCAGGACTCCACCAGCGGCTCGATGAAGGCGGCGCAGTTCTCGTTCGAGACCTGGAACACGTCGGTGTCCAGGAACTCGAGCACGATGACGCGCATCTCCTCGTGGCTCCGGCCACCCACGCGGGCGGCCAATCGAATCCAGCTGTCGCTGTCCAGCTCCTGCCGGGCGACGCGCTGAACCACTTCGAGAAGCGCCTGGGTGACCAGCCGCTCCAGCGTCCCGAACGGCTGCTTCTCCACGACCGCACGCACCTCGTCGCGGCTGTCAGGAACGCACTTCTTCAGGACCAGATCTCGAAACTCCTGAAACAGCGGTTCGGCACGCTGACCCAGCTTGCGCTTGATCTCCTCGGCGCGCTCGTTGTCCGCGAGGCGCCCCAGCTCTCCCGGCTCGAGCTGGAGGAAGACCTCCATCTTCGAGTAGATGTCGGTCCGGTCGCGGGCCGGCGGGGCCTTTTTCCGCGTGAGCAGCTGGGAGATGTACGAGTCCGTCACCTGGGCGGCCCTCGCCAGGTCCTTTTGCTCGTAGCCGAGCGATGTCAGCCGTGATCTCACAAAAGATGAAAATATCAATTCTTTTTCCTCTTGATTAACCGATTATATTTACATGAATCATCCGAATCAAGTGATCTTGTCGTTGTGTTGACAAATAGTGGTAAAGTGACCTATCTTCCTCTAAGAGGGTCCTCTCACGCGGTCAACTCACGACAGGGCACGGGACAGAAGGAGACATTCAAGCCATGAGTACAAAGCTGATTCGATCTACCGCCTCCTGTCGATGGGCCCTTCTCGTACTGCTCCTGGCGATCGGGCCTGGAACGGCATCGGCCGAGACCGATCTCGCAGCAGCGCCTCTCCATTCTCATGCGATGCGATACGGCCGTGGATGGGAGTGCGATCGAGGGTTCCGGGAGGTCGAGCAGTCCTGCCTTGCCGTGGAGATCCCTGCCCATGGTCTCCTCGACTACGGCGGAGACAATTGGGAATGCAAGCGAGGCTATCAGAAATTCGACGAGTCCTGTAAAGACATCGCAGTACCGTCGAACGCCTTCCTGAACTCCCGCGGCCGCGGATGGGATTGCGATCGAGGCTACCGAGAGGTCGACGGAAGCTGCGTGAAAGTCGAGCTGCCTTCGAACGCCTTTCTGGATCCCATGGGCCGTGGATGGGACTGTGATCGAGGCTACCGTGAGTTCCGCGGGGCATGCGTCGTGGTCCAGGTACCCACGAACGCCTATCTCGACTGCTCCGGCCACGGCTGGGATTGCGAGCGCGGTTTCCGGAAAACCGGCGACTCGTGCGTGGCGGTCGAGACACCTCCCAACGGTTACCTCGCACGTTCGGGGAGTGATTGGGAATGCCATCGCGGCTACCGGAAATCCCTCAGCACATGCGTCGCCGTGGAGGTGCCTCCCAACGCTCATATCGCGTCCTCAGGCAGTGACTGGTCGTGCGATCTCGGCTACGACCGAAGAGGCGAGCGTTGCACCGCGAAGGACAACTAGCCGCTTCCACGAGCGCCGCGTAGACGACGAGGGCGGCAAAACCCCGGTAGCCCGCCGCCGACCACCCCTGGCTTGATCTTTTCTCCGCCGGACACGAAGTTCTGGAGAGCCCATGAAGAGGAGGGTCCGGCATGTGGGAACCCCGCGCGAGCTCCCTGCGTTCATCCATCTGCGTCGTCGCTCTTGCGATCGCCGTCCTGATTCCCGGCACCACGGCGGCCAAGGTCCGCGGAAACGACGCCACGACAGCCCGGACCCTCGAGTCGAGTGTCGTCAAGCTCTACGTTTACACCACCCCTCCGGACCCGGTGTCGCCTTGGCAGAAGGGCGCGACGCAGGTCGTTCATGGCTCCGGGGCGATCATCGACGGGAATCGGATTCTCACCAGCGCCCACCTCGTCGAGAACTACTCGAGCATCGAGGTCAAGCGCGCGGGCAAGGCCAAGCGCTTCCCCGCGGAGGTGACCTACTTCGGCCATCAGTGCGATCTGGCCCTGCTGTCCGTGCCCGACGAGAGCTTCTTCAAGGGGGCGGAGCCCCTGGAGATCGGTGACCTCCCTCAGATCCAGAGCGCCATCGACGTCTACGGTTTCCCGATCGGCGGGGATACCGTATCCGTGAGCTCCGGAATCGTCTCGCGGATCGAGGTCGACACCTACATGCACTCGGTCGAGGAGCTGCTCCTCGTCCAGATCGACGCCTCGATCAACTCCGGCAACAGCGGGGGACCGGCGATCAACGACGGGCAGGTCGTGGGCATCGCCGCGCAGTCGCTCGAGAATGCCGAGAACGTGGGCTACGTGGTTCCCGCTCCGGTGATCGCGCACTTTCTGGAAGACGTCGCCGACGGTCGATTCGACGGCTTCCCCGAGCTGCGGGTCGAATGGCAGGTTCTGGAGAGCGATGCGCACCGGGCGTCCCTCGGAATGAAGGACGGCGAGACCGGTGTCCTGGCGACCCGGCTGGACCATGGCGGCTCGGCCTCCAGGGTCGTCGAGGCCGGCGACGTGCTCTTGACGATCGACGGCATGCAGGTCGCCAACGACGGGACGGTCCTGTGGCCGGGCATCGGCCGGCTCAAGCTCTCCGAGCGCGTACGCTCGAAGCACGTCGGCGACACCGTCAAGCTGGGCCTGCTGCGAGACGGTCGGCGATTCACCAAGGAAGCCACCCTGCGGTACACCCCGAATCTCGTCCCTGGTCGTCGAAGCCACACGCTTCCCAGCTACCTGGTCTTCGGGGGGCTCGTCTTCCGGCCGCTCACGGTCAACTACCTCGCGTTGTTCAAGAACACCCCGTTCGACCTCGCCAACCACGCGCTCTTCCAGAACGTGGTCACGCCGGAGAGGCGCCAGGTCATCGTGATCTCCCATGTCCTGCCCGCCCCGGTCAACCGCGGGTACCAGGAGATGGAGGACTACATCGTGGAGACGATCAACGGCGTCGTGCCCCGCGACCTGGAGCACCTGGCGAAGATCATCGACGACGCACGCGGGCCGTGGCTGGAGATCGTGACCGAGGAACGATCCTTCCTGACCTTGAGCCTCGACGAGGCGCGGGCGACGCACCGGGATGTTCTCGCCGGGTTCGGGATCGATCGGGATCGGTCGCCGGAGCTTGGTCAGGTGGGTGGCGCGGAGGTTGCCGAGGCCCGCTAGCCACGGCCATGACGGGGTGCCGAGTCGCAACCCTCGTGGCTCGAGAAGGGCCTCCCCTCGAGACCCTTGGTAATAATGATAAGCGGCTGCTCGGCGACCGCCGGCGGGAGGCGCCGGGTGCGAAAAGTTGACCGAGTTGGTCCTACGGGCCGCCGATCCGCCCTAGCCCGGACCCGAGATTTGCCGTACTCTGCGAAGAGACATTCTTCTAAAAAGGGGTGGTTAGAGCGAAGTCCATCCCGAAATCGGTGCGGCCGCGAGCTCGCTCGGGCGGCGGGTCGCCCCTGAGGGAGGGGGGTCTGAGCGTTGGACCAGTTCATGCGGGCCCTTGACGGGTCGAACCAGTGGCTCGCGGACACGTCGTTCGAGGCGACGGTGTTGTCGCTGCTGCTCGCCTTCGTGCTGGGCCAGCTGATCGGCTGGTTTTACGCCTGGACCCACACGGGCCTTTCGTACTCGAAGACGTTCACCCAGTCACTGGTGTTGATGACCGTCGTGGTGTCGCTGGTCATGTTCGTGATCGGCAACAGCATCATCACCGCCTTCGGCCTGCTCGGCGCCCTGGCCCTCATCCGCTTCCGCAACGTGCTCAAGGACACGCGCGACACCGTGTTCGTGTTCATCTCCTTGGTGGTGGGCATGGCCGTGGGTGCCCAACGATACATGACAGCAATCATCGGCACGGTCGGGCTGCTTCTGGTGGTGACCTACCTGAACTTCATTTCCTACGGAACCCTCGGGCGCTTCGACGGCTACTTGACGTGCCGGTTGTCGCGGCCACTCGACGGCTCGGAGGACTACGACCCTCAAGCAGAGACGGCCAGGCTCCTACGACGCTTCTGCGGGGCGGTAAAGCTCATCTCCACACGACAGATCGGCACCGACGAGCAGGCCGAGTTCGTCTACCAGATCGGCCTGCGAGATCGGGCCCGCGGCGGCGAGCTTCTGACCGAGCTGCGCCGGGTCAACGGCGTAGAGGATGCATCGCTCATGCTACGCAACGAGCTCGCGGAGGTATGAGGGTGGCCAACCGCGACGATGTAATCGAAACCCCGAGACTACAGCGGGTCGCCGAGTTCAAGCAACGGCGGTTGCCCATGTTGGTCTGGATCGTCTGCGTCGCGGCCTGCGGCTGGATGTTGCTCCACCGGACCCAGCCGGCCGACTACATCGGTCTCGCTCAGTCCATCCAGTACGAGATCTCCGCGCCGAAGGTGGGGCGGGTCGACACCGTGTTCGTCGATCTGTACCAGCCGGTCGGCATCGGCGATCTCGTGGTCAAGCTGGATGACTCCGAGCTCGAAGCCGAAATCAATGTTGCCCGTGCGTCGATTAGCGTGCTCCGCGCCGAGTTGATCTCCGCCCGCACGGAGCTGCAATCGGAGAACGCGTCCGGACACGCCAACTGGACCAACGATTTGAGACGCTTCCACACCGACGAGGAAGACCGACGGTTGGCCACGCTCGATCTGCGCGCCACCATCGAGGCGGACGAGATCGAGCTCGAACGGCTGAAGCTGCGCCAGCTGCGCATCGGGCCTCTCGCCAGTGAGGGGATCGTGGACCCCTCACTCCGAGAGGAGATCGGCCTCGAAATCGAAGAGGTGACGAGACGACTCGAGAACACGAGGGCCGTCCTCGCGCAGACCGAGGAAGAGCTACACGCCGCCGTCATCCGCCGCGAGGAGTTCGAGGCGAATTCGCCTCAGATGCCCGCCGCTGAGCCGTTCCTCGATCCCCTCCGCCAGTCGATCGAGGTGGAAAACATGCGGTTGACGGAGATCGAGACGCACCGCGCCCAGCTGGTCATGCGCAGCCCCGCCGAGGGCCAGGTAAGCCAGATCCTGTGCCGCCGCGGCCAGAGCGTCAAGGCCGGTGAGCCGATCGTGACGATCACGGATCGCACGGTGCGGGACATCGTGACGTTCCTGAAGGAGACCGACGATCGCCCCATCGGCGAGCGCACGCCCGTTCTGGTTTCCAGTCTCGAACGACCGGGTCAGCGCATCGAGTCCTTCGTATTGCGTGTGAGCTCTTCGGTGGAGATCCTCCCCGCACGCCTGTGGGCCAACCCTTCGGTCCCGGCGTACGGGCGGGCGGTGGTGATCGCCGCGCTGCCTTCCATGCCGCTACGCCCGGGCGAGCTGCTTTCCGTCCAGTTCCAGGTCGATTAGCGGCCCTCCGGCGCCCCCTCCCCGCCCGCCTTTTCGACTCGATCACGAAATCGGGCATTCTGGATTCGATCCTGTAATAGCTCCCATTGCGACCTGACGCGACGTCGTCCAAATAGGTCCAGGAGCTCGGGTTTCTCCCGGGCCCACCAACGGCGAGATTCCTGCAATAGCCCTACTCGGATTCTTGTGGGAGGACGCGCAAATGTCAACGCTGAGAGTCCTGACGTCGAATCATCCACTCGTTCTCGCGCTCGCCCTGGGCCTGGTGGTGGCGGGAGCCACTGCCGGCCACGCGCAGGAATTCTCGTGCGACTACGACGCGCGCGTCCAGATCGGCACGATCGAGGCCGGCCAGTCGCCCTACCTGAACGAGGCCTCCGGGTTGGTCCAGAGCCGGACGCAGCCGGACGTCTTCTGGTCCCATCAGGACAACAGCAACGACGAACGGATCTTCGCCGTGCGCCGCGACGGCACCTACCTCGGAACCTGGGATCTTGCAGTGGCGTCGGCCCGAGACCCCGAGGACATCGCCATTGGCCCGGGTCCTGTTCCGGGAGTCGACTACATCTACTTCGGCGACGTCGGCTACAACAATGGCGTCTGGGGCTGCACGCCCCAGTCCTGCACAGAACGTGATCTGAGAGTGTGGCGCGCCGTGGAGCCGAGCGTCGACCCGGATCAAGCGTTCGTCACCGTGACCAACTATCCCGCGGACACGATCACGTTGAAGTTCCCCGACGCCTACATGGTGGGCCAGCGGCAGGACGTCGAGACCTTGATGGTCGATCCGCTGAACGGTGACATCTACGTCGCCACCAAGCGGAGCACGCCGGGGATGGTGTTCCGAGCCCCCTTCCCGCATTCGACCACCGAGCCCATCACGATGGAGTGGGTCGCGGACTTGCCGTTCGGCGGCGATAGCCAGGCCACCGGCGGCGACATCTCGGCCGACGGGCGATTCATCATCATTCGACGCTACGGCGACGGTTACATCTGGGAGCGCACGCCCGGAAGCTCGATGGCGGACGCGCTCAACGGCACCTACTGTCACCGTACCGGGCTGAGCGAGACCCAGGGAGAAGCGGTCGCGTTCGACGTCGGCAACTCGGGCACCTTCTACACCACCAGCGAGGGCGGGGGAAGCGTGCCCATCTACCGTTACCGCAACGTCAACGATGACGGCGGTGGTTGCACCGTCGACGGCGACTGCGACGATGGCTTGTTCTGCAACGGCGCCGAGATCTGCAACTTCTCCACGAATGTCTGCGAGCCCGGCACCGCGGTGAGCTGCGACGACTCGGTGGCCTGCACCGTCGACTCGTGCAACGAAGCGACGGATTCCTGCGACAACATGGCGAACGACGTCGTGTGCGACGACGGCAATGTCTGCACGGACGATACCTGCAGTGGCTCCAGCGGCTGTCAGTATGTCGACAACACCGATCCCTGCGACGACGGCAGCCTGTGCACCGAGAACGATGTGTGCGCTGGAGGTGCCTGCCAGGGAGGGTCGGCGATCGATTGCAGCGACGGTATCACCTGTACGGACGATTCGTGCGACTCGGGCCTGGGTTGCCTGAACGTGGACAACTGCGGGGCCGGCGAGACCTGCAACCTGACTCTCGACATCTGCGAGACGCCACCGCCGGCGCCACTGCTCCCGATCACGATCGGAGATGATTGGCGTTATCTGAGGGGAACCGCGGAGCCCACGCCGGGGGATCTGACGGCCTGGACGCAGATTGCGTTCGACGATTCGACCTGGCTCACCGGTGCCAGCGGATTCGCTTACGGACCCGCCGCACACGAGGCCGCCGACCCGGACACCCACACGCTTCTGGACGGTATGTCCGGCAACTACGCCAGCGTCTACTTCCGTCGAGAGTTCCATGTCGACAACCCGTCGACCCTCGATACGATGACATTGACGATCGACTACGACGATGCCTTCGTGGCCTACGTCAACGGAGTCGAGGTGCTCCGATCCGATCTCCTGGTGGGGCTCGGAGATCCCCCGGCCTTCGATCAGCTTGCCAATGCCGGAGGCGCAACGAACCACGAGGGTGACTCCACCGAGGTATTCGATTTCGCCGCGGCCATCCCCAATCTCGTTGCCGGCACCAACGTCCTGAGCTTCCAGCTGCACAACGTCACCCTGGCAAGCTCCGATGCGGTGCTGAGGCCTGTCCTGGAGGCGACGTTCCTCAGCTTGGGCTGCGTCGATAACAACGACTGCGACGACGGCATGTTCTGCAACGGCGCCGAGGCCTGTGTGGCCGGGGATTGCCAGTCGGGCGCCCCGGTCGACTGCGATGACGGCGAGATCTGTTCGGCGGACTCGTGCAACGAGGCGACGGACTCTTGCGACCACGTCGGCGACGACCGCGATGGCGACGGCGTGTGTTCGGATCTGGACGGCCATCCCGACGACCCCGATCGCACGGGTCCGCACTCGGCAGGGACCGCGGCCGCCGTGAACCAAGCCTGGCAGACCGTGTGGCTTCCGTACGTCTATCGGGACCCGGTCGTGATCGTGGGCCCGCCGAGCTACAACGGCGCCGATCCAGGCGTCGCGCAGGTGCAGGGTGTCGGGCCTGCCGGGTTCGACCTCCGATTCGCGGAGTGGGAGTATCTGGACGGCACACACTGGAAGAAAGAGTCGGTTTCGTACCTGGTCCTGGAGAAGGGTCGCTACGCCATGGACGACGGCAGCATCTGGGAAGTCGGGTCCATGTCGTTGTCCGCTTCCCAGGGTTGGTTCTTCAAGCAATTCTCCCAGGCTTTTAACAGGAGACCGCAGGTCTTCCTGACCGTGCAGACCGTCAACGGCAATCCCGTGACCGCACGAGCGCGCAACGTCAACGTCAACGGATTCGACGTCGCGCTGTTCGAGGAGGAAGCCCTGACAGGCGGAGTCCCCACCGAGGACATCGGCTACCTGGCGATCTACAGCCCCGACGGCTTCGGAGAGGTCACGGTGGACGGAGCCCTCGCTCCCTACCGGCTCGAGGCCGCGCCGGTCGACCGGCGTTTTGCTCCATTCCTGGGCTTCAGCATCAAACTGCACGAGGATCGATCGGCAGATCAGGAAGACTGGCACCCGGACGAAACGGTCGCTCTCCTGGGACTGGGAACTCGGCTGTGGGCCCAGGCGGTCAGCTGGAACGACTCAGACCCCTTCAGCTTGCGTCGCATCGATCCGGTGTCATCGTCGGTCGCGGTCGAGTGGGGTGCCCTGAGAACCGTGGACCATAACTGGTCCCTCGTGCCCCTCGCGAAGTCGTATGTCGACCCGATCATCGTCGTCAAGCCGGCCTCGATTGTCGGCTCCGACCCGGGAGCGCTCCGGGTCCGCAACATCGACGAGGACTCGTTCGAGGTTCGATTCGAGGAATGGAGCTACCTCAACGGCACTCACATTCCCGAACGGGTCTTCTACATCGTTGCCGAGGCAGGTCAACACGATCTCGGCGGTCTCGCCGTCGAGGCCGGCAAGCTGGATACCGATAAGGTCCTGGGCCCCGGCGGCTGGTCGCCGGTCGGGTTCGCCACCGCGTTCACGAGCGCACCCGCGGTGTTCGCGTCCCTCCATACGGTCAACGAGCCGGATCCCGCCGTCACACGCGTGAGAGAGCGCTCGACCTCCGGGTTCGAGGTCACGATGCAGGAAGAAGAGGCTTCCGAAGACGGTCACGCCATGGAGACCGTGGGCTGGATCGCCATCGACACGGGTACGGCCATCGTGGAGGGTCGCGATCTCGAAATCCTCGT
>Ga0316191_10000417_pt1 | contig 27522 bp, 26 predicted proteins | sample Eddworburr2cm_MG_FD_204928 | JGI IMG/M metagenome (GOLD analysis project Ga0316191, IMG submission 204928) | Coastal sediment microbial communities from Maine, United States - Eddy worm burrow 2 cm | ecosystem: Environmental > Aquatic > Marine > Coastal > Sediment | place: USA: Maine... | reverse complement strand
GGCACCGCCATGTAAAAGATGCGGTTGGCCTTGAGGCCCCATTGGTCCTCCTTTTGCGCAAGCTTCTCGGCGATGGCGGCGAAGGTTTTGGCCTGGCTGAAGTCGGCCTGCATGTAGGCGAAATGTTCGCTAAAGGCTTTCCATTGCTCTTTGCGGGTCTGGCCGCGCCGCGAAAAGCCGTCGACGCCCTCATGCAGGTGTTTGACAAAACGTTCGTTGCTCATTTTGGCGCGGTCCAGTCCCAGAACCCAGAACTTCTCCGGCAGCCAGTGATCCAGAAACAGGTTGTAGAGAGCCGGCACGAGCTTGCGCCAGGTCAAATCACCGGCGCCGCCGAAGATCACGAAGATGCCGGCATCGGGACGGGTTTCTTTCTGCATAGCGCCTCCTCTGAAAGGTCCAAGAAGTTATTGCTTTGTCGGTATTGTTCCTACACGGGTGCCTGCGCTGTTTAGAACTCCTTGGTGGCTTTATCAAATGCATCGTACAGCTCATGGTAGCTTTTTAAAAATCCGGTCTTAACATCTTCCCATGCGTTGCGGGAGCTGTGCTTCAGACCGCCGTACCACTCGGCGGCGACGGTGCGCTGTTTCTGGAGCGCCGTCAAGGATTCCCTGGCTTTCGTGCGCGCGGATTGATCCATCTGGTCCCATTTTTGGCTGAGTTGGGATTGCAGCCCGTCGATGCGGGTGTCAAGGTCATCGAGGGCTTCCTTGGCCTTCTTGACCGCTTCATCCCGCTGATCGGCCGTATAGCTGCTTATGGCCTGAAGCGCTTGCGCCGTCTTCTCTTTGACCTCTTTGGCCGTCGTCTTTTCCGCCGCAGTCTGGGCCGCGGTGCCAATCGACCCCAGGGCAAAGAAGAGCACCGTGATCAACACTAGTCTTGCTGTTGCTGATTTCTGAGTTTTCATTTTTCCGCTAGCTCCTTTCCATTTTTTTTGATTGAAGTTTTACCTTGTTAACATTTATCGATACCAGAGGATGAGGTTCGCCTCGACGGGCACAAGGGCCCCCTCCAATGCCGGAATGATGCGCGGGGTGTAGTCGCCGGCCGGCTTTCGCGCCGGTATGCGGGCGCTGTAAGAATACCCCGGCGCAGGATTCGAAACCTCCCCGCCTTGGATCATCGGGTGGATATCCGGTTCTTCTCCCTCCCGAATCTCTGCACAGAGTTGAACCCGGATGGCGTCCGGCTTGAGACCCGGCAGGAAAACCGGCACCTTGAACGTAAAGTGGCCCTCATCTTCCTGAATCTCGAGGTTGCCGAAACCCAGCTGGGGCCAGCGGGCTTCCAGGGCCTTGCGCCGCTGGCAGAGGAGGACCGCCTTATTGGCCCGATCGGCAGTGCGATCGCGGTAGGCCAGAGCGGCCGGCAAATAAAAGCGTTCCACGTATTCGCGGACCATGCGGTTGGTGCTGAATTGCGGCGTCAGTTCGGCCATGCTCGCCCGCATTCGTTGCACCCAGGCCCTGGGTATGCCGTCAAAACCTCTATCGTAGAAATCCGGGATCACCTCCTGCTCCAACAGGCGGTAGAGTTGTTCGGCCTCTTGGGCATCCCAGGCCGGGTCTTCCCCATGTTCCCGGCCGTCTCCAATGGACCAGCCCACCTCCGGCCGGTAGGCCTCGGCCCACCAGCCGTCCAGCTCCGAGAGGTTCAGGCCGCCGTTGACCAGTACCTTCATGCCGCTCGTACCACTGGCCTCCCACGGCCGGCGCGGCGTATTGATCCATAGATCGACTCCCTGCACCAGGCGCTCTGCCAGTGCCATGTCGTAATCCGCAAGGAAAACGACGCGCGATCGGATGTCCGCCCGACGAATGAAGTCGGACCAGGCCTGGAAAAGGGCCTTGCCGGTCGCGTCTTGAGGGTGAGCCTTGCCGGCGATGACGAGTTGGGCCGGACGCTCGGTATTCTGCAGCAGGCGAACCAAACGCTCCGGGTCGTGCAGCAGGAGGTTGGGACGTTTGTAAGCGGCGAACCGGCGGGCAAATCCCATGGTGAAGATGTTGGAATCAAGATATTTTTCGGCTTCGAGAGACTCTCTTTTGGCCGTCCCCAAGGCCTCGAGCTGTCGGACGAGCCGCTCGCGCGCATATCGAACGAGCTTGCGGCAGCCCTCGTTGCGAAAAGCCCAGAGGGTTTCATCCGGCACTTCCTTGATAGCGGCTTCGATAACGCTCATGTCACCCGTCCAGCGCTTTTTGCCGCAGGCTTCTTGCCAGAGCTCATCGGCTGCGGCAGAATCCCAGGAAGGCACATGCACGCCGTTGGTGACATGGGTGACCGGGACCTCCGGATGCGGCCAGCGAGGAAAAAGGGGCTGGAAAATACGACGGCTGACCTCGCCGTGAAGTCGACTGACGCCGTTGACCCGACCCGCACCTCGAATCGCCAGGTAGGCCATGTTGAAGGGTTCCGTCGCGTCGTTCGGATCCCGGCGTCCAAGGGCCAGCAGCCCGTCGAGCCCGATGCCGAGCTGTTCGGCATATGTTTCCAGGTACTGGGCCGTGAGGGAAGGGGAGAAGCGGTCGAAACCGGCCTCTACCGGCGTATGGGTGGTGAAGATGTTGCCGGCCCGTGTCGCGGTCAGCGCCACTTCAAAGGACTGTCCGGTGTCCTCCATGCACGATCGCGCTCTTTCGAGGACCGCCAGCGCCGCGTGGCCCTCGTTGAGGTGGCAGACCTCGGCCTTGATGCCGAGCAGCCGCAGCAGGTGCCAGCCGCCGATGCCGAGCGCAATCTCTTGCTGCAGCCGCAACTCCGGCCCGCCGCCGTACAACTCGGCCGTAATGCACTGGTCGGCGGGGCTGTTGGCCGGGTCGTTGCTGTCTAAAAGGTACAGCCGCACCCGTCCCACCTTGGCTTCCCACAACCGGAATCGCACTTTGCGGCCGGGGAAGTCCAATGCCATTCGCAGCCACTCGCCCTCCGAATCCCGCACGGGCAGGATCGGCAGCTGGCTGGGGTCATTGTACGGGTAGAACTCGGTCTGAGCACCCCCGGCATCGATCACCTGGCGAAAGTAGCCCTGCTGATACAGCAGACCGATGCCGACAATCGGCACTCCGAGGTCGCTGGCCGTCTTGAGGTGGTCCCCCGCCAGGATGCCGAGACCCCCGGAGTAGATGGGAAGGGCCTCGCTCAGGCCGAATTCCATGCTGAAATACGCAACGGTCATTGGAGAAGCGGCGTGGGCTTCCGAATACCAGCTGGACCCTTCCAACGCCTTGTGGTGTTCTGTGAGGTGCTTGTCGACCTGCTTCCGGAAAGCCGGCTCCTGGGCCAGGGTTTTGAGGCGGGCGGAGGAAACCGACTGCAAAATGAGCCACGGGTTGCGGGTCAGGTTCCACAATTCGGGATCGATGCGCTCCCAGAGAGGATCGGTCGTATGGCTCCAGGACCAGCGCAGGTCCAGACCCAATTCGGCCAGTCCCTCGAGCCCTTCCGGCATCGGGGGAACGAGATAATAGTTTGAAATCGCCATACGGGCCTCCTTTTCTCCTCATTACCCGCTCGTTGGCTGTCTATACTATGGCGCGGACGGCGTCCCGTTTTTGCTCCGAGGCATTGTAGATGCCCAATGCCCAACCCGGAAGCGCCGTGATGAGGACCAGAAGGTACAAACGAGTCTTGAGGCTCGCGAAATGTGAGATCTTCATCGGTACCCCGATGTCATAAATCCTCTGGGATCAAACCATTGCCGGGCGGAGTAAAATCAAAACGGAACCATAATCAATTGAAAGGTAAAAGCGAAGTCCGTAAATAATCTCAGGATTCCAAACCCTGCCTGCGAACACGTCACCGTTCTTGAGAGCTGAAAAAACCTACCAGACTTTTTACCACTTCTGCCATGAAGTCCAGATCCAGTTTGTCCATCGTATCGGAGGGCAAGTGATAGTGAGGATTACGAAAAAAGGCCGAATCGGTGACCATCACGGCCGGAAATCCTTTGTCCCAGAATGAGGCGTGGTCGCTGAGCCTCACCGCCGGCAATATCCACCCGTCGAGAGGAACGCTCAGCGAGACAACCGGAAGTCCTGGATTCTGGTGGAAACTCTTAACGAGCTTGCGGGAAAAGGATCTTGAACCGAAGTTACCCACGATGCCGATGAAATTTCCCTCTTTGGGGTAGCCGAAAAACGTCAGCGGGAAGGGGTAGTGTTGGCAGCCCGGTTCATTGCAGGTGTACCCCACCATTTCAAGACAGATCATGCCATCCAGCGAAAGCTTTTCCCGCTTGGCTTTGGCGGCATAAATCCGGCTGCCCATAAAGCGTGTGCCATAAACCGGCGGTTCTTCAAGCGCAAAAGCAACGAAGGTGACTTTCAAATCGAGAGACTGGCTCCCAGCCATTGCCTGCAACTCCCGGGCGGTCTCCAGCAAAACCGCCACGGCACTCGCGTTGTCGTCGGCGCCCACGGTCCCAGTCACCGAGTCGTAATGAGCTCCTACCAGATAGTGATGTGACGGTTTGCTGCCAACAGACAACTCGGCCACCACGTTGGACACCGACATCTCGCGATAGGAGTACGGTTCGTGGCGAACCGGTATTTGGATGCTCTCGAAGAAGGAATAAATAAAGTCGGCTGTCCTGCGAAGGTTATTGGGATGTCGGACGCTGCGCTCACCGATGCTGCGTGTCATCATAACCAGGTGATCATGCAGGCGGCCTTTAATTTGTTGAAGGTCCATCGCGTCGATTTCCTGATGTGTATGCCCATTCGTCGGCGAACCAGCGAACACCGCCAGCACCGCCACTAAGAGGCCAAACCATTTCACCCGTCACCACCCTGAATTGAGCCGTTTTCGATAGATTCGGCATATAAGATTTGTATATCATGATCACGTGCTTGAAACGATAACTTCTTTCGATTGAGAGTATTGCGTTTGTATGGGTCAAAGCGAGTTTTTGTGCGGTACCGTGTTCATAATTGCATATCAATCGCGTATTTCCTATCGGTTTTTATCGTCGTCAGTCCTTTCACGAGATGCTATAATCCCCTTGATTACGACGAAAAAATGACAATTCTTTGTCATGAAATTCAGATTAAGGAGATTGACCAGTGAAGAGCAATATACCTTGGAATAGTCCTTGTATGCGAAGGTTCGGCACTTCCATTCGGAAACAAATCCAAGAGGTGGCCAATCAAGTCGTACTGGGCACTTTCAGAGCGCAGCTTCATGCGAAACAACACGTAACAGTCAAGGACACCTTCATGGTACCGGGCCTTACAGGCCGGGCATAGGGCCTCAGTAAAAAATAATTCCACATCTGCTTGTCTATTGGCCCGTATACTGCGTTACATCCACCGACACGTATCTCGATATGCGCCGGTGGATGTGCCTTGTAGACGAACCTAAATCCGGCGCAATCTTGTGGAATTATTTCTTACCGTGACCCATAGGATGTGGCATCCCGGCATTGAGCAATCTGTACGAAACACTGGTAACCGTTCACAGGGTTGCAAAGTCCGATGCGCTTCAAACCACCTAATTGTAAGCGTTTACAGGGTGCCGCAGATGCAAGGCGTCGGGCGCGCAGACGTACTTTTGTACTTCAAGTGCCCGACGACAAAGCAGATGCGGTGCCTTGTGAACGCTTACAAACAATTTATGGTCTGGCTCCGTAGAAAAGACACTTGACAACGATCCGATCACTCTTAATTTTCCGACGTTTTGGCCTGACCCATAGTGGAATGCCAAAATACGATGGCAGCTGCCTGATTGGATGAACCACCTCGTGCTGACTTTTGGATGCATGAAACCACCGTCAGTTGGCGAAATCGAATGAAAAAGCCGGGCTCTGCCCGGCTTTTTCATGTGTGCCTGGCACGGCGCATTGGTCGAGCCTCAACCTGCCGACTTCAATCACTTAGGGTTCACGTAGAAATAAGTTCACAATTTTGGGTGTTGAGGCGCCCGGCCGGCAAGGCGCGAATACGCACAAATATCTGGATATTCGGAGTTTTCGCAACACAGCCGGTCGGTATGCCAAATCTCTGCTTAACACCCCGTAAAAATGGACATGTGAAATCCGTTCTGTTATAATTGTCTTCTCTGAACAATTGTTACAATCAGCGATAAAGCCAAACCTGCCGTGAGGCAGCGACGGAAAGCCACGGATCTCAAATGAGACAGCCGGGTTGCCATGAGTTTGAATGACAAGCCGAGCTGCCTTATTGGTGGCGCGGCTTTGTTTATGAGGGAGGTCAAAATGAAAAGGCATCGTGATAATGGCTTGCTATCTTTGATGGCAATTATGATCGCTCTGGCAGTTCTAATCGGGTGCGGGACCAGTGGAGGGGTCGGCGTTAAAACAGTCGGTGACAATGATGTTGTCATACAAAAACCACCAGTTGCAAAGAAGGGACCGCCACCATGGGCACCGGCTCACGGTCACAGAGCAAAACACAGGTACCTCTATTTTCCGGAATGCTCCGCTTATTACGACACGGATAGGAGTGTCTACTTTTACCTTGAGGGAGCTAACTGGGTTGTTTCCGTTTCTCTGCCAGATAGATTCAGTATGAAAGTGGGTGAACACGTCGTTCTTGAAATGGATACTGACAAACCGTACACCTATTACAGTGAGCACAAGAAAAAATATCCACCGGGGCAGACCAAAAAGAATAAATCGAACAAATGGGCTCAAAGGGGAAAGAAGTAAATGGTCTTGTAACCTAACAGATCGAAATGTCACTTTAATTTTGCAGGGGGTTGACATCTGACCTTCTGCCATGCAGATGATAGGTTTCATCTGCCTCCTTGAAGCTGGGTGACTCATCTTCCTCAATGGGTCACCCTTTGGTTTCTGGCTTCTTGCTTGCGGGAGAGAGTCTTAAATGAAGGTGGACAGGTTTTCTGTAACCTTTTGCAATATACCGGCACTCCACATATGGAGGTTACAGGATTGTATTCAGCCAATTAAACTGTAGCCTCTTTCATTCGACCTCCTTTCTCGGGGTGGCTCACACAGTGTGGGCCACCCTTTGATGTTTGGGGGTTGCTTAACATAAAAAAGACAACAAAACATATAGGTCGACAACATCGGTTATGGCCAATAAAAATCAGGAAATAAAACGATGACATACAAGGATAAGGTCAAACTGTTCAACGCAAGACGCTATCTGATGCCTTTTACCCCTGAGGGAACAAAAAACTGGATTATACAGGTGATTCCATTTTCAGAGGACTTGTAACTTTAAAGCCTCTTATGGTTCTTTAAATTAGGATGAAGGTTAGGAACCTTCTCCAGTTTGTTGAGTCTCCTTTCATTTCTTTCTCTCCTTCTACTGGGGTGGCTCACTTAAGGTGGGTCACCCTTTGTTTTAAAAAGACGGCCTGTTCGTTACGTATGACGATTACATGGAAAAATTAGGCCGTCGATAAAAAAAGGTGTGGGATTGAAATGATCAAAACACAAACGCAAGGAAGGGGAAAACAGGATCTATAGTTTTGGTGGAATGTAACGGGGCATTTTTCATCAAACACCTTCCGAGCAGGGTGGTTCACATTAGTGGGCCACCCTTTGGTTTTCTGGAGCCGCTGCAGCCGAACTCATTATTCGAAGACGGGCCTGGACCGGGCTTAGAGCCCGTTGGCGGCGAGTTTCAGCCGTCTTTCGAAACCGCTCATCCGGGTGGAGATGCCTACCTTTTTACCGTATTACATTCTATTTTCGCGTTAAAGCATTATCCTCTATTTTGCCATTCTTGTTACGGTCAGTCGGTGCTTTTTTCGAAGAGCTGGATACGCTCCGTGGTCAACGGGTGGGACGAAAGGTAACCCGACCATTTGGGCTCGGATCCCTTGGAGCGGGGCGAGGCGGTCTGTTCGATACGTCGCATCAGGTGAGCAAAATGGATCGGTGGAATGTCATTGGCACGCAAATAGTCCAAGGCGTAATTATCGGCCTCACGTTCAAAGGTGCGCGAGTATGCCAGTTGGGTCAGCAGGACAGGCAGCCCTAAGAAAAGTTCCGACGAACCGGTCGCGTCTCCGGTGATCGCCAACAGGGCAAAACCCAGCAAAGAATCTTGAATTATGGCGCGCAAGCCGTGGCGGTGAACCACGTGACCGATTTCATGCGTTAAAACGGCCACGAGTTCGTCATCTTGATCGGCGAGTCGAACCATTTCATCCGTGAAAATGATCGTGCCGTCCGGCAGGGCGAAGGCGTTCGGGCCGACCCGTCCCCCCTTGCGGAAAAGGACCGTCAGTATTTGATCCGGGTGGGCGTCGATAACGGGCCGGAAGTGCCCCTGCAGACGGCTCCGGACGGCTTCGTCAAGATCCGATTTGCTCAGAACCGATTTGTCCAGAATGTCCAGGGTGTGCTCTCCGGCCGCGTGGAGGATCGAAGGCGGCAACCGCTGGGCGATCCCACTGGCCGCTATCGGGACACCGTACTTGATGCTTCCCCACACAATCAAGAGCATTGCCGCCAGGGCGATTAATGCAAACCGCCAGCGACTCTCCAACTGGTGCAGCCAGCCCGTCCAGCGGGCACCGGCAAATCGCTCTGCGATCCGATCGACGGACAGGTTGTCTTGGGTCTCGAATTTTTCACCGTCCGGAAAGTGGAGATAGCGGGGGGTGTCGGCCAAACGGGGAGAAACTTTGATTGTGAAGCGTGATAAAGACAGGATCCGGCGGCCGTCTACCGAGTTCTCGACAGTCACGGCACCGTTGTCGTAAATAAAACAGACGGCCGGAACTTCGGCTGAAGTTCGGCCGTCATAGAATTTCCCTCTAATGGAGATCATAATCCGATATCGATGTCGAAAAAGTCACTCATTTCTTCTCCCACAGAGCCGACTTGCTTTTGTTCCCCGGCGATAAAGGTGTCGAGGTCCCCCGACGTGATCAGACTCAGGCGGGAGAATTTATAGCGCAGAGTGCGAATTTTGGCCCAGGGGTAAAACAAACCTAAGGTCAGGGCCGTTGCCAGGGAATTAGTGACCACCAGCGCAAGGTATTCTTTGATTCTCAGGTCGGCCTTGAACCGATGCGCGGCCAGTTGGGATGAATTGAACTGTAGATTGGTGGTCTTTACCGAATAAAAGGCAAACAGATAAAGATACAACGCCAATGCGGCCGGTACCGCCAGGGGGGGAAGGAAAAATATGACTGCCGCGACAAGGCCCACGCCGATGATAAACGGAACAGATGCGCTCAGAAAAAGGCGGTAGTAATCACGCGCCGTTGCGGTAAGGGCAAACCGGGTGGTTCCATAACTGCTGTTTTCGACAATGAATTTTCTCTGGCGATAATAGGCATAAGGGGCAAGGATTCCCAAGGTCAGAGGCACGAGAATCGGCCAAAGGACGAATGTCTTGGCGGCATCTTTAACTCTACCACTGAAGCCGAAACGGATGTTGCGCAGGGCGCTGTTGCGAGCATTGAAGGCCAGCGCTCGGACCATTATCCAAGGAACAGCGGCGAAAAGCACGAAAGAGAAGATAAAGCCGATTTGTGGAAACAGATTGGACAGAGTCGAATAGAGGACCAGAAAGACACCGGCAATCATGCGCCCCTTGAGAATCTTGACCGGATCGGCAAGGTACTCGAAACCGGCGCCGTTGAGACGTGCCGAACCGTAGATATACTTTTTGTGGCGAACCTTGGCCCAGGCGGAATAAATACCGAGCGTTAGTATGGTGAGGATTATGTTCACCAGCCAAATCTTGAAATATTCGCGCCCACTGCCGTGAAACTCGAAGGGTATGACAACGGTTTTTTGGGCCGATGTTTGATCGACTGCGGTGGTCGAGGCCGTGATGTCTGATTGACGGTCAAGCGCGGCGGCAGGGATCGCGGCAATTTTATCCGCTTGCGGCCCGGTTTCCGGGCCGAAACCAACGGTCACCGGCTGAACAGCTGCGGTGGTCCGGCCTTTCGTCAGAATTACATCGAGGCCGACCCGTTTAAGGGCCAAACCCAACTTGCGGGCGGTTATCTCGTCGACCGTCTTTTTCAACACCACGCGGCGACTTCTGAGTACTTTTTCGGCTTTTTCCTTGCTGAGAGCGAAATTTTCGATGAGTTTGTTTTTGGCTGCTTCAAAGTCGAAGCCCTCGAGAATTTTCCCCTGGTAAACGACGTTATAGTATATGCTCATGCCTCCTCCCGGTTAAGGTTCTTAACGCTGTTTGATTCAAAACAATTCTCTGAAAACCATACGTCAGCCAAAAGGTTACCGGATATATATCGACACAAAGGCTCATTAAGTTAAGCAAGAATCGATGATGGGGAGAAAATTTGGAGCGGTGAATGGACCCGTCATGGTACCAATGAGCTGTCAGACAAGCTACTCGTATTCGAGGACTGAGAATTAAACGGGCATATTAGTGTTCAGCGGCAAATGAAAAAGCCGGGCAAAGCCCGGCTTTTCATTCGATATCGCCTGCTGACGGTAGTTTCATGCATCCCTAAAGTTGCACGAGGTGGTTCATCCAATCGGCCAGCTACCATCGTATTTTGGCATTCCGCTAATGGGTCTGAACAAAACGAGTTTAATGGTAAGTGGGATTCAGACGTTGTCAAGTGAGGTCGAATGCTAAGGTGATTACACCAGCACGTATTGATTGTCACGGGAAGGCTGGACCAACACAAAACGCAAGGAAACGGAAATAGGATTAAGCATCACGGTTTCGGTAAGAGCTTTACGCTAATATCCAGTTCCTTGCGTATTCTAATAATCATCATTCTGGCTGAAGTTGCAATACCTCATTAGAATTAAAAAATCGGATTATGTCCGGCGGTCAGCAATGTTATTGAAGTTGAATGGTGATTATGTGAAAGTGTCGCTGCCGTCTTAGGTCATGATGACGTCAGTGGCCGAACGGTTTAGACCCCTGATTGCTTAGTGGCTATCCTGACATATGTTTTAACAGCTCTCCGATATCATTAACGGAAGAAACAGGATGAACTTCAAATCTGACATATGGGGCATATTGTTGGGTCATTTTCAAAACATCCAAAATACCCCCTTCCACGATACAAAACCCTCTGTTTTCCCCAGCAAATGACCCCCAGTCCTTTTGTATTCCTTTACTGAGATCTTGTTTCACCATCTCCATAAGCATTCCCCATCCCGAAGCCCTCTCCTTGGGGTCAATTGGAATGAGATTTTGATTAAGACTCCATAGCATAAGATATTTCCCCATTGTGTTGCCTCCTTTGTGAATACCTGTTCTTAAGATTTGTTGGTCTGAAATCATTCGATTAGGTACGCCTCCAGAGGGTCGGGTGCCTCCGGAGGCTGAAGAAGGGCAATTTCTGGTATCCAATTTTCATGGGTTGACCACTAATCGTTCAAGAATAATTGAACGGCGGACAAGTTTTACCCTAACATCATCGGTAGGGATGCGGAGAGATCAAATCGTTTTGTGAAGTTGAGGTCCGGAACAGGGATGAGCTGTAAAAGTCGAAGAGGGGAGGTGATGCAAACCAAGATTTCAGAGTATGGCCAATTATATACTTTAAATTAGGGCAAACTTGGTTCTTGGTCAAGTGGGATTTGTATCAAGGGGATTAAGTTTACCATTCGACGGGGGGCTGTTGCCGGCTGTGGTGCCCGGGCTCTTGAGTATAGCCCCACATGGACACATGTATGGTACCTTATACACGCATTTCTCCAAAATTTTTTATGCGAGGTTTTGGTCAGAATTCATGGTTCGTGCTTATTGGTGTCGGATATGTCACCAATTACGAACCAGATAGGAATAGGATTTCGGGGCACCTTTAATGGCGTCAGCTCCATCTGTCCAACTCATGTTTGCGTATCCTGACCGAACGTAAAGAGCATCTTGAATCATTAAAAATTCTGCTCGAAAACAAAATCAAAAATCTAATTGTCATGAAAGCATTAATGGTTGCACTATCATTGGTCTTGACTGTGTCGACTTCAAGCGCAGAGATGGCAAAGGAGGGAAGCGGAGATTATCGAAGTGCAAAAGCTGGAACGATTTCAATGTTACCAACGGATGATGAACGAGTTCAAATAAACTTTGAGGAGTTAAGCATAGTTGTTGGAGCCCCGGAAATTTGTCCGCTGTTAAATGCATCCTTCAGAGACATGGGTACAAAGCATGCTATAAATGGAAAGTCTACAATCACTGGGTTTATTGTATACACGATCCCGAACGGTGATAGGGTTTATGGAACAATCGAGGCGGAGGGGGTGTTGGCACAGGGAGGCAGTACCGGGATAGTTGAATTTGTTGGTGGCACGGGTACCTGTACAGGTATTTCTGGTACCATAGAGTATAAACCCGGTCCTCAGATTAAGCCGGCAAAAGAGGGAAATCATCAAGCAATTACTGTCGGTAGGGTGAACTGGAAAATTCCTTGAAGTCCAAAAAATATTTGCAACAATATCCAACAAAAGCAGAGTCATTAGAGCTCTGCTTTTATTTGTGTCACCACCTCATCCCAACCTCATCCAGCCTCCCTATCCGCTCCTCCGTCAGCAGCCCCTTCTTCCCCCGATACCTCTGCTTGACCACCCAACTGCCAAGCTGCGGGTCCTCCTTCCATCCCGACGGGACATCACAATCCCCGTGGACCTCCTTGTACCTAATCAGCCTCTGAAACATTTCATTCCATGCTTGCCCCTGACGGCACCAGACGAAACCGATGGCCTCCAGCCTCCGAACCCGATCCTCTGACAGTTTGCCCTTCCGGTACATCTGACGTTGGGTCATAACCCATCTGGCCAGTCTGAGATTCTCTGGCCAGCTGTCCGTCACGTTGCAGTGGCCGTGTACCTCCTTGAACTCGAAGAGTTCACAATACCGGCCTGAAAAGGTCAATGCTTAATAATAAATGCCCCCTTTAACCTGCCCACTTAATAGAAAATGAGCACCTGACAGATCCAACCCATACTCAGATATACCTGTCCCCTCGGAACTATCTAAATCTCAATTAAGCACCCCGTAAAAATAGACAGATGATACCTGTTCTGATATAATAGCCTCTCTTCAGACAGATAAATCGTTACAATCAATGATAAAGCCAAACCTGTCGTGAGACAGGGACGGAAAGCCACGGATCTTGACTAGACAGCCGGGTTGCCAAGGGATTCTTAAATGACAAGCCGGGTTGCCCATTTCAGGGGTGCTCGGCTTTTTTTTTGGAACAAGCCAAGGCCTGATGGCAACCAACAACGATAATCTTGAAACAACTGAAGAGGCCAGATGAAGAAACCGTTTGGGATCATTATGATCAGCGTTTACACAGCATTCGCAGGGATTTTCTCTGTCGCTTTACCGGTTAATGGGTTTGTGGCTGATGCGGTAGTTGATCCAACGACAATTGAGTGGATCGAATTTGTGGTCAGCATATTGGTTGGCATTATTGCATTCGCAGTTTGTTGCGGTTTGTGGATGATGCCACCGTGGGGCCTCTGGTTAGGAAGGATTTATTATGGTGCATCCATTCTCTTGTCATTCATGAGTGTGATTATTCTTCAGCCTAAAGGCGGCATTTTTAGTTTGGACGGCTTGTTCATGCTGATCGAGGCTGGGATACTATTATATTTGCTCCAGCTAAATCGTTCAACTAAGAGGTCATTGTTGAAATATCCGGCTGTATCGTTAAAATGATCGAAAGCAACCATGACACTTCGTATCGTTATCTGGAACTGCAACATGGCTCTGCACAAGAAGGTAGAGAGGATCTCAGCACTCGGTTTTAAATTATAACGGACCGGACTTCTGGTTATGAGAGGAAAGTATGCAACTTGATGACATCAGACTGAAAGTGAACGAGTTGAAAGAGGCCCAAGAAAGGGGGTCGAGAAACGCTGCGGCAATGGAGCTGCTTTTGCTCTGGGGTTTCGTAGAGAGCATCGCCCAAAAAGCCTGTCAAGGGCAAAGCGAAATGGCGGGGTATATGATGTCAAGCGGAATCAAATCTGTCGACCGAAAGGACTTAGCTGGAGATCTCTTTTGGAGAAGGCCATATGAATCTGTTGCCGAGTTTAAAGATTCTATTATGAATGGATAGGCTAATGTCATCTACGCAATATGGGATAACTGAATAACAAGTAAAGTCATGTAAAATTATCCTATCAATAGTCAATGATGCTCCAATCAAGATTATTCATATATTATCATCTACTACAATCCGACTCTCTTACTGCCTTTTACAGCCCCTCTTTTTCTTCCACCTATACTCAGGTATTCGTTTCAAAAGATCTCTTCTCTACGACGCTTCCGCGCCGCCAGGAAGCATTGTCTAACGAGACTATCCACAGGGAAATGGGGATATCTGCCGTGACATCTCTATGTAATAAGCTTAATAAATGTGTTGATTGATTTCCATACTTCTAATCCACAATCGTCTCCATATTAATCTCCTTTATCTGCATTAACCATTTGTTATTACAATTATTGTGTCTGCATAATTTATGTTGGTATGTTTCTTGATATATACCCATGTACCAACAGGGCAGAAAACAAATGAACTGGAAGGGGGTGGTCTTCATGCCGAGTCCAAAATTAAATTTTTGTGATACAAATGTGATGTCAGTCTGCAATGCCACAGAAAAAGATCTGCAAAAATATTGCAGGTTCTATGACAAGTCGTCTTACGGAGTCCACTGTATGTTTTTCCATTTCGAACAATACTGTGACAATCTTGAAGCACAAAAGCATGCCCGTAGCCTTGAGATGAATAAACAACAATGCCTCATGTAGTCTAACGAGAACTTGGAACTGGTGCCGGAGATAATTCGCCATTTAAATTAACTTTAGGCAAGGGCCTTTGGTGTCTTGGTGAAAGTGGGGATTAGGGATTAAGCGATGATTAATGGATATATTTATGGTGTAAAGATTGTATGCTTCGAAAAACCGACATGTTTCGTCTTATGCCTGAACTGCTTTAGACCGTTGTTCGATCTGCTTGGCGATTGGAAGAACTTAGATTTAGACAAATTTCAGCTATTGAATGATGAGAGTTATTATCAGCTCTGCGATGTTTGCGGCCAGTCGATTACCGTAAACCGACGAAGCGGTGCTGATCGGCGTTCATCCAATTACGCTGTTCATATACCGGAAAGGCGCACAATACTGCGGCGCAAGGCAGATGCTATAATTTAAACCAGCCTTCTGACTTTTATTCCAGTGAGTACCAAAAAAATGTCTGATGACTCGCATCTCATTGGTTTTGTAACTTAACAGGTCGAAATCTCAGTATAATAATTTAGGGGTCGGTATTGGACCTTCTGACATGCAGATGATTCCATCTCATCTGCCTTTTTGAAGCTGGGTGACTCATCCTCCTCAATGGGTCACCCTTTGTTGTTTTGGAGACCCTTAAAGTCTTGTTGATATCCGGTATCGACCACTGGTGGCTCAGCCAATCACGATTCGGATGGTACCGGAAAACCTGAGCACAAGGACTCGCCGAGATTTGGATAAAGCGCACCTTGCGGTGTTTCAGCTTAACCTTCCCTTCGTAATCCTTGTGCTCTGTTATTTGGTGCCGTTTAAATCCCTCCTGAGCCGCTACCCACTGCATCCACATAGTCGACCTTTGCCAGCCGGTGACCGGATGCCTTCCTCCTCTGACTGGTGTGCGGTCGATTTTCCGTAAACCATTTCCAGAGGCGTTTCGTCTAAGTGGGCAAATCTCAAATGAGAGGAGGTTACTATGAAATCGAAAGCTATTAAGATTATTGTGATTGCAGCGGTGTTTGCCTTCTTTAGTGCAGGCGTTTCGATGGCACAAGACCGGAGGGGTGGTCGGCAGAACAATGTAAAAGCCAAGGCTTACACTCATTACAAGCAGGCCAAGAATCACAAGTTTGAACACAGTAAGAACTTCAAAAAATTCGTCGGCCACACCCATTATTCAAAACATTACAGCTGTCCTCAATGCAGACCGGTTGTGGTGCATAATTACCACCGCCATTACAGCACATACAGAAATTATCGGCCCCATACCGGTATTTTTTGGAATCTTTCGGTTGTGGACCCAAACGTGGCCTTTTCATTCGGAGTTGTGGGACGTTGATCATCTGAATAAACATTGCGACAATTGCGGGGTCAAAAATGAAAAAGCCGGGCAAAGCCCGGCTTCTCATTCGATGTCGCCACCTGACGGTAGTTTCATGCATCTCTAAAGTTGCACGAGGTGGTTCATCCAATCAGGCAGCTGCCATCGTGTCTTGGACGTTAAGAGACGTCGATACCAAGTTGGTTACACCGGAAGTCAGCGAAATTATTGAAGCTGCATCGTGGTTATGCAAGTGGCGCTGCCATCGCTGGTCGTAATGACATCGGAGGCCGAACGATTTAGGCCACTGATTGTCAAATTGATTGTACGGTTTCTCGGCAACCAGAGCTCCATGAACCCATTTCTCAACGTAGATACCGGCTTGTCCATAATCACAGTGCCGGATTTATCGACTGCCTTGACGTTAAGTTTCGTCTGAGTCAACTCCCCCTGACAGGAGGACATGAAATGGATGCCTCATTTGTGTGTGCGATTGATAAATGGGGCTACGGCTACCATCATTTCATCAGCAGGCAGTGGAATTTTTTTGACCCGGCCGCTTTCGAACTGAAAAACAATCTCTTTTGCTGTGATATGGGTTCTCACCGGTTGCTTTTCCCAGTGCCACTGGTTAGCGAGTGCCAGTGCTTGATGGGCATTCAGTCCGTCAAGCTGTTCAATGAGTGCCGATTCGTTCATTGAAAATACGGGTGTATTCATGAGAAACACGGCAAGAGAGACCACAGTAATTATCATCACCAATCTCTCACAGAATGTTTTTGACATAACAGTTCCCTTTACCGATTTTCATAATTCCAGCCTGTAAACATTAAGCCCGGCCCGTAAGACCCGGCACCATGAACGTGTCTTTGGTTATCACATTCTGTTTCGCATGTAGGTGCGCCCTGAAGGTGCTCAGAACCACTTGACTGGCAACCTCTTGGATTTGTTTCCTAATGGAGGTGCCAAACCTTCTCATGCAGGGGCTACTCCATGGTATGTTGCTCTTCATTATTCATTCTCCTTAATTAGACTCTCTAAACTTATAATTTTCATTTTTTCGTCGTAATCAAGGTGTATTAGGGGCATTGAAGGTTCTGTTCTTCAGCACCTTTCTGCCAAAATGATGCACGGTCAATGCTCTCGGAAACATACCAGCGCCAGGTTAAACCAGCTTATCTAAACAATTCTTTCCTGCCGGATTTACGCTGACGTGATCGGCCGAAGGCCCGGGTATTCTTTTTGGCACACCATAATCGACTTGCAGGTTTCAGCTGGTGTACCAAGGCTTAGGGTGTGGATACTGAACAAAGCACCTAAGTTACCGTGCGCAGTGCCCAGCCACAATCCACAAACCACCAGCCGTTCGGCCAGACGATCAAGCTTCTCCTTGTTTCGGGCCGTGAGCAGGCACTTCATCCCTGCTTCAGTCAGCAGTTCGGCGGCGGCCTTTCTTTTTTTTGACAATTTACACTCTAAACCGATATCAGGGGAATTAATGGCATGTTTTGAAAGGACGTCTGAACCAAATCTATTCAGGGCAATGAGGTACGGACATGCCACCCAAAGCTTTTAAGTGCAAACAATGCGGTAATTGTTGCCTGAACCTGTACGATGCATTTTCCACATGTGCCACCGATAAGGACATTGCCATGTGGCAGAATGCAGGAAGGTACGACATTTTGAAATGGGTATCACCGATTCAGGTTGGAAACAGCTTCATATATGACATCTGGATCAGTCCTGTAACCCATGATGACGTTAAACGCTGTCCGTGGCTCAGGAAGCTTCCAAATCAGGACAAGTGCATTTGCCGTATCCATGACGTTAAGCCCGAACATTGCCGGGCATATCCAAGGTCACGGAAACATGCCAAAGAGACAGGGTGCAAGGGTTTTGATGAATGAAACAAGGATAGCTGGAATAAAAAAGGTGCTGATATGGTTCTGCTTGATAAAATACCCTACTCAATTCTCATCGCTGTCGCTGTCTTGATACTCCTTGCTCCATTTCGTCCGATGCCGCATGTATTGGAAAAATTGATCATGCTAAAAAACGGCACGCTGACCAAGCCAATTGACATTTTTGATCTGTTCTACCATTTATTGCCAATAATTGTTTTATTATTGAAGGTTTACAGGGATTATTCAAAATAGGCATGTATATATAATTTTAAATGGAACCGAATAACGGTTTGATAATGGTATATGAGGCTTGATTGAGCGGAAGCATGACGTATGTCAATCACATTATTTTTCAAATAATTATGGTATGGGGAAATTTTGTCAGTAATATTTTTCGAAAATGGGAACCCAAACCTTAAATAGACCAAATTTTTCCACGGACTTTTTCTTATCCGGTCTAGACTTTTTCAAGCTCGGTCTTGATACTGGCAAGCTGTCTGCGGTATCCAATACGGTGACGGGATTCCTTTTAATTCACCATTACACCTTGAGGCGCACCGATGAAATATTCAAGGTCAGATAACGAATTTCTATCGATTTTGTTCGCTGCGTTTGTCCTGGTTGCCTCCGGGTGCGGGGGACAGAACGTAAATGTCCAGGAGTTGCTCAACCGGCCCATCGAGGCAACAGGTCATTTCCATCAAAGCAAAAAATACATCAAGCACGGGATGACGGTTGTTTATTTGACGGGAACCCCCTATGAAATCGGCTTTGCCCACGGGAAATTGTGCAAAGATGAAATCAAGGATGTGAACCAATACTACTGGGAAGCCTATGGCAAACTGAAAAATACCCCGGATGGCAAATGGCTCCTTTTATCAAGAAGCCTTGAGCGATACATTCCTCAAGAGTATGTTCTTGAAATGAAGGGAATCGCCGACGGCTCAGGGATTGAGTATGACAAAATCCTCTTTTTAAATACCCTCACGACCATTTCCAAACACACTGAGTGCTTTGCGTTTTCATTCCATCAGGCTGACTCAAATATTATCACAGCAAGGCAGATTGATATCGGCACCAAAAAGCCTTTATGGAAAAAGATGATCCTCTATATCATAAAACCTCAGAAAGGATATGGCTTCGCTGCGATACTGAACCCCGGATGGGTCTCCGGTGAAACCGGTATGAATGAGAAAGGGATCACCATATCAGAAAATAATATCCACGTTAGACAAATCGAGTGGGATATAATGCCCATTACTTTCTTATCAAGAGCTGCCCTGCAATATTCCAACTCAATTGATGATGTCCATCGGTTTTTAAGAGAACAAAAGAATTATCCTTCGCAACTCCTTTTTGTTTCAAGTAAAAAAAGTGCAACCATTTTTGAGATAGCAAATGGGGAAATGGCAAGAATAAATATGCAAGAAGGATATTTGGCCATGGCCAATCATGCTTGCATTATCCCTTCTAAGAACATTACATCTCCTTCCACGAAAAGATTGGATTTTGGAAATCAGTTCCTGGAAAAAAATTGGGGAGATCTGGACATCAAAAAAGCCATCGAGCTTGTCAGAACGTCCAGAATCTCCTGGCGCTGGAACCCTGTCGTCCACAACCGGCAATCCATTATCTTTTCACCAGCGACCCTCGACTTTTGGATTGCGATTCCAGCGGAATCAGACTACATCCCTGCGAGTTATGGCCCTTATGTCGGATTCAATCTGTTGCAGGAGCTATATGGCACTGGACATGAACCCAACCCTGAGTCATTTCCTGCTTACTGATTAAGGACTCCGACCATTTTCTGATGGTATTCCTGATTCGGTTTAACCGTAGGAACCGCTGATGCTTTCCTTGGAGCGGATCCACCGATGCTGCAAGGTCCAAAACCACTTCAAAACGGGGTAATCTTGCCATTTCCCAAAAAGCGTACAATATAATCTGCAATGCTAAAATATGTTTAAAATCAGGAATATAGTAAGGACTTGGCAATGAGTCGTATTCTGAGCCTATTTCTAACCATGTCTATTTTCGCTGGATGTTCCCAGCTTCCCTGCAAGCCACCGTCTTACTATAGCCCAGATCCTGCCGCGCCATATACAGTAGAGGAAGTTCGTGTGGTAACAAAAAATGGATACCAGTTGGCTGGCACGCTAACGCTTCCAATCAACTTTCCTCGCCCTTTTCCCGCAGTTGTTCTAATAACCGGCTCGCATCCGCAGAATCGAGATATGGTAGGCTCAATAAAGGATCCAATCGGTCGATACCGTCCTTTCAGACAAATCGCAGATGCTTTGTCAAGCAGAGGGATAGCCGTATTGCGGATGGATGATCGAGGAGTTGGCTGCTCGGAGGGTGGGGATATTGCAAATGCAACGATACCAGAGAGGGCTGATGATATAAAAGCAGGGATCCGCTACCTGAAGAATCGGAACGAGGTCGATGCTGAGAGGATTGGGCTTTTGGGGCTAAGTGAGGGTGCCAACATTGGGCCCATGATTGCCGCGTCAGATCCGTCTATTCGGGCGGTGGTGATGATGGCTCCGACAGCGTCCAACGGCTACAAAATCGAAGAATATCAGCGCCGCCTCATGATTGATGAACGTTCCGACTTGACTGACGCCCAAAAAAAGCGAGTCCTGGAGAAGTCGATGCGCGGGTTGGACGACGCCCTCGCCCGGGGAGAAGGCGGTCCGTGGTTCCGGTCCTATTTAGCATACATGCCCTTGCCCACAGCAAAAAAAGTATCCTGCCCGGCCCTCATTCTTCATGGGGACAAAGATGCGCATGTGCCGGTGGAGCATTCCCAACTGCTGGAGAAGGTGATGCGGTCAAGTGGCAACGATAATGTTACCTTGATTATCTTCAAAGATCATAATCATCTGTTTCTCGAAGATCCCAACGGCAACATCAGTGGGTACGCAGATTTGCTGCAGCATACCAATCAACTATCCGAAAATGTTCTGTCAACGATTACCGAATGGCTCAGTTTGCATTTGTCAGCGAAATGAGAAGCACCAATAGAATTGTCTGTTGTATTGGACTTGCCGTTCTGTTGATGATGGCCGCTTGTGTTGGCGACCACAAAAATAGGTGCATTTCATTCAGTAATGAATCCAATGTAGACCGGCTATCGGGAATATTATGTGAAGCCGAGAACATGCCTTTCCTTAAAAGCCTGGTTGTTATCCAGGATGGAAAGGTGGTTATTGAAAAATACATGCACGGCGGTGCACCGGATCAAGCTATTGATTTGAGATCCGCTTCGAAAAGCATTTTGTCCGCCGTTTTAGGGATCGCCATTCGTGACGGATATATCAAGGGTATCGATCAGAAGGTGATGGATTTTTTCCCTGAATATCCGCTTGATGAATTAGATCCGCGGATAGCGAGCCTTGCAATCGAACATTTGGTGACGATGACTTCGGGCTTTGCCGTTACGGAAAATGCCAAAACCTATCAATTTTTATACGAATCATCCGATTGGATCGGATATATTCTCCACCTGCCCATGGATGCGAACCCCGGTGAGAAATTCAACTACCTGAGTTTCAACACCCATCTATTGTCGGCCATTATTACCCGAGCAACTGGCATGAGCACGTTGGCTTACACAAAGCAGGTCCTGTTTTCACCACTTTCGATTGATCAGGTAATCTGGGAGCAGGGCCCCCAAGGATATTACATCGGTGGATGGGCAATGTCCCTGAAGGCACGTGAAATGGCAAATTTCGGTTTGCTTTATTTAAACAATGGAAAAATCGGTCAGATACAGGTTGTCCCGCCGGATTGGGTCAAGCAATCAACTGCGGAACATTCGGGCATGGTTGGCACCTATTATTCACGGTGGGACAAAAATTACGGATACGGCTACCTGTGGTGGATAAGGAGATTGGCTAAAGACATTGATATTCCTTTCGCATTAGGTCATGGAGGCCAACGGATCGTTATTTTAACAAAAGCAAATTCCGTAATTGTTACGCAAGCGGACCCCTCGGTTGATTCTTCAAGTTCGCATAAGAACCATCGAGCCATTGATTCATTAATATTTTGCAGTTTATCAGGCTATTTACTGCAAACGAAGTAACTCGGTATAAATGGCTTGCGCTATCGCCATTTACATCTATAGTGAACCGCTGAATTCAACCTAAAATTGAACGTTTCCACATTTTGGCCAATAATTACTATAACTACAGAAAGATAATCTCAATAAGCCTACCTCTGGTCCTTTCCATGGCAGCGACCACCGTTATGGAGTTCACGGACAGGGTGTTCTTGGCCAATTATTCGATTGACGCCATTGCGGCGGCAATGCCTGCAGGGATTTCCGCGTTTCTATTACTGACCTTTTTTACGGGCGTCGCCAATTACCTGAACGTTTTCATAGCCCAGTATACAGGGGCGGCCTCATTTCTTAGCATTGGTCCATGCGTGTGGCAGGGTATATACTTTTCAGCAATCGCTACACTTATTCTGATTGTCCTCTCGTTTCTTGCAGATCCCATTTTTCAATTGGCAGGACATCCGGAAAAGGTTCAACAGCTTGAGAGCGCCTATTTTCGTATCCTTTGTATAGGTGGTGGTATCAACGTACTTGGCAATGGCTTGGCTTGTTTTTTCACAGGAAGAGGAAAGACACGGCCAGTAATGTTAATCAGTATGGTTGGCATGGCATTCAATATTCCGTTGGACTACGCTTTGATTAACGGAATTTGGGTATTTCCAGAGATGGGTATCCGTGGTGCTGGTCTTGCAACAGTGTGTTCCTGGGTACTGATTGCGATTTTATATGTCGGGCTGATTTTTAACTACAACAATGAACGTTTCTTCGGTATTTTTTCCCGCCGATCATTTAACCTTGAGTTATTTTTGCGAATCCTGAAAAAGGGGATACCTGCTGCGCTGCAATTCACGATGGACGTGTTGGCTTTTACATTCTTCATTTTTTTGATTGGAAGATTGGGCAAGGTCGAGCTAGCCATCAGCAACATTGCCTTTTCAATACAGTCAATTGCCTTCATGCCGGCAATTGGTTTTTCAATGGGACTATCCACCTTGGTGGGACAATCGTTGGGAAGGAACGATGTGGATGCTTCGTTGCAATACACCAAACAGACTATCTTTATCCTGTTATCCTATACACTATTATTGGGCCTGCTGTTCGTTTTCGTGCCTCACTGGATGCTTGATCTTTTCCTTATCTCAGGCAAAGGCGGCACCTCCTACCAGGATTTATTGAATAAGGGAATCGTTGTCATGCGGATAATGGCCCTATTCATTTCATTTGATGCCATGTATTTTACTTTTGTCGGAGTGCTGAAGGGAGCTGGTGATACACGTTTCATTATGTGGAGCATCGGCTTAGCCACACTGTTTGTGATGGTTTTGCCAATGACGATCATTGTTGAATTTACTGGATGGGGCCTAAATGCCTGCTGGCTTAACTTGACCTTATATGTGATATCTCTTTTCTCTGTTACCTTATGGCGATTTTGGCAAGGTAAATGGAAAATGATTCGTGTCATTTAAAATTAATAATATTTGGTATTTATCGTTTTTATCTGAGTGATATTATGATGCTATCGAGTTTGGTAGTATCCATAAAGATCCATTAACTTTATTAGACTGTTCTCAAGGAGGTTTTTATGGCACTAATTAATACAGTTTCACCTAAGCAGGCAGAAGGCAAAATGAAAGAAGCGTATGACATGTTTATTGAAAATTTGGGCGTTATCCCCAAGCCTTTGGAGATGATGAGTGCCAGCCCAGCCATTTTCGATCAACAGCTCCAAAGAATACACTATTATACCAATCATCCAACCCTCAGTTTTGCGCTCCTGTCCCATATCCGCTATCTGGTTGCCCATAACCTGAGCTACCAATTTTGCATGGACTTCAACAAACTCATTTTGAAAAAGCAAGGCCTTGAGGATGACGATATCAAGCAAATTGAGGCTGATCCATCAAAGTCGTTGTTAGAGGAGAAAGATTCCGCCATGCTGGCATTTGTAGTCAAAGCCGTCAAGGAGCATAGTTCGGTCAAAGCCGAAGAAATTGAAAAGCTCAAAGCGATGGGATGGGAGGACAAGGATTTGTTGGATGCTTTAGCTCATGGCGTCAATATGGTCGATCATGCGATTATGATGGAAGTGTTTCAGATGGATCAGGATTGCATCGTCTCTTGACAATCCAACACGGTTTTCATGCTTAATTGACTGGGAATTGCCCAAATAGGTCTCCTTCGAATCAAAATTGCCTCGGACAAAAGCGAAGCTTAAATCGATAAAGCCAACCGACCTATCGCCAGTTGATAACAGGTTCTTTACGTTCGGGCAGGCGGTGATACTTGAATTTGGGATACCCCAGCATCATAGAATAGTAGTGAACATGCCCTTCGGGCAGGCCGATGGTTTCCTGGATCGGCTTCCATATCGCCAGAGCACGCCGAACCAATCCGGCCCAACAGGTGCCCAGCCCCATGGGTACGGCAAGAAGTTCCAGATAGGATAACGCCAGGCTAACGTCCACCAGCCCGCTGGGGTTTTCCTGGGGAGCGGATGCCACGATCAGCGAGGGCGCACCTCTGAGTATGGCGTCGAAACCCATATCCCAACCGGCTAAGATCATGGGGAAGTAGGCCGGGTAAGTTTCTTTAGGTTGCGTGGCCACGATATCCCGCAGACAGTCCACGGTTTGCTCGGCGATTTTTTTCAACTGTGCCGGGTCGGTAAACACGGTCCATTGGACCAGTTGGGAATTCCCGGCCGTGGGAGCGTAGCGGGCCACCTTGATAAGCGATTCAATGGTGCCTTTTTCAACAGGGCGGTTCTTGTAATGCCGGATGGACCGACGGTTTCGCAGGAATTGGATGGCTTGTTCCGTGCCTACGGTCAACTTCTTGCCGATCTCCGGACAGGCGTCCTGAGGTACCCAACTGTTGTCCAAGGCTCCATGAGGGCATATGGTCACGCAGTGGCCGCATTTCAAACAATAGGACTCCATCTCAGTCGCCACCACAGGGAAACCATCTCCCTCCTTGTTCAGCTGGATAATTCCTACCGGACAGTCCATAGAGCAAAAGCCATCCTTTTTGCATTTGTCCTGATCTATCGTCAAAAGTGTCATGAAAATACCCTCCGCTACGTAGGCGATGGAGATTGAGGATTTCGCGCAAGATAGACTAAATGGAGATATAATGTCAAAAAAACAGCATAATTTCAAAATGATGGATATGGACATTGTTGCCTTAGCGATTCATCCCTATCGAATCGACAGGTTTGATATAGCCATCACAGGAATTGATGAGAGGTCAGTTTATGGAGTATCTCAATATATCAAAATTCCTAAAACAGTAACCGACGGGTGGATAGCCTTCGGTCAAAATATTAGCAAAAAATCAAAATCGATGGTTGACTTCTAATGCCCCCCCAATTAAGCGCATATCTGTAAGTTCCGGAAACTGCATGCCCATTCGCTAAATTTTTCAAGCACCTTCAAAGGTTAAATTTGGAACCGATATTGTAAATATTAAACCTGTAATTATACTCTAACCCAAACAGGAGGTTGTAAGCGTTGCAACACAGCTACTTTCAGGAAGCCAACCACCATCCTAAAATGGGAGGAATCCACAATGACAACAGCAATCATATTTCACGAAGTTCAGGATGGCACAGTCTGGGCCAAAGCATGGAAGAAGGGACCAGGAAGCCGACACGAAATGTTCGGAGAGCTTGGAATCAAATGCCGCACCTTCCGCGACCCCAACAACCCGAATGCGACGGGCGTTATGGCGGAGATACCCGATATGGCGAAATTTCAGGAATTGCTGCAATCCGCCGAAGGCCAGAAGGCGATGCGGGAGGACGGCCTGCAGGTCGATACAATGCGAATGTTGGTCGAGTTCACTCCATAACTGGAGAACAATTCGAACCGGAGCGTACGCAAATATCACAAGAAACTCGGTTATAAGAAACCCGCTGCTATTGATAGCGTATCCAGCACAAGGGCGCAGTTGATCTGTCTGCTATTAAACGAAAATTTCAAGATATTTGAAACAAAGAAGGCCAACTACCGTGTGTGGTGGTTGGCCTTTTTTGCTTTTTATAAAGATACGATTTGTGTATCTTGATTAAATTACAGATGGGAATACATGGGGCTGACAAAAAATGGAAAATACAATTTTTAAAAAGGCATGGGAACTATTAGGAGAAGACAGTTGTTTCCTTTGTGGCAAATCTTTAGCAAAACATATCCAAGAAACAGGGAAACGATTTGATATGTATTGCAGGACTGAATATCATCATCTCATGGAATCTCGGAATTGGAAAACAGTTTGCAGAGACTGTCTTCCTGTCATTGAGGAAGTTGAAAATCAAGTTTTGGAATAATGATTTTTGGAAGACTGACCGTTCCCTCGTTCGATAGAATCTAAAATTTCCGCACTCCTGAAACCTGACTCACCGATATCGTTAATCTAAAAATTTTCTGATGCTCAGAGGGCATACTGCCGTTTTAGGAGCAACCTTAACTTTTGGGATTGGGGATCAGATTTTGTGATATGTGAATTTGATCAAAATCTGCTTGTGGTAACTCAGAAGGGGAGGGATGATCCAGTTTTTGGGATATATTAACTTCAAAACAGGTGGCCCACCAGTGGCCCACGGAAAAGGGGCCACACAATCTGTGTAACCAATTAATATTGTTAATAAAAAATGGTGGCGAAGGCCGTATTAGTTAGGTCGAAGTAAGTAGCTGAAATAATAAATGAGATGGGAATCCGTGATATAAACAGCGTTCCCTCCATTATCATCCTCGAATATACTTGAATATAATTGAGTATCTCATGGCAACTGACCAAGGCTAACATAGCTCATTCCATCGTTGACCAGATCGGATCAGTGTCAATCCTATTGAGTTTCAAATAATTATGGTATGGGGAAATTTTATCGGTAGGAATTTTCGAAAATGGGAACCCAAGCCCAAAATAGACCAAATTTTTCGACGGACTTTTTCATTTTTTAGACCGAACTTTTTCAAGCATGGTGTTTAAAAAATATATATAATGTGTAAAAATTTATATTAGAACTGGAATATTCCAGCCAAGCTCTGACTATATCCGACAGTTTACGGTCATACCAGTTTCACAATAGATGCTTCCCGTCTTCAGATTAGATTTATGGTATTACAACTTCAGGGTTCTCTGAGACGACCACAATATATGGGGGTGCAGGGGATTCGCATTCGAATCGGATAATCAAGATACATTAACCCACTACAACCTTAAAATGGCAAGGCGTTGAATCTTCTATAGGAATCTTATGAATATGACGGAATTTATTGGATATTATGCATCAATTCAAGGAGATAGGGCAATTGTAAATGAAGACAACAGCGTAATAGTATTCGGAAAAAAACATGATTTCATCAATTATCATGAAAATCACCCTGAAAAAGTTACTGAAAATCCGACTTATAAAAAGATTTTGTCACCGTACACATTGCATAAGCACTTGTATTAATGATTTATATTTCCTTAATCCGAGCATTGCCTATGACCTGAACAATGTAAGTCATCAGCAATTGGTAATTTCGGCAATGGTATCGGCAA
>Ga0316191_10000416_pt1 | contig 27555 bp, 30 predicted proteins | sample Eddworburr2cm_MG_FD_204928 | JGI IMG/M metagenome (GOLD analysis project Ga0316191, IMG submission 204928) | Coastal sediment microbial communities from Maine, United States - Eddy worm burrow 2 cm | ecosystem: Environmental > Aquatic > Marine > Coastal > Sediment | place: USA: Maine... | reverse complement strand
GGCGGAGAGGTCTCGACTTGCGCACCCTTAACAAAATTCTCTTCCCGGTGCGCGAGTCGAGACCTCACCGCCGCCTTTAAATGAACCTCACCCGTGCTGTCGCATCAGGCCTTCCTGCGCCGCCGAGGCGATCAGCGACCCCTTGCGGTCATAGATGAGCCCGCGATTCAGCCCCCTGGAACTGCTGGCGCTGGGGCTGTCCTGAACGTAAAGCAGCCACTGGTCAGCGCGGAACGGTCGGTGAAACCACATGGCGTGATCCAGGCTCGCCATCTGCATGTTGTCCTGGAGAAAGCTCACGGCATGGGGCAGGGTGGCGGTATCCAGCAGTGACCAGTCGGAGAGGTAGGCCAGCACGCACTGATGCAGCCGGGGGTAGTCCGGCAACGGCCCCCGCGATTTCATCCAGCACATCTGCCGCGGCGGGCGTTTCTCCGGGTGAAACATATTCATGGGATCCACGGGCCGGATCTCGATGGGACGCTCGCGGTTGAACGAGTCCGCATACTCCTCGGGCAGCTGCGCGGCCCATTCTTCCCGCAGTTCCTGCTCGTCTGGCAAAGTTTCCGGTGCAGGCGCGTTGGGCATGTCGAACTGGTGAGAGAAACCCTCCTCGGGTACCTGAAAAGAAATCGACATGTTGAAGATGGGACGCCCGTGCTGAATGGCCACCACCCGCCGGGTGGTGAAGCTGTGCCCGTCGCGTATTCGATCAACCTTGTAGAGAATGGGCGCCGTGGTGTCTCCAGCGCGGAGGAAGTAGCCGTGCAGCGAGTGAGCGGTGCGTTCTTCGGGTACGGTCCGGGATGCCGCGACCAGGGCCTGGCCGATGACCTGACCACCGTATACCCGCTGCCACCCCTCATTCGGACTGGTGGCGCGGTAGTGGTTTTTCTCGATCTCCTCGAGATCGAGCAGCGCGATCAGATCGCTGACGGGCGCCGCACCAGATGGCAGGGCCTGGGTTTTGTTCTCACCTTTGCTCTCGGTTCTCTTGGGAGTCGAATCTTGAGGCATAAATGCTCCCGGTTGCGGGGGCGCTATTGTAGTCGCCCGTCGGGGCGGGGAGAATCCCGGGGCATCGGGGTGAGGAAGATCATGACCGGGAGACGGGAAATTATCGGCTTGAGCCAGGCGACGGTGGCTCTTTGAGCGCCTTTGGCCGCGGCCTTGCCCGCGTGGTTCTGAAAATCGGCGGCTGGCGTATCGAGGGCGACCGGCCCGCGGCTTCCAGCTACGTGCTCATCGCTGCCCCGCACACTTCCAACTGGGATTTCATCTGGTTCATCGCCATGGCGCTGGCCAAGGACGTTCCCGTGCGCTGGCTGGGCAAGCACACGCTCTTCAGCGGAGCGTTGGGTTACCTTATGCGTGCGCTGGGCGGTCTGCCCATCGAGCGCAGCTCACAGCAGGGCTACGTGGCGCAGATCGCTGAGCTGTTCCGCACACCGGAGCCGGTGGTCCTGGTATTCCCCGCGGAAGGCACCCGGGGCAGCGTACCGCACTGGAAGTCGGGCTTCTATCACGTGGCGCGGCAGGCCCGGGTTCCCGTGGTGCTCGGGTTTCTCGATTACGCCAGGAAATGCGGCGGCTTCGGGCCAGAGAGGATGATGTCCGGAAATATCGAGGCGGATATGGACCACCTGCGGGCATTCTATGGCGGCGTCACCGGAAGACATCCAGAAAAGCAGGGGCCGATCCGGCTGCGCGAAGAAGAAGGCGCATCGCCGCCGTCCGCGGCATCTGCCTGAGTCGACCAACCGCTTTCCGACTGCCTCTGCGACCGGTCTGCCCAGGGCTGCCGGCTCAGCTCCCCAGCGTAAACAGCCAGATCACGCAGACCAGAGAAGCCACGAAGGCAAGCGAGCGAAGCGTCGCCAGATCCGCCAGATAGCAGATGCCGTGAACCACGCGCAGGCCGACGAAGGTGATGGCCAGGGCGGCGGACGTTGCCGGGTCCGCACCCAGTACGTGGGCCACCAGAACCGCCGGCGTGAACAGGGCTATGGCTTCCCAGGCGTTCTGCTGCGCCGCGTAGGCCCGGGCACCGGGCCCGGTCAGCTTCTGCACCTGGCCCCTCGGATCGTTGTTGTCCATGCCGCCGGGTTCCCGGCTGCGGAAGTACCCGCCCACGCCGGACAGCACGATCGGCAGCAACAGCGTTATCAGCAGGCAGATCATCGGTGTGGTCATTGGCTCTCTCCTCAGATCGAATCCTGCTCGGTGTGCGGGATCAGTACCGGTAGGATTCTGGCTTATAGGGCCCGATCTGGTCCACTCCGATATAGCTGGCCTGTTTCTGCGTCAGGGTGGTAACCACGCCGCCGAAGCCTTCCACCATCAGCTGGGCAACTTCTTCGTCCAGCTTTTTGGGCAGCACTTCCACGCTGACCGGGGCCCGTTGATTGGGCGGCTGGTCGGCGTAGCGCTGCTCATAGAGGTGCATCTGCGCCAGCACCTGGTTGGCGAACGAGCCGTCCATGATCCGCGACGGGTGGCCCATGGCGTTCCCCAGGTTCACCAGGCGACCCTCGGACAGCAGGATAAGATAGTCGTGGTGGTCGTCGCTGCGGAACACCTGGTGTACCTGATCCTTGACCTTTTCCCAGCGCCAGTGCTCCCGCATATAGGCCGTATCGATCTCGTTGTCGAAGTGGCCGATGTTGCAGACGACGGCGCCGCGTTTCAGCGAGCGCAGCACGTTGCTGTCGCAGACGTTCATGTTGCCGGTGCACGTGACTAGCAGGTCGGTGTCCTGCAGCAGCAGGGTGTTGATGTCTTCCAGCTGGCCGGTGTTGATGCCGTGCATATAGGGTGAAAGCACCTCGAAGCCGTCCATGCAGGCCTGCATGGCGCAGATGGGATCTATTTCGGTGACCCGCACGATCATGCCTTCCTGCCTGAGGCTCTGGGCCGAACCCTTGCCCACATCGCCGTAGCCGATGACCAGAGCGCGCTTGCCGGCCATGAGCATGTCGGTGCCGCGCTTGATGGCATCGTTGAGGCTGTGGCGGCAGCCGTACTTGTTATCGTTCTTCGATTTGGTTACCGAATCGTTGACGTTGATAGCCGGAACCTTGAGCTCGTTGCGCTGAATCATCTCGTAGAGGCGATGCACGCCGGTGGTGGTTTCTTCGCTGATGCCGTGGATGCCGTCGAGCATCTGCGGATACCGGTTGTGAATGATCTCGGTGAGATCGCCGCCGTCGTCCAGCAGCAGATTGGCGTCCCAGGGCTTGCCGTCCTTGAGGATGGTCTGCTCGATGCACCAGACGTACTCTTCCTCGGTCTCTCCCTTCCAGGCGAACACGGGAACCCCGTTTGCCGCAACAGCGGCGGCGGCATGATCCTGGGTGGAAAATATGTTGCACGACGACCAGCGGACTTCCGCACCGAGTTCCATGAGGGTCTCGATGAGCACGGCAGTCTGCACGGTCATGTGAATGCAGCCGATGATCTTTGCGCCTTTCAGCGGCTGCTCTTCCACATACTTGCGGCGCAGCGCCATCAGCGCGGGCATCTCTGCCTCGGCCAGTATGATCTCTCTGCGGCCGAATTCGGCCTGGCTGATATCGGCGACCTTGTAGTCGGGCATGGTTGGCTCCTAGTTAGTTTGAAGTCTTGATGATTGACGGTAGCTCTGGATCTGAATCTGAAAACCGTTCTGTTGAGCGTGAAACTGCGAGTCCGCAAGGGTCAGCCCCGAGTTTTCCGCCCAGGCCTTGAGCTCCAGGGGTTCGAATCCCAGCCACTGGTCGCCGCAGGCGTCCCTCGCCCACTCGTGATCGTGGCTGCACAGCTCCGCCACCACCAGCATGCCGCCGGGGGCCAGCAGACGAGCCGCCTGGCGGAAAAATCCCTGGGGAGAAGCCAGGTGGTGTACCACCATGGCAGCGACGATGAGCTCAAACCGGTCGTCGACGGGCAGATCGGTGAAGTCCCGGTTGAGCAGGCGCACGTTGGTGAGCCCGGCAGTTTTTTCCGAAGCGCGCTCAAGCATGTTGCTGGCGCTGTCGATGCCGACGACGCGCTGGAACCGGGCGGCGAGCGCGCTCAGCAGCTCACCCTCACCGGGGCCGATTTCCAGTGCGGCACCTCTATTCAGATCATCGCGCTCGATGAGCTCGAGTATCCCCGCAACGTACACGCTGGCTTCGCTGATGCGCGCCTGATTGACTCGGAACTCGCTGGCATGCTCGACAAAAAAAGTCTCGCTGCGCTCGCGGCGCTCATCGTGAACCTGCTCGATCCGCCGGTTCAGGTCTGTCGGCAGGGAGATGTCGTCGATTTCCGCCAGTACGGCTCTGGCCAGGTCGCCGATGTCGGACGCGCGGCGGTAGAAAATGCGGTTGCCCTCGCGGCGCCGGGCCAGGAAACCCGCACTGTGCAGGATCTTCAGATGATGGCTCAGGGCCGGCTGGCCGGTGTCCAGAATCTGGCAAAGCTCCAGCACGCCGTAGGATTCTTCCCGCAGCACACGTAGTACCAGGCAGCGCAGACGGTCGCCCACGGCCTTGGTCTGGATCACCAGTTGGTCGAGAGAATCGCTGGTTTCAGCCGGATCGGGCTGATGCTGCTGTGCGGGGCTGACCAAAAATCTGCCGGATTGCCTGTTCGGGAGCGCGGATCCTAACAGGCCGCCGATGCCATATCAAAAAATATTGATATAGAAATTGTAAGCTGACCTGGCGCCGTTCGCCGCCGCCTGGCGTGATGCGTCGAGGGCGCTCCACTCACGCCGGGCGGCTGTGTCAGAATGCGCCGATGCGCACCGATCCGCCCGAGATTACCAGCAAGCTGCCCGGCGTAGAGACCACCATCTTCACGGTCATGTCCGAGCTTGCCCGGGAACATGGCGCCCTGAATCTGTCCCAGGGATTCCCGGATTTCGACGGTCCGCCTCAGCTGCTCGAGCGGGTTCAGCACTATCTCACCCATGGGCACAATCAGTATGCGCCGATGATGGGCGTCCCGGCGCTGCGGGAAGCGGTGGCGGCGAAGGTGCTGGCGCTCTACGGGTTGACGGCGGATCCGGATGCGGAAGTTACCATTACCTCCGGAGCCACGGAGGCGTTGTTCTGTGCCATCGCGGCAGTGGTGTCGCGCGGCGATGAGGTCATCGTTTTCGACCCTGCTTACGACAGCTACGAACCGGTGGTGACCCTGCAGGGCGGCATCACCCGGCACGTGCCTCTGCATCCCCCCGACTACCGGGTGGACTGGGACCGGGTGGCCGACCTGGTGAACGAGCGTACCCGGCTCATCATCACCAATACCCCGCACAACCCCACCGGGACGGTCTGGCAGGCCGCCGATGTGGATGCTCTGGCGCGGGTGGTCGCAGATCGGCGCCTGTTTGTGCTGGCGGACGAGGTCTACGAGCACATCATCTTTGACGGCCAGGAACACCAGAGCCTGTGTCGGTATCCGGAGCTCTATGCCCGGGCGTTCGTGGTTTCGTCCTTCGGCAAGACCTACCACACCACCGGCTGGAAGATCGGCTACTGCGTGGCGCCGCCGGCGTTGACCGCGGAATTCCGGCGCATCCACCAGTTCGTCACCTTCACGTCGAACACGCCGGTGCAGCTGGGCCTGGCGGATTTTCTGAGCGCGCATCCCGAGCATCACCTGACTCTGGGGAGTTTCTATCAGCCCAAGCGGGATCTGTTCTGTCAGCTGCTGGAAGGGTCTCGTTTCCGCGCGGTTCCCAGCGCCGGCACCTACTTTCAGCTGCTGGACTATTCAGAGTTGTCGGACGATCGCGATGTGGATCTGGCCAGGCGCCTGACGAGCGAAGCGGGAATCGCCTCCATACCTGTGTCGGTGTTCTACGCCCAGCCGCCGGATCATCGGATGCTGAGGTTCTGCTTCGCCAAGGACGACGCAACGCTGCGCCGCGGTGCGGAGATATTGTGCGGCCTCTGACCCTGAGCCTGATACAGACGGCGACCCGCTGGCACGACCCGGCTGCCAATCGGCAGCTGTTCGAAGCGTGGCTGACGCAGGTGCCAGCGGATACCGATCTGGTGGTCCTGCCGGAAATGTTCAGCACGGGGTTTACCATGGCTTCTGCGGACATCGCCGAGGACACGGGGGGGCCTACCCTCGCCTGGCTTGGCGAGCAGGCCCGGCTGCACGACAAGACCCTGTGCGGCAGCCTGGTGGTGGCAGAAGAAGGCCGCTACTTCAACCGCTTTGTATGGATGCCGCCCTGCGGGTCCAGGGTCTTCTACGACAAGCGCCACCGTTTCCGCATGGCAGGCGAGCACCTGCACTATGCTGCAGGGTCCCGGCGGGTGATCGTGGAATGCAACGGCTGGCGCATCCTGCCGCTGGTCTGCTACGACCTTCGGTTCCCCGTCTGGCTGCGTAACCGCCGGCGGGGCGACGCCCGGAAATACGACAATGACCACGATCTGGACTACGATCTGCTGCTGTGCGTAGCCAACTGGCCCGCGTCGCGGCAAATCGCATGGCAGACGCTGCTGCGGGCCCGGGCCATAGAAAATCTCTGCTATGCCGCGGGTGTCAACGTCGTCGGCACGGATGGCAACGGCGTGGTCTACAGCGGCGACAGCAGTGTTTACGGCCCCGAGGGTCAGCAGCTTCTGGACGCGTCATCAGGTTCGGGCGTCTTCACCGCGACGCTCGACGGCGAGGCATTGAGCGCCTACCGGGACGGGTTTCCCGCCTGGCAGGATGCTGACGAATTCGAACTCAAGGAGTAAAGGTATGAATGGGCGGTACGTTTTGCTGGTCGGGGTGGTTATAAGCCTGACGCTGGCCGGTTGCGGTGGCAGCGAGTCCGGCGGCGGTGCCGGGCAGGCGGTGGAGTCCGCGCCCCATCCGGGTGAGCAGACCTACAACCGCTACTGCTTCTCGTGTCACGCGGCCGGCGTTGCCGGGGCACCCAAAGTCGGCGATGCGGAATCCTGGGCACCGCGCATTGCCAAGGGTCCGGCGGCACTGCTCCTGTCGACGATCGCCGGTATCGCCCCGGGCATGCCGGCGCGGGGGCTTTGCACCTCGTGCTCGGATGACCAGCTTGCGGAGGCGATCGACTTCATGATCCTGCGCAGCCAGTAGTCTTTTTCGCCAGATTCTGGTCAGCGTCGCAGCAAGTTGGTCACGCGGCTGGGAAAAGGCCCAAAAATCAGAGCATTAAGCTTTGGCGCGGATAGTGCTACGCGGATAGTGCTAGATAGTGCTAGATAGTGCTAGATAGAAGTATCAGATAGTAGTGCTGGATAGCAGTGCTGGATGGTTGATAGACACCTCACCAAGGTGCGAGAGCAGAGAGGAACTGCATCATGAGTCACTACCGACCCGGCGACATCGTCTCCCGGCGCAAAGGTCTGGTCATGCACAAGGGCGTGGTGCTGCCTGATGGCAACATCCTGCACAACACGCCGTTCCGTGGAGAGCACGTCTGCTCTCCGGCGGAGTTTCGTTCGGGCCAGCGTCTTTACGTCACGCAGCCTCGTACGGACGACCATCTGAGCAGGGTCTACAGTGCCGCGCCGGAGTCGTCGAAGCGTTATAACCTGTTTACCAACAACTGTGAGCACACGGTATCCCGGGTCACCCACGGCGCGCCGGAAAGCCCCCAGCTGCGCAGCTGGATCGCCGGAGTCGGCGTTGCAACCCTCACGTTTGCGCTTACCCGGCATCCTGGGGCGACCGCAGCCGGCTATGTGCTGGGCCGAAGAATAGGTCGTCGTCTGGGACGCTGGCGGTAAAAGTCCCGAAGCCGGGTACCACCAGTCGATGGCAGTGCAGAAGCAGCCGGGATGCCTGCTGTTCCGCGGAATCCGGGCGGCCGTAAATGTGATCTCCTAGAATCGGGTGGCCGATCCAGCTCAAGTGAACCCGCAACTGGTGGGTGCGTCCCGTCAATGGTGACAGCAGCAGCAGGGTCGTATCGTTCACACTGGCCAGACTCCGCAGTCGGGTGAGGCTGGGGTGGCCATCTCCGGTGCTCGTATTCAGCGTCCAGCCTTTGACCCCCTGCACAATGTCGGCGCGCTGGCCTGCCACACGATAGCGGCTCTTCCGGCCTTTTCTGAGCGGCATATCGATACGTAAGCTGCCGTGGGTACTGAGCGCGCCGACAACCCGGGCCAGGTAGAACTTCCGTACCCTGCGTTGCTGAAAAATCCGGTTAAGGCGTTTCTGGACGTCAACGTTTAATGCCACCAGCAGGACGCCGCTGGTGCCTTTGTCCAGACGATGTACCTGATAGGGGCGCGTACCCAGAAGCTCCGGCAGCTGATCCCAGAGGCTTGCTTCGCCGCTCCTGTCAGCCAGCAGAGAAACGTTCGCCGGTTTGTTGATCACCGCAAGGCCGGGCTCTCGGTGAAGTATGGCTGTCATTTCGAATGTCCTGTCGCAGCGGTGGTTTCGCTGCAGGCCGGCAAAGTACCATAGTGAAGGATCACATTGGGGGAACCGGCCATGGGTGCGGCGGTAATGAGAAATGGGGCAATAGTCGTCGACGACGTGCCAGCGCCTGTGCCGCAGGCGGGTGAGGTTCTGGTAAAGATCCTGGCCTGCGGAATCTGTGGTTCCGATCTGCACGTGCTGCAGCATATTGCCGAACGTGAGATCGACGTTGATCCTCTGATCACCGGTCGGTTAGGGGTATCGGGTGTGGCTCGGGCCTTTACCGACCTGAGCAACCCGGAAGCGCATGCAAAGATACTTGTAGAGCCGTGGCACGAATGAACTTAAGAGATCTACGCTATCTGGTGGCGGTGGCCGAGCATCAGCATTTCGGTCGGGCGGCCGAAGCCTGCTTCGTCAGCCAGCCTACGCTGTCTACCCAGATTAAAAAGCTGGAAGAAGAGCTGGGGGTAGTCCTCCTCGAGCGCACCAATCGCCAGGTCATGCTGACCCCGGTGGGCGAGCGCATCGTCTCGCAGGCCCAGCGGGTGCTGCGGGAAGTCTCCCAGATGGTGCATATCGCCGAAGAGCATCGGGACCCTTACGGTGGTGAATTCAGGCTGGGCATCATTCCCACCGTTGCCCCGTATCTGCTGCCCAGGATTCTCGGTCCCATCCAGAAGTCTTTTCCCAAGCTGAAGATACAGCTCACCGAAGGGCAGACGGCGGTGATCACCCGACTGTTGCGGGAAGGAGAGCTGGATGCGGTAATTCTGGCGCTGCCGCTGGAGGAAGAGAACCTCCGGCATGTGCCCTTGTATTCGGAGGATTTCTATTTTGCCGTCTCCAAGCACCATCCCAAAGCGGGACGCAAATCGGTGACGCTGGCCGACCTGGACGAAGAGCAGGTGCTGCTGCTGGAAGATGGCCATTGTCTGCGCGATCAGGCGCTGGACATCTGCAAGTCGCACAACGCGGTGGAGAACACCAACTTCCGGGCCACCAGCATCGAAACCCTGCGGCAGATGGTGGCTGCGGATGTGGCCATCACAACGCGCCGAGGTCCGGTACGCTATCTGCCATTTCGGGGTGAGCATCCGCATCGCGATATCGGCCTGTGCTGGCGCGCCAGCTCGACCCGCGGCGATCTGATCCAGGAGATGGGCCAGGTTCTGCAGGATGCCATGAAAAAGGTGATGAACGAGGTAATGAAAGAGCAGACGAAACAGGCGGCAAAGCGGGCGGCGGGCTGACTGCTGCCAGCGCGGATGAACCCATAGGCGTCTACTCCCCACGGTTCCTGGTATGCATGGCGGCCAATTTTGCGCAGGCGGTCTCCTTCAGCATGTTCCTGCATCTTCCGGGGCTGCTGCAGGCGCTCGGCGCCCGCGCGACGCTGATCGGCGTGCTGGTTTCGCTGACCGCGCTTTCCGCTGTGGTTTTTGGTCCGCTGATCGGGCGAGTGATGGATCGGCGCGGTCGGCGGCCGGTCATCCTCTGGGGTAACTGTCTGAACTGCTGCGCCGTGGCCCTCTATCTGGGGGTCGATGCCATTGACGTCTGGCTGTGGGGGCTGCAGCTGCTGCACGGTCTGGCCGAAGCGCTGCTGTATGCGGCTTTCTTCACCTGCGCGGCGGACATCCTGCCGAGCAGCCGCAGAACCCAGGGTCTGGCCCTGTTTGGCGCGTCGTCCATGCTGGCCATCGCGGTGGGCGGTTACCTTGGTGATGCGGCCATAGTTCTCGGCGGGTATCCAGCCGTGTTCGGTGGTGCGCTGCTCGCCGCGCTTGCTGCCCTGGGGCTGTCTTGGTCGCTGGCGGAATCACAGGAATCAGAGGGTGCTGCCACGCGGCCGCCGCGACGCTGGCGCGACACCTTGCAGCAGAGCGATCTGCTCAGCCTGTGGTTGGTGAGCGGCGCTTTCTTCTTCGCCATGGCGGGCGTATTCGTGTTCTTCAAAACCTGGGTTCTGACGACGGGGTTGGGGTCTCTCGGCGGCTTCTTCGCCACCTACACGGCAACTGCCGTGCTGCTGCGTCTGCTGCTGGGTTGGCTGCCCGACCGGGTTGGAACCCTGCGCATGGCCGGGCCGTCACTGCTCTGCTTTGCGGCGGGCGTGGCCGCGCTGGCCGCTGCCAGCCAGCTGTGGCACCTGGCGCTCGCCGCCGTGCTCTGCGGTGTGGGTCACGGTTTCGGGTTTCCCGTGCTGATGAGTCTGGTGACGGAGCGTGCGCGGCCTGGGGAGCGGGGGGCGGCGATCGCCATCTTCGCGATGATCGATGAAGGTGCGGTGCTGGTGGCCGGACCCGTGCTCGGTCTGGCTGCGGAAGCGTTCGGCTACCGTGGCATGTACCTCTGCGCCGCCGGGGTACTGGTAATGGCGGTGCTGGTTTTCGCGGGCTACATTGGATTTAATCGAGCCAGAGCTTAACCCGGAGAAATCCAGATGATTGAATTTCATGATCCCCGCGGGCGTACTGCCGTACCGCAGGAACCCTATCGGCTGCATGTGCAGCTGCAGGGCAGCAACGATCCGCGCGTCGCTTTTCTGGCCAACGGCTTTCCCGATTCCGAAAACTTCCTGCGGCAGCTAGCGGAGGTCATGACCGAGCAGCTGCCAAGCATGCGCGCCGAGCACTTCAACAAGGGGGACGCCTCCATTTCGGCTCCCGAACCCATGCTCCAGGAGATCGAGTCCGGCTGCGTAGCTGCTATAGCCGCCTACGGCCATTGAGGCAGCTGTACCACCGGCACCGTGCGTGACGGCATCAACATCGCCCGCCTGGGCGTTCCTGCAATCGCCCTGGTTACCGAAGAGTTCTGGGCCCAGGGGGAATTCATCGCCCGGTCGCTGGGCATGGAAGACGTTCCCCGGGTGCGCCTCCCGCATCCGGTAGCGGGTACGGGCAAGGCCAACTTGCGCAAAGTGGCGGAGCAGATCGCGCCGGCGGTGTTCGAAGCGCTGGCGGCGCAGCGGCCAGCAGATGGCGACGGGACGGCGAATGTCTGACTGGCTGAAGGCAGCAGACGAAGCAGCAGCAGTGGAGCAACTGCACGCCCTGGAATGTACCGACGGCCTGCCGGTAATCGTCCCCACCCGGGAGCGCGTATCCAGGATGGTTCTGGCTTCCGGCCAGGCGCCGGAGCTCGTTTTGGGGGAGATGGGTCCGGGGGGCGGGGTCGCTACCATCGAGAATGTCGCGGTGGCTGCGGTGATGGCCGGCTGCCTGCCCGATTACATGCCTCTGGTTGTGGCGGCGGTAACCGCGGTTATCGACCCCGTCTTCGACCTCACGGAGATGCAGGCGACCACCCACTGCACCGCACCGCTGATCATCGTCAACGGTCCGGCCCGACACTGGTGCGGGCCCGTAGCGAGCGGCTTTGGCGCCCTCGGCCCCGGCCACCGCGCCAACGCCAGCATCGGCCGGGCTCTGCGACTGGCCATGATCAATATAGGCGGTGGCAGGCCGGGCGTCTCCGACATGGCGCTGCTGGGGCACCCCGGGAAGTTCACCTACTGCCTCGCCGAAGACGAGGAGAACAGCCCGTTTCCACCGCTGCACGTGCATCTGGGCTTCGAGCCGGAAGACAGCGTGGTGACTGTAATCGGCGCTGAAGCTCCGCATTCCGTTCTCTACAGCGGCGACGGTGACGATCCGGAGAATCATCTGCGGCTGCTGCAGATGCTGGCTTTCGGTTTGGCAAATCTGGCCACTAACAACGCTGTTTTGCGGAATGGTTCGGCGGTGGTGGTGCTGAATCCCGAGCACGCGGGCATGCTCGCGGCTGCGGGGATTAGCCGTCAGCAGGTGGCGGAAAAGATCTGCGAGTATGCGTGTCATCCTCGGGCGGACGTCGAGCGCTTCGCGTCCGACTTTGCAGGCTCTGCCAGCGCAGAGGTTCTGTCCTGCTTTCGCGGGCCGGAGCAGATTCTGGTACTCATGGCCGGCGGAACAGGCCTCTATTCCATGGTCATGCCGTCCTGGTGCGCCGGCAAGCATCGCAACTCGCCGGTGAGCGTCAAAGTAGAAACGGATCAGGCCTGCGAGGTGCCGGGTATCTGAGGTGAATCCTCGCCCCCTGGATCATCTTTGCGAGGCTGTTTCGGGATCGCTATCATCGGAGCGTGCGTCAACCGAATAACAACACAAGGGGTTAACCCAGTGACAATCCACAAACTGGCAAGATTTGCCCTCGGTGCGTCGGCATTCGCGTTCGTGTCGGGGATGCCGATCTTCTCCGCCCAGGCGCAGCAAGGCGCTACAGCCGAGGAGTTGATGATCGAAGAGGTAGTGGTTGTGGGGTCGCGCATCCAGAAGCCCGACTACGCCTATTCCAATCCGGTTGTTTCGTTGGACGCCCAGGCTATTCAAGCATCGGGCACGACCGACATCGGCAGCTACCTGAAAACGCTGCCCGCGTTGACGGGTTCTCTGGATAGCAATGATGGTGCGGGGGCGAATGCCTTTATCGGCGGCGCAGGGTTGAGCCTGCTCAACCTCCGTAACCTGGGCTATGACCGCACTCTGGTTCTGGTGGACGGGCGCCGACACGTATCCGGTCTTGCCGGCACCGCGGCCGTGGACGTGGATACCATCCCTATCGATCTGATCGAGCGTGTTGAGGTAATGACCGGGGGGGCGTCGGCCATCTACGGCGCCGATGGGGTCAGCGGCGTAGTGAACTTTGTCATGAAGGAGGATTTCGAAGGCGTCCGATTTCGCGCCCAGGGAGGCCAGTCGGATGACAGCGATGCCGACAACCAGCTCTTCTCGGTGGTGGCCGGGAGAAATTTTTCGGATGGCCGCGGCAATGTTTCGGCCGCCCTCGAATACTCCAAGAATAAGCGGCTGAGAGCCACTAAGCGCGATTTTGCGGCGGGCGGGGACCGCAAGGTATTCGTTCAGAACCCTTTCGCTGCCACGCCCGATGAGGTGCCGCTGAGCGATATTCGGTATTTCGACAGTTCCCGAGATGGAGCCGTGGATGTCGACTTTGACTTCGTTCAGGACTTTAACGGCGACGACACGCCGTGGGACGGTGGGTCGGTGCCGTTCATCGATCCGTTCTTTCAGCAGGGCGGCGATGGGACGCCGCTGGATGACTACATCGGCGACCTGCTGCCGAAGGAAGATCGGCGCACCGCCAATCTCATGTTCGATTACGAGTTCTCGGATCTGGTCAATGTGTTCGCAGAACTCAAATACTCCAAAACCGAAGCTGTCACTGATTCTCAGCCGACGTTCGACTTCTTCCTCTGGCTCGAACCGGATTACGCCTTCACGCCGCCGAATGTTGCCGCTGCGCTGGACCCTGGTTTTCCGGTCGCGCTGGTGTCTCGCGACAACTTCGACCTCGGGGTCAGGGGTGATGATATCGAGCGGAAAACGTTCCGCAGCGTCATCGGTCTGGAAGGCGTCTTCGACAACGGCTGGACCTACGAGGCGTCCTATGTATACGGGAAGACCAAGATAGACGGCACCACACTGAACAACCGGTTTCAGGACCGGTTCGCGGCAGCGTTGGATGCTGTTATTGACCCGGGCACGGGTGAAGCAGTATGCCGATCCAGCCTGGACCCCGATGCATTTCCGTTCAACCTGGATTGGCAGGGTTGGGGCTTCGACTACGAACCCCGGCCCGGCACCTGGGCGGGATCCTTCGATCCGGGTCCGGGCAGTGGCTGCGTGCCCGTCAACATTTATGGCGATGGATCCGTCTCGAGTGAGGCGGCGCGCTGGATCATGGCGGACACGCGGGACAAATCCGAGATCAAACAGAACGTCGTGCAGGCTTATGTCTCCGGCGACTCGGCCCCGCTGTTCAGCCTGCCGGCGGGACCGGTAGGTTTCGCGTTCGGCGCCGAGTACCGGGAGGAGAAAAGCGACAATACTCCCGCGGCGGAAGACCGGGCCGGGTATACGTTCGGTAATGTCATCGAGCCGACCAAAGGCGATTTTGACGTTAAAGAGGTTTTCCTGGAGGTTGACGTTCCGCTGCTGGCGGGCAAGCCCGGTGCCGAGCTTCTCAGCGTCGACGGCGCGGTGCGCTTCTCCGACTACTCCACCATCGGTAACGCTACGACCTGGAAGGTAGGCGCGGTGTGGCAGATCATCGAGGATGTCACCTTCCGAGGCACGAAGGCGGAGGCAACGCGTGCGCCGAACATAGGCGAGCTCTTCGATCCGGGCGGGCAGACCTTCGAGTTCATCGACGATCCTTGCGATATAAACGAGTTAGCGAACGGGACGTCGTTCCGTTCAGCCAACTGCGCGCAGATTCTTACGGCTCTGGGCGTTGACCCGGACACTTATACGGATCCCAACTCGTCAAGCATCGGCGGAATTTCGATAGGCAATCCTGATCTGGAGGAAGAGACCGCCGATACGCTAACCCTGGGTGTCATTCTTCGTCCTCGATTCATCGAGAACCTGACGATCAGCGTCGACTGGTACGACATCGAGCTGAAAGACGCGATCAATGCGGAACCGCCCCAGGAAGGCGCCAACCTCTGCGTGGATTTGCCGACTACGTCTAATGACTTCTGTGGCCTCTCCGAACGGGAACCTGGCACCGGCGCGATCACTAGTTTTATTCAGAAGTCTCTTAACGTAGCGTCGTTCAAGACCGAAGGCTACGACTTCACCGTGGACTACCTGATCGATCCGGGCGCGTGGGGTGCCAGCGGAAACTGGGGTATTTTCAACTTCCGCGTGATCGGCAACAAGTTGAAGAAGCTGGAATTCGTCAACCTTCCCGGAGCTCCGGCTGATCGCGATCTGGGAGAAGAGGACGCGCCCGAGTGGCAGGTGAAATTCAATCTGATCTGGCAGCGTGGGCCGCTGCTGCTCGATTACGGGTTCGATTATTTCGACGAAACCCAGCGGTATACCAAAGAGACGCGGCAGAATAATCCCGACATTGCCGATCCTAAGTACTGGGACTACGACGAGAAGATGGTGCACAACATCTACGCCGCCTATGACTTTTCGGAGAAATTCACGCTTTCGGGCGGCATAGACAATTTTACTAACGAGAAGCCGGATATTGGCGAGACCTTTTATCCGGTCAGCGCGGTTGGTCGATTCTACTTTCTCGGCTTTGAAGTCAATCTGTAGGCCAAGATGAGCGGGAGGCGATCGCGGTGCGGCGGTTGCCTCGCTTGCTGGTATCGGCAGGGCGACCCGCCGTGGTGGCGCTGGCGACGGGCTTTGGGTTTTTACCTGGACCGGTCAGGCAAGATCTTTGATCAGACTCCCGCTAGTCGCCTCTGAAAGCGTCACCTCGCAAGGCAACGCCGGGTGATCTATACCCATACGGATGGCCGCGCCGGCCTTGGCAGCGGCGATGCTGCCCTCGTCCAGCTCGAAACGCAGGAAATGCACCGCCGAGGTCTTCTCGTCGGTCGACCGCTCCAGGTCTTCGTTGGCGATGGCGTAAATCCGGTCGAAGCCGTCCACCTGCATCCAGATCTTGTGCTCAATGCCCGGCATGGCGGCCAGCGCCTTGCGGCGTTCCTCCACATCCGGATACTCGAACATGAATGTGCCCTTCCAGTTGCCGCCGTCAGGAATCAGCGGGTTGTAAGCTTCGATCTCTTCCGCAATTTCCGCGGCCTCGAAAATCCGCTCGACGCGCAGCATCTCCTGGACCTGGTACTTCAGCGTCGTGAAGTCTTCGAAGTACATGGTGGCGTTGGGGCTCAGGGCAACGCGGCGGGGCTTTTTGTGCGCGATCACCTCGGCGCGGAAATCTTCGCGTTTTACCGCGTATTCCTCCAGGCTCCAGAGGTTGCTTCGATCCAGCTTCTGCATGACTACACTCCGTAGGCTTTTCTGACCATGGTGATCGGGTGTTCCGCTTTGTTTACGTCCAGACCCTCCTGCTCCATGGAATGGGCGATCATTCTGCCGGCCATGGGGCAGTCGGAGCCGAAGGTGTCCGCCTCCGCCTGCTTCACCCGGTTGACCACCGGTCGCGCGATCTTCATCGCCTTTTCGTAGGTCTCGCTCTTGATGGCGTAGGTACCGTCGTGCCCCGAGCAGCGCTCGATGGCGGTGATCTCGGTGTCCGGGATCAGCTTCAGGAAGTCCCGTGTCTTCATGCCGAAATTCTGTACCCGCTGATGGCAGGCTACATGGTAGGCGACCTTACCCAGAGAGTTTGCAAAGTCCGTCTTTGCCAGCCCTGCCTTGTGCCGCAGCATCAGGTACTCGAAGGGGTCGAAGAAGCCTGCTTTGACCTTCGCCACCTGCTCGTCCTCCGGAAACATCAGCGGCAGCTCCTGCTTGTACATGAGCACGCAGGACGGAATAGGCGCCATGATGTCGTAACCGTCTTCAATGGCCTGCAGAAAGACCGGCAGGTTTGCATCCTTGAGCTGCTCGACCTTTTTCAGATCGCCCAGCTCGAGCTTGGGCATGCCGCAGCATTTAGCATCCTTCAGTATCCGTACCGGGATGTCGTTGTGATTGAGCACGGCAATGAGGTCTTCCACCATCTGCTGCTCGTTGTGATCGCCATAGCAGGTGACGTAGATAGCTACTTTGCCCGTGGTTCGGTCGCTGGCCCTGGCGGGCAGAGCGCGACCGATTTCGTCGTCGGTTTTTTTTGTCAGCGCCGTGGCGTGGAAGTGCGGTATGGGCGCGTCCGGATGGATGTCCATCACGCCCTCCATCAGCTTGCGCAGTGGCTTGCTGCCGCTGGCGGCGTTGGCCAGCTGGGCAACGCCCGGAGTGCTGAGCGCATCGAAAATCGGGTCGGTGCTGGTGATCAGTCGATCCCGCCACCGCGTATCCTGATTTTTAAATCTGTAGGCTTTGGCTCGCAGCATGAGATGAGGGAAATCGACGGCCCATTCATGGGGCGGCAGGTAAGGGCATTTGGTCTCGGCGCACAGGTCGCAGAGGAAACATTGGTCGACCACTTTCATGTAGTCGTCCTTGGCGACGCCGTCGACTTCCAGGGTTTCTGATTCGTCTACGAGATCAAAGAGCGTCGGAAACGAATCGCACAGGCTCACGCAGCGCCGGCAACCGTGACAGATGTCGAATACGCGCTCGAGCTCGCCGTAGAGGCTGTCCTTATCGGAGAACGCTTCGCTCTTCCAGTCCAGCGGTTCTCGTGCAGGTGCTTCCAGGCTTCCCTCTCGTACGGCCATCGTTCCTTTCCTGTTGTTGATTGTTCGGTAGTCGCCAGAATCTGCCGGCGTTCGTCTGTGGGTTCGCCACCCGTTTGCTTCGTGAACATCGAAAGTTGTGCAGACTAAAAGGGGCCGCGCAGGCCCCTTTGAAGTCGCTCCGAAGCCGTTGCCCTCAGCCCATCGCGTCCAGAGCTTTCTGGAAACGGTTAGCGTGGGAGCGTTCGGCTTTGGCCAGGGTTTCGAACCAGTCGGCGATCTCTTCGAAGCCTTCGTCCCGCGCAGTTTTGGCCATGCCCGGGTACATGTCGGTGTACTCGTGGGTCTCGCCGGCGATGGCGGCTTTCAGATTGTCATCGGTGCTGCCGATGGGCAGCCCGGTAGCGGGGTCGCCGACGGCTTCCATGTATTCCAGATGTCCGTGGGCGTGGCCGGTCTCGCCTTCGGCAGTGGAACGGAAAACGGCGGCTACGTCGTTCTCACCCTCGACGTCGGCCTTTGCGGCGAAGTAGAGGTAGCGACGATTGGCTTGAGATTCGCCTGCGAAAGCGTCCTTCAGGTTCTGCAGAGTATTGCTGTCCTTCAGTTCCATGACGTGGTGTCCTCTATGAGTACTCGGTAGTTTATGAATGTCCTGGCGGATCTGTTTCTGATGACAGAGGCCAGCAGGCTTGAAGCTGGCCGGTGTCTTTCCGCCGAAGCGTGGAACAGAGTATATAGGGTCGGCGTGCTGTCGCCATTCGAAAGTAGCTATCGTGATAATAGCTTTGAGCTATGGAGGCTCGCGAATTCGAAGTTTCAGTATATGATAATCATTCGCATTGAGCGAGTGCAACCCGTCGCCCGTTTAGAGGCGGCCCGCAGGGCCACGCGGGTAGGGCCGGGGGACTGAAAATGCTGTTGATATGGAGCCTGCCCTTTTGATCCGCTCTGAGCTGGGTCATCTGCTGCGGCTGGCCCTGCCGATCATTCTCACCCAGCTGTCGCAAATGGGAATGGGCGTGGCCGATACCGTCATGGCCGGGCGCTACAGCTCGGCAGACCTGGCGGGCGTGGCGCTTGGCGGTAATCTCTACTGGCCCTCAATTCTGCTGCTCTCCGGGATCATGATGGCGTTGATCCCATCGGTTTCGCAGCTGCACGGCAGCGGCGATCAGGGCCGAGCCGGGGAAGTGGTTCGCCAGGCGTTGTGGATTGGTCTTGGTGGCGGCCTTCTGCTGGTGGTCGCTTATCAGAATACGGAGCCCGTGTTCCGGTTTGTCGGCGTCGATCCGCTGGCGGTACCCATCTCTGCGGCCTATCTGAGAGCCGTGTCGTGGGGCGTGCTGCCGCTGATGGGCTACTTCGCGCTTCGCTATCTCTGCGAGGGGTTGTCCTGGACGCTGCCGGCGATGCTGATTGCCTTTTTCGGGCTGCTGCTGAAAATCCCTCTGAACTATCTATTTATTCACGGCGGCCTGGGAATTCCGGCGCTTGGCGGCGCCGGTTGTGGTTGGGCCAGCGCTCTGGTTCTCTGGCTGCAGTTCGCCGTGCTGGCAGGCATTGTTTCTACCTCCCGGATGCGGGCTACGGGTGTGTTCAGCCGGTTTTCCACGCCGGATCTGGTTGAGATCCGCCGGCTGCTCAAACTGGGCCTGCCTATAGGCCTGACCAGCTTTCTCGAGATCTCGATGTTTTCGATTGTCACGCTGCTGGTGGGACGACTCGGTGTGGAAGCGGTAGCCGCTCACCAGATTGCCACCAGCGTCGGCGGGCTGGCATTCATGGTGCCTATGGCCATCGGGATGGCGGCGGCGATCCGCGTTGGCTTTAACACGGGTGCTGGTGACCTGCCCGGGGCTCGGCGCAGCGGCACGATCGCCATCGGCATGGCGCTGGTGTTCGCGGTGCTGGCGGTGACGTTGATTCTCAGCGGCAGGGGCCCCATTGCCGGGCTGTACACCAACGAGCTTCCGGTGATGGCACTGGCCATGGAACTGATGCTGTTCGTCGCGCTGTTTCAGGTCGTGGACGCCTCGCAGGTAGCTGCCATTGGTGCGCTGCGGGGTTTCAAAGATACCCGGGTTCCGATGCTCGTCGCGCTGCTCGCCTATTGGGCGGTGGGCCTGCCGGTGGGGGTGGTGCTCGGATTCAACTTGACCGGCTTTTGGGCTGACTTTTCGCCCCTGGTCTCATCCTTAGAAGGTGTCCGTGGTTTCTGGGTCGGTCTTTGCGCAGGTCTGGCGGTGGCTGCGGTGATTCTGGTCAGCCGTTTTGCCTGGGTTTCGCGGCGTCCTGAGATCATCGAGCGGATGTCGCATCGGTGATCGAGGAGCTGTGGATTCCGCTCACTCTCGCCGCTGCGTTTCTGCAGAATCTGCGTTCGCTGCTGCAAAAACGCCTCACTGGAGAGCTGAGCGCCAACGGCGCCAGCTACGTTCGCTTCTGTTTTGCTCTGCCGTTTGCGCTGATCTATTTGGGGTTGCTGACCGCTGAGGGCGCGCTGCCTCCCACCGGCCAGGAATTCTGGATCTATTGCCTGGTCGGCAGCCTCGGGCAGATCGTCGCGTCCGCCTGCCTGCTGGCGGCGTTCACGGTTCGTAACTTTGCCGTCAGCACGGCCCTGTCGAAGACCGAGGTGGTGCAGGCGGCAGTGGTGGGTTTTCTGCTGCTGGGAGACCGTGTGCCAACCCTGGCAGTCGCCGGCATCGTTCTGAGCCTTCTGGGGGTGCTGACCCTGACCTCTACTCTTCGCCTGGGCGATTTTCTGCAAGCCGATCGGGGTCTCGCGCTGGGCCTGCTCGCGGGTTCGGGCTTGGCGGTTGCCGTGGTGGGATTCAGGGGTGCCGCGCTGGCGCTGCCGGAGGGCGGTGTCTTTCTTCGCGCGGGCTTCGTCCTGGCGACCGCGCTGGTCATTCAGACGCTGGTCATGGGGCTGTATCTGTGGCGCCGCGAGCCAGGCCAGCTCATGCGGGTGGCCAGGGCTTGGCGGGGCGGGCTTTGGGTCGGGCTATGCGGCGCGGCAGCCTCTGTCGGCTGGTTCACCGCCATGACTCTGCAGTCGGCGGCGCTGGTCAGAGCGCTGGGTCAGGTGGAACTGCTCTTTGCGCTGCTGACTTCGTGGTTCTTTTTCAAGGAGCCCCTGGCCCGCCGGGAGCTGGCCGGCGTCGTGCTGCTCCTTATGGGCATATACCTGCTGCTTTGAGCGGGTCAGCTTTGATAGCGGTAGTACTCGATACCCGAGTCGTCGAAGTGTTCTTCTCTCTGGCCGATGTGGTCGATGTAGAAGACGCCCGGCTGCGGCGGCGATGTCTCTGAGAAAGAGATTCCGTCATGCAGCGCCTGGTACCCGGCCTCGTCCAGATCCACCGGGGCGCCCAGAGCTTGCTGGAACCCAATCTTGCGAGCCGCTGCTTCCCAGCCTTTCACCACCCGCATGGGAATCGCTTCCGCGGCATCTCCGCTACCGTAGCCCAGGGTGAGAATTCTGGTATCCGCAAGGGCCATGCCCTGCGCCGCCGCCTCCTCGAGCCCCGCGGCCATCCAGGCGGGCAGCGAAGCGGTGTACAAGTTTCCCACTTCCTGCATGCCCCAGTTGCCGAGGCCGGTCATCAGCTCGCCAAATCGGGGCCCCTCGCGAAACAGGCGCGCCGTCTGAGTGCTCAGAGGATACAACTCCTGGCTGAGCTCCTGCTGTTCCACGAGAGCGTAGACATCGGGCTCATGGGTCAGCTCCGCTATCAGATCGGCCAGATCGATGCCTGCGGGTTCAGCGTAGTGCTGGAGCTCCAACTGGTCATCGGCGTTCCCAACGGCCAGGGCCAGCAGGTAACTCATGATCAGACCGGTTTCTGCCATGCGCTGGTAGGGCCGATGCAGGAAGGTGGCTGAAAGCGCGCGCAGGAACTCAGCCGGTCGGCCGACAGTTTGACCGTCCGCCGGTTCCAGACGCGCAAACATACTGCGAGTCGCGGCAAGCACCTCATCGATGTAGCAGGTGGTCGAGTACTTGCCGTTGAATACCGGAAAATCGCGCGGCTGTGCGTATTTTGACGGCGCCTGCTGCATGAACCGAAAGAAAGGTTTGCGAAAATCAGGACCGCGGTAGTCGGATGCGCTTCCCGACAGTTCCAGCTCCAGAGACAGCAGTTTTGGTGAGGCTTCTACCAGCATCGCAACCGCCCCGGCACCCTGTGTCGGCTCTCCGGAGGTCGCCCGCTCGTATTCGGCAACATCGGAGCACACCACGATTGCGGTGCGTCCCCTGCCGTCCAGCGCCAGATACCGGGCAGCGGCCTTCAGCGCGTAAACCCCGCCAAGGCAGGCGTGCTTGAACTCCGGCACTTCACAGGCTCGCGATAGCGGGGGCCTGCCCAGCTGCTTCAGGGCGCGGTTGACCATGCCTTTGACAATGACCGATCCGGCGGAGTTGTCGGTGCTGGATTCGGTGCCCAAGCCGAGAAAACCCACCCGCGTCGGGTCGAGGTCATACTGCTCGATGAGTCTGATCACCGCGGTTGCAGCCATGGTATATGCGTTCTCGTTGGGTCCGCGCATGCGGAATCCGGAGCCGATTACCGCCCGCACCTTATCCCAGCTGTCGCCCGTCCAGCGGCACCAGTCGTCCAGCCGCACCCGATAGCGGGGCAGATAGCTGGCAAAGCCGCTGATGCCGATTTCGGTTTCCACCATGGTGATTCGCTACTCCGTCTTGCCGGGCTCGTCGATGGGTTCTGCGCCTGGGCCTGCGGACGTTTGGTTCAGCCTGTCGGCAAACTCCTCGCGCAAGCGCTGCCACTCCATTTTGAACCAGGGCGTAAAGCAATCTTGCGAAGCCGCCAGTTCGGCGTCCAGATCCATCGCGGAAATCCAGCGCCACTCGTCGATCTCGGTCGTGTTGATCGTGGGCTTTTTAGACGTCTGCCCGATATATACCCAGCATAGCTCGTGCTCGGCGCCGAGGGTGCCGAAGCGGGCCTGATACTCAAATTTATAGACGAAGCTGACAGGAGTCTGCAGCCCGAGCTCCTGGCCCATGCGCCGCTGCACGGCTTCGTCCATGGCCTCGCCCAGGCGAGGATGTGAGCAGCAGCTGTTGGACCAGAACGATGGCCACAGACGTTTGCTGGACGCTCGTCGCTGCAGCAGCAGTTCGCCGGCCGGGTTGAAGATAAACAGCGAAAAAGCCCTGTGCAGCACGCCGCCACCGTCATGGCACGCGGTTTTGTCCAGATAGCCGGTTTCCCGGTCGCTGGCATCCACCAGGATCAGAGGTTCACGGTCGTTGGATACGATTTCGGATTTGGTCAGCGGTTGGCTCACCCGTTCTCCATAATGCGGCTTACGTCCGGCTTCAGCCCTGCTTGAGTGCAGGAGCGCCGAGTTTACCTAAATCTCCGTCCCCGGTCGTCGCTGATCGGTCGACATCGGGGCATTCTTTCGGATTGCTGCATGTGGACGGGCTTTGCCGGGCTGCCTACCATGTTCGACTTCTTCGTCGTAGACATGGGCAATACCCCGGCAATGTCCCGACAGCGCATTCGCGACCGGGCGGCTGTTACACGTGAGGATCAGGAATCATGAAGGGCAGCCCTAGGCAGCACGAGATCGATGCCGGCGGCGTCGAGCTCACCTACTTCGAATGGGGGAGCCCGGACTCGCCGGTGATTCTGCTGGTTCACGCCACCGGTTTTCATGCCCGGTGCTGGGATCTGACCATCGCCTCGCTGATTGGCGACTATCGGGTAATTGCGCCGGACCTGCGTGGCCACGGTCGCAGTGCCCGGCAGGAACCCTACGTCTGGAACAGTTTCACCCGGGACCTCGAGCTTCTGGTGGACTCGCTGCAGATCCGGGACGCCATCGGGGTTGGCCACTCTCTGGGCGGGCATTGCATCACCCAGCTGGCGGCTGGCCGGCCAGGGATCTTCGAGCGACTGCTGCTGGTTGATCCGGTTATCCTGGACCCACAGGCGTACAGCAAAGAACGCTACTCCGACCTTACGGGCCCTGAAGACCACCCGGTGGCGCGCCGCCGTAACCACTGGGCATCCTGGGAAGAAATGTTTCAGAGGTTTCGGGATCGCCATCCGTTTTCTCTGTGGCAGCCGCAAGCGCTCGAAGACTACTGCCGATTTGGCCTGCGCCCGAGGACGGATGGCGAGGGTTTTGAGCTGGCCTGCCCGCCCGTGGTGGAGGCGTCCATTTACCTGGGTAACGCCCGCAGTGATATCTACGAGCGGATATCGGAAATCACAATTCCCACTGTCGTACTTCGGGCGAAGGCCCGCGACCCTGATGCTCATGACCTCATGGATTTCGCCAGCTCTCCAACCTGGGAAAGTCTCGCCGCGCAGTTTCCCCGGGGTCGTGACGTCTACCTGCCTCATCTCAGTCACTTCATACCGATGCAGGACCCACAGCTGACCGCCCGCTTCATTGCGGACGAACATGCGCTACCCTAGGCTCCGTTACGTCCCCTTCGGGAGAGACTGATGGGCATCCTTTCTTGGCTGGTTCTGGGTCTGGTGGTTGGCGTCGCTGCCAAGCTGCTGCACCCGGGCAGGGACCCGGGCGGCGTGCTGGTAACGGCCGGCATTGGAATGGCAGGAGCCTTTGTAGGTGGCTACGGCGGTACGCTGCTCGGCCTGGGGGGCGTTACGGGCTTCGATTTGCGATCGCTGGCCCTGGCTACGCTGGGTGCGCTTATCCTGCTGGCGGCGTTCCGTATCTCCAGCCGCCGATTCTGAACCGGGCTCTGCGACGGCGAGCTGTTCATTAGAGACCCTGTGTCAGGATCTGGTATCGGGGCTCTTTATCGGGAATTGGGTGCGGGGTGAGGGGGCGTGGATTCGTACTGCCACAATCCGCTCCTCGCCATACCCACGAGAAAAATGACAAAGGACACCCCTATGCCGGGCAGCAGCGCGGACAGTGGCGATGTCCACTCGATGAGGAAGCCGAGCAGTATCGAGCTGATCGGGGCGGAAACCATGAAGCTCACCAGCAGTATGGAAAGTATCTGTGCCCGGTGGCGCGAATCCGCCAATTCCTGAACGGTCGTTCTGACCATGGTCGTCGTCACGCCCATGTTGAGGCCCCAGGCAAAGATCGCCGCGTAGAAGAGCCAGAGAGCCGGTCGGGTAAAAAGCAGGAGCAGTATGACGACCCGGGTCAGCTGCATGAACAGAAACAGCCGCCCCGGCCACTTCAGCGGCATGAAAGTCAGCAGCAGCAGATTGGAGCCGACGCTGCCCGTGGTGAAGATGATCATCACTTTGGCGAAGAATGCAGCGTCTCCTCCGTAAACCTCTTTGACGATGTATGGGATCGCGACGATGTAGGCGCCCGCGTTGAACAGGCTGGACAGAAAGTTCAGCCCGATGACGTTGCGGACCAGCCGCGATTGCCAGAGGGCCCGAAAGCCGCTGGATAGTCCGGGACGACCCATCGCCCCCGCAGCCATGGGCATCGAGGGCAGCTGCAGCACGGCGAAAAGGCCGAGGAAGAAAAACGTCGCCTGCAGAATGAGTATGGTTTCGAGACCGAGGCTATCCAGCTGTCCACCGAGATAGAAACCGCCCAAACCCACCAGTGAGGTGAATATGGTCATGATGGTAACCGCCCGCTGAGTATCCAGCCGGGTGACCCGGCTCAACATGGATTGACGGGCAGGGTCCGCCAGCGCCTGCACGCTGGCCATGAGCACCCCGAACAGCACTACCCACCAGTAACCCAGCAGGTCCGCGCGGTATACGGCGGCGATCAGCAGGGGCGGGAGGGTCATCAGCACGTGCATGCTGGCCAGGTAGGTCCGGCCATTTAACCGGTCGCCAAGCAGACCGCCCAGAAACAGCACCAGCAGGGGCGGAAACTCGGCCAGAGAACGGGCCAGACCTGCTTCGTTTGCCGGTCTTTCCAGCACCCCAACCAGCACCCAGGTGAAAAGAAATCCCTGCAGGCTCATGCCTGCCATCCACAGGCTCGAACTGGCCAGATACCAGGGGTAAGCCGAAGAACCGGGGCGCGTGGGTGGGTAGGCTGACATGGGGGTCCCGCATTGTCCGGTGGGCATCATACCGGTAGGCTGGGGGGGTTCCGAAAGGGGGGGCCGGGGCTTCCGAAAAGAGGGTATGCACATGCAGGTCGGCGCCACCATGGCATTCAATCACCACACCAGCGCGGCGTTCATGGTCGAGGCGGCGCAGGCTGTGGAAACGGCAGGGTTTCACTCTCTCTGGGTGCCCGAGCACGTGGTCTTTTTTCCCGATTACGAATCCCGCTATCCGTACTCGGGAGACGGACGGATTCCCGGCGATCCCGAAGGTGTGCTGGATCCGTTCATGGCGTTGACCTACATTGCAGCGGGCACGCGTTCCATTCGGCTGGGCACGGGAATCTGTCTGGTGCCGCAACGCCAGCCGGTCTATACGGCCAAACAGGTGGCCGATCTGGATTACCTGTCAGGTGGGCGGGTGGATTTCGGCGTCGGCATCGGCTGGCTCAAGGAAGAATTCGAGCTGCTGCAGATGTCATTTTCAGGTCGGGCGGGGCGCTGCCTGGAGTACCTGGAGGTGATGCAGGCGCTTTGGGCGCCCGGCGTCAGCAGCTACGCCGGCACAAATTACACGCTTCCCTCCTGCCTGATGAACCCGAAGCCCGCTCAGAACCCGCATCCGCCTATCTTCTTTGGCGGGGAGAGCGACGCCGCGTTGCGACGGGTGGTCTCTCACGGGCAAGGCTGGTACGGCTTCGATCTCAGCCCCGAGGCCCTGGTGACGCGTCTGCAGCGCCTTCGGGAGATGGCGGACGAAGCCGGGCGAGACTATACGGACCTGCTGATTTACCTGGGTCCGAACAAGCAGCCAGTCACTGTGGAAACCGTGGCCGCCTATGAAGCGGCGGGTGTGGATCAGCTGATCGTGCCGGTGATGGCTGGCAATATGGACCGTCTGCAGAAGCGCGTGGACACTATGGCTTCCGTTGTGGGGCTCGCAACGTGAAAAAAGTGTCTATATATTCAAAAAGATAGGGCACAACCCGACCACAAAAGCCCAGATTTAGTTAACAAAATTGATATGGACAGTGCGGGGTGCGCGGGGGAGACTCCTCGCTTACTTCCAGCGGTGGAAAGGACGAGTATGAACGCACCAAGAAGCAACGAGCGGCCACGTACCTGGTTTCGTTCTGACCGCGTTTTTCTCAGCGATGGAACGTGGTACTTCCACACCAGAGAGGGCGTTGATGTTGGCCCTTACGAATCGCAGTTCGAAGCGGAAATAGAAGCTGGTTTGCTCAGAGAACTCATGCGCGGACCCGGCGGTGAAGACGATGCCCTCGGACTCATTCGGGAATTCGTCGTCGAGTCCTATGCTATGGGGCGACCCTTGACACCCAGTTTCTCCGACGGCGTCTGATCAATTTCGGCGCGAAGCTCGTGCGACGCTTGGTCTAAGGTACCTCGCTCCCCCGCCTTTTGATCCCCCCAAAAACGTAGCCCGTACGCATACCGCCGGCTGCGTCGGTTGCCCCCTGTCTTCAGCCTTCCCGGTAGGGTGCGAGACGGATGCGGTCAACACCGTGTTGAACGGTCATAATGGCTGCTCATTTTCATCGACAGCCCAGGGGGAGCTATGCCCAGATTGAGACAAGTGAGTCGGGACGAAGCGCCGGAGCACATCCAGCACATGTACAGTTTCCTCTTCGGCGATCGAGATCCGGTGGAGGAACCCGGTACAGAAACGGGTACGCCCGGCGACTGGTGGACGGTGTTTGCGCTGGTGCCAGACTGTTTCGACCATGCTGTGGCGGGGTTTCGCTTCTACCGCAGCCCGAAACGGGAACTTGATCCCAAACTTCGCGAGCTGGGTCAGGCCCGGGCGGGATATGCCAGAGGCAGCCAGTTCGTTTTCTCCCAGCACTGCAAGGCCATGCGCCACCTGGGTTTCAGCGAAGAACAGATCGCCGCGATACCACACTGGCCTGCCGCTGACTGCTTCGATGAGCAGGAGAAACTGGTGTTAGCGTACACGGACTGTCTGGTTCTGGAGGGT
>Ga0316191_10000415_pt1 | contig 27641 bp, 20 predicted proteins | sample Eddworburr2cm_MG_FD_204928 | JGI IMG/M metagenome (GOLD analysis project Ga0316191, IMG submission 204928) | Coastal sediment microbial communities from Maine, United States - Eddy worm burrow 2 cm | ecosystem: Environmental > Aquatic > Marine > Coastal > Sediment | place: USA: Maine... | reverse complement strand
CTTGGCGAGATCAAGATCGAAATCCATGTGCTGTTCACATTTGCGCATCACATAGAAAAATCGTGCGGCATCATTGCCAACTTCCTTACGCAGTTCGCGCAAGGTGACGAACTCGCCGGAACGCGTGGACATCTGTACCTTCTCGCCATGACGATAGAGGATTGCGAACTGCACCAGCAAGACATCCAGCTTGTCCGGGTCATCGCCAAGGGCCTTGAGCGCGGCCTTTACCCGGGGCACATAGCCGTGGTGATCGGCACCCCAGACATCGATGACACGGTTGTAACCACGTTCCAGCTTATTGGCATGGTAGGCAATGTCCGAGGCAAAGTAAGTGGTCTGGCCGTTGTCGCGCACGAGCACGCGGTCCTTCTCATCGCCAAAATCTGTAGCCTTGAACCACAGGGCGCCGTTCTTTTCATAGACATGGCCGCTTTGCTGCAGGCGTTCAATGCCGGCTTCGACGGATTTGTCGTCGGACAGCGAACGTTCTGAAAACCACTCGTCGTAGACTACGCCAAACTCTTTCAGGTCCTGGCGGATATTGCCGAGTATGGCGTTCAGCCCCTCATCAAAGACCCGTCGGTACTGTGTCTGTCCCAGTAGTGTGCAGGTACGCTCGATGATGCCATCGATGTGTGCTTCCTTGTCACCACCGGCCGGTTCGTCGGGCGGGACATCCGCGAAGATGTCGGCGACCGGGTGCCTGAATGTCTCGCCGTGTTCACGGTGCAATGTGGCGGCGATATCCCAGACATAATCGCCCTGGTAGCCGTTGGCAGGGAAGGTGACTGTTTCGCCGCACAGGTCCAGGTAGCGCAGGTAAACACTGACGGCGAGAATATCCATCTGCCGTCCGGCATCGTTCACGTAATACTCGCGGTGCACTTCATAGCCGATCGCTTCCAGCAGGTCGGCCACTGCGGCGCCATAGGCCGCACCACGGCCATGACCGACATGCAGCGGGCCGGTCGGGTTGGCGGATACAAATTCCACCTGTATGCGCTGTCCCTTGCCATAGTCACTGCGGCCGTAGCGATCACTGTCCTCAAGGATGTCATCGATGACGGCATGCCAGGCCTGGCAGCCAAGAAAGAAATTGATGAATCCAGGGCCGGCGATTTCAATCTTTTGCACCTGCCCGCCGGGTTCGATTGCGGCGATCAGTTTTGCAGCGATGTCACGTGGTTTGCTGCGTGCGGGTTTCGCCAGCGTCAGTGCCAGGTTGCTGGCGAAGTCGCCGTGTGCCCGGTCGCGGGTGCGCTCGATCATCACGTTGGGCGAGATGTCGGTTGGCAGTGTGCCGTCGGCCTGCAGGGTGGCAACGGCATCGGTGAGTAATTTGGCGAGCTGGGTTTTCAAATGATTATTAAAGCCGTGGGAGCGGATCGCATCCGTGAATGGATCGCCTATTATCCTGCTCGCCCGCCATCTTGCAACTTGTCTGCCTTAATAGGTATCTGCCGGGTCAACGTCCACGGACCAGCGCACCCGACGGGCCTCTTTCGCCGTTTCCAGTTGCCTGACGACAGTACTCAGCAGACGTTGTAGCTCGCCCAGCTGATCAGACTGCAGCACCAGCTGGGCACGATAGCGCCCGGCGCGGCGTTCCATGGTGGCGGGTAGCGGCCCCCAGGTCTCGACCGCACGGATACCGGTCGCGCTGATACGTTCTGCAACAGCTTCCAGGAAATCCATCGCGGTGTCGGCCGCCGGGGCCTCGGCGCGCAGCAGGGCCATGCGGGTCACCGGGGGCAACTGTGCAGCCTTGCGCTCGTCGAGGGCCGCACGGGCGAACGCCGGGTAACCCTGGTTGATCAGCAGTTGCAATAACGGGTGCTCCGGGTGGCAGGTCTGGATAATGACCTCGCCGGGCCGTTCATGACGCCCGGCGCGTCCGGCCACCTGAACAATCAGCTGTGCCATGCGCTCGCTGGCGCGGAAATCAGTGCTGAACAGGCCGTGATCGGCATCAAGGATGCCCACCAGGGTGACGTTCGGGAAGTGGTGCCCCTTGGCGAGCATCTGGGTGCCAAGTAACAGGTGGCCTTCACTACAGCGTGCCTGCTCCAGCAGCCTGTCCAGTTCACCCTTGCGCCGGGTGGTATCGCGGTCGATACGTATACGCTTGACGTCCGGAAAGTGTGCCTCCAGTGCCTGTTCGACACGTTCCGTTCCCTGGCCCTGGGGATGCAGGTCGCTGCCCTGGCATGCCGGACAGACGGTGTCGACCGGTCGTTGACTGCCGCAATGGTGACAGTGCAGCAGCTTGTCGCGATGATGCCAGGTCATGCGGGCATCGCAGCGGAGACACTCGGCGGTCCAGTCGCAGTCATAACACATCAGGGTGGGTGCATAGCCACGCCGGTTCAGGAACAGCAACACCTGGGCGCCCGTGTCCAGATGCTGGCGTATACGTTCCAGCAGTGGCGCAGACAGTCCATCTTCCAGTGCTTGCTTGCGGACATCGAGAACCTGAAACGTCGGCTGGCGGGCCACGCCGGCACGTTCCGGCAGGTCCAGCTGCTGGTAGCGTGACTGCTCCACATTTAGCAGGCTCTCCAGTGACGGTGTGGCTGAGCCGAGTACTACCGGGATAGCCAGTTGACGTGCACGCCAGATGGCAAGGTCACGGGCTGAATAGCGGAAACCGTCCTGCTGCTTCAGCGAGGCATCGTGTTCCTCGTCAACGACAATCAGGCCAGGCCGGGCCATGGGGGTGAAGATTGCCGAGCGGGTGCCAATGATGATGGGCGCCTGACCGCTACGTGCCTGTTGCCAGGCAGCGAGCCGCTCGTGGTCGGTGAGTCCCGAGTGCAATAGTGCCAGTGGTACCGGGAAGCGTTGCTGGAAACGTGCCACCAGTTGCGGTGTCAGGCCGATTTCAGGTACCAGCACCAGTGCCTGTTGTTGACGGGCCAGCGTGGCTTCAATCAGCTGCAGGTACACCTCGGTCTTGCCACTGCCGGTCACACCGGCAAGCAGGAACGCCTTGAAGTTGTCTAGCTGCGCGAAGATGGCATCGACTGCCTGCTGCTGGGCCGGGTTCAGGGTATGAGCGGACGGTATAATCGTGCGATCGCTGTGTGATTCATTCAGGCTACAGGTCTCTATCCAGCCTTTGTCAGCGAGAGCGCGCAATACGTTGGCAGGTGCCTCGATGGCGCTACGATTGATTCCCCGGGGATGTGTGCTCAACAGGGTCATGACCTTTGCCTGGCGTGCCGCACGCGCGAGTGTTGTCGTGTCGATTGCCTGGCCTGCACGCGTCATACGCCAGCCCGTTGCGTCAGCGGTTGTCGGTTGCCGACCACGCCGCAGTAGCGCGGGCATTGCCGCACTCAGTGCATCACCGATGGGGTGGTGGTAGTAATCACTTGCCCATAACACCATGGCCAGAACGTCATTGCCGATTACCGGTGTCTCATCGAGTACCTGCAGGGCGCGCTTCAGTTTGTGCGTGTCGATGTCGGATTCGGTGGCGACGGCAAGCAATATTCCTATGACAGTGCGCCGTCCAAACGGTATGTGAACACGTATGCCCGGTTGTAATGCAGTGGCATCCACATTGACGGGTTGCAGGTAGTCAAAACTGCGGTACAGCGGTGATGGAACGGCTATACGGAGGATTAGATTGCTCACATTAACGGTGCTTCGGGTTTTATGAGGGAAAACAAGCCAGGTTAGCGATCAAGGTTGATACTCTTTCTTACCAAGTGAAGCTAAGTCATTCATCTAATTAGGGGGTATTTTTTATCCACAAAATCTGTGGATAACTCTGTGGATTAAACGGGGTTAAAGGGCTCAAATGCCTATTTTTCCAGTGTCACGGTTAGATTGTCCTTTTTTTCTTCATAAAATATTTATAAATTAAATCAAAGAGATAAAGTTAATTATAAGTTTCTAATGTACTTATCCCGCTACAGTGTTGTGAAAAAACATCAGTCACTAGGCTGCTGTGTATAAGCCCAGCTGCAGTGGACCGATTCCTGCCCTTTTCTATAACCCCTGTTTTTATAGTATTTTTGACATTTTTACGGCCTGATAGGTGGCTGTTTAGCGGTTGACGGAGGACGCCATGATAGCACTGAAGAAATGCCAGGATGAGTTACTGTGTGCACGTAATTCGTTACACACACAAGTGTGCAGACATAAAATACGCCTCGTCCTTGAGGCGTATGGTGGCGTACGGAAGGAGGAGTATTAAAAACGCCACCGAGTACAGGCTATTAAATGTTCAGTTGCGTGACTATTGCGCTGAAGTACAGGTGCCGCACCCCGTGCCCTGTTCAGGGTGTAATAAAAGGCAGGGATTTTGCTTCTCGCACTTCAAAGCGCTTTGACTGCCTCGATCAGTTCGCCGACCATGGCCTGACCGTCGCCATAGAGCATGCGCGTGTTATCACCATAGAACAGTGCGTTCTCGACGCCGGAGAATCCCTTGCCCTGGCCGCGCTTGATCACGATGACGTTCTTCGCCTGGTCGGCATTGAGGATGGGCATGCCATAGATCGGGCTGTCGGGATTGGTGCGGGCCATCGGGTTGACCACATCGTTGGCACCAATCACCAGTGCCACATCGGTTTGCGGGAAGGCGGGATTGATCTCGTCGAGGTCATACAGGCGCTCGTAGGGAACATTGGCCTCGGCCAGCAGCACATTCATGTGGCCTGGCATGCGGCCGGCAACCGGGTGGATGGCAAATTTCACATCCACGCCGCGTGCCAGCAGCATGGTCATCAGTTCCTGGATCTTGTGCTGTGCCTGCGCGACGGCCATGCCATAGCCGGGGATGATAATCACGCGTTCGGCGAAGGCCATCATGACGCCGGCATCGACAGCATCGATGGGCTTCATGCTGCCCTCCACACTGTCCGTCTCCGTCGTGCCGCTGGCGCCGAATGAACTGAACAGCACGTTGCTGATGGAACGGTTCATGGCCCTGGCCATTAACTGGGTCAACAAGGTACCTGCAGATCCGACCACGGTACCGGCGATGATCATGGCGGCATTATTGAGCACGAATCCCTCGAAGGCGACCGCGAGACCGGTCAGGGCGTTGAACAGTGAAATCACCACCGGCATATCGGCACCGCCAATGGGCAGCGCCATCATGACACCGTAGGCAAGCGCTGCGGCAAAGAAGATCATGATGGTCGTGCCACTGATTTCACCCTGTGTGATCAGCAGGGCACCAAAGCCTGCTGCGAACAGGAACAGGATGATATTGAAAATCTGCTGGCCCGGGAAACGCAGCGGGCGGCGCAGCCAGCCCTGCAGCTTGGCAAACGCGATCAGTGAACCCGAGAACGACATGGAGCCGATCAGGGCACCCAGTACCGCCAGCGTAAGAAAGGTCTGGGAGTGAAAGTCATCCTGGAGCAATTCCACGGCGGCAATGGCCGCGGCCGCGCCGCCGCCCATACCGTTATACAGCGCGATCATTTGTGGCATGTCGGTCATGGCGACCTTTTTGCCCGACCAGAAGGCGGCGACACCACCGACAAAGATGGCGGCCGTCATCAGCAGGTAATTTTCCATCCCCGGATAGAAGAAGGTGATCAGGGTGGCTACCAGCATGCCGACACCGGCCCAGACAATGCCATCACGCGCTGTGACCGGTGAACTCATGCGCTTCAGGCCGAAGATGAACAGGAAGGCTGCAATGAAGTAACTGATCTGTATGAGATTATCCATCAGTTACTCCCCTTGCTACGTTTGAACATTTGCAACATGCGCTCGGTGACGACATAGCCACCGACGGCATTACCGGCCGCGAGGGCAACACCGATAAAGCCGATCACGAGTTCCAGCGGGGCGTGTGCATGTCCCATGGCAACCATGGCGCCCACCAGCACAATGCCGTGGACAAAGTTGGAACCGGACATCAGCGGGGTATGCAGGATGACCGGTACCCGTCCGATGATTTCGTAGCCGGTAATCGCGGCCAGCATGAAAATATAAAGCGCGGTCATTCCTTCAATCATGACGGGTCTCCTGCGGTTTTTTCTACGCGTTCGCGGGTGAGTTCGTGCTGAATCTTCCCGTCTCGGGTGAGGACGCTGGCTGCGACGACCTCGTCTTCCCAGTCCGGGTTGAGTTCACCGTCATGGACGATTAGCGACATGAAATTGAAGAGGTTTTTGGCGTACATCTCACTGGCATGGACCGGCATCATGGCCGGGACATTGAGCGGGCCGTAGATCATGACGAGTTCATGACCGAAGGACTCACCGGGGATGGTTAGCTCGCAGTTGCCACCGCTGTAGGCCGCAAGGTCGATAATGACCGCACCGGGTTTCATGTCATCCACCATGGCGCTGGTAATGATCTTCGGGGCCGGCCTGCCAGGTACGGCGGCTGTGGATATGATTGCATCGGCCTCGATCACGTGCTGTGCGAGGATCTCCATTTCCTGTTGTTTCTCCTCGGCGGACAGTTCCCGGGCGTAGCCACCCTTGCCGACGGCATTGACCTTGACGTCGACGAATCTGGCACCCAGCGATTCGACCTGCTCGCGGGTTTCCGGTCGCACGTCGTAGGCCTCGACGATGGCGCCGAGGCGTTTTGCAGTGGCAATTGCCTGCAGGCCAGCAACGCCGACACCGATGACCAGCACCTTGGCCGGTCGAATAGTGCCGGCGGCGGTGGTCAGCATGGGAAAGAAGCGCGCAGTCCGGTTTGCAGCCATCAGTGCCGCCTTGTAACCGGCGATCGATGCCTGGGAGGACAGGGCATCCATATTTTGTGCCCGCGAGATTCGCGGTATTAGTTCCATGGCAAAGCCCGTGATCTTCCTGTCACGCAGGGCGCAGATCCGGTCATCAAATTCATGGGGATGCAGGAAGCCGATGACCGTGGTGCCTTCGCGCAACAACGCGACGTCGTCCGGGGTCAGCGGGCTCACGGTCAGGACGATATCTGCTGCAGCGAGCAGGGTGGTCCGGTCTTCCACGATTTCAGCGCTGCTGTAATCACGGTCACGGTAGTAGGCGGCGCAGCCGGCGCCGGCCTGTATTTGGATCTGCAATCCAAGTTTGGTGAGTTGTTCGGCCACGCTGGGGATCAGCGCAACCCGGCGTTCACCGGGAGTGGTTTCGTGGGGCACAGCAACACGTATCGGCATAGCGATCTCCGATGCGACTTGTCGTGCTGTTAGCCCGGGGCAAGTTACATTTAATGTGTAAAAATATCAGTTAGTTGGCATGTTGAACGGTCTGCCGACCAACGGCTGGTGAGTATACTAGCTGACCTTAATGAAGAAAAACAAGGGTACTGATCACACTATTCTATGTTAGGCGGACCCCATGCCCATGTTGATATAACCGGTCGGGCAGACTTCGGCGCAGATATGACAGCCGATGCAACGGTCGTAGTCGGTATAGACGTAGCGGCCCATCGTGGACTTGACTTTCGGTGTCCGTAACACGGCATCCTGCGGGCAGTAAATGACGCAGTTGTCACACTCGAAGCACATTCCGCAGCTCATGCAGCGTTCTGCCTCTGCACGTACATCGTCCTCATCCAGTCCACGGAAGCGTTCCTCGAAATGTCCCAGCACCTCGTCGGCGCCGACCCCGGTTTCTTCACGCTTGTAGCGCGGGGTATAGGGGAAATGCCCGAGGTAGAGCAACTCATGCGGAATGATTTCCTGGTGCGAACGGTCTTCAAAATTGTGCACAGCGAAGCCGGCTAAATCGGTGCCCCAGTCCTGATGATGGTCATACTGCTCCGGTTCGAGCGAGGTCTCGCGCAGCTTATCCAGCAGGTTGAAATGGTGTACATCCACCTTCGGGCGGCGATCAAAATCATCCTGATCCAGATAGCGGTCGATGCTGTCGACGGCAACGGCGGCCTGTCCGATTGCCGTGGTCAGCAAATGGGGGCGCACGATATCGCCACAGACAAAATAGCCGGGTTTGTCCGGCACCTGGTAATACTTGTCGGAATCGATCAGGCCACGGCCATTGTCGAAGGACTCAAGACCAGTCAGGTCACCGGACTGCCCGACCGCCGGCACAATCAGGTCACATTCGATATCAAATTCCGAGCCTTCCTTTTCGGTCATTTTGCCGTCAGCCCACTCGACCTCAATGACGCGCAGTGCTGTCGCACGGCCATCCTCGCCGATGACAAGAGATTTTGGTGCGAGACTGCCACGCAGCGTGATGCCTTCCTTCTTTGCAGTAATCCTTTCGTGCTCCGCCGCCGGCATTGCTTCGATCGGGCGGCGGTAGATCAACATCACCTCGGAGCCATCACGTTTGGCGGAGGTTGCGACATCATGGGCGGTCAGGTTGTGGATCACCGCTTCAGGACGGTCATCGGCATGGGGTGTGTTGATATGTCCCAGACGACGCGCAACCGAGACCACGTCCATGGCCGTGTCGCCACCACCGATCACCACCACCTTGTTGGCCGTGTGGTGCATGCGCCCTTCATTGAAGGCCGCAAGGAAGGCTACGCCACTGACGCAGTTGGGAGCATCGCCACCCGGGATGTTCAGGGTGCGGCCCTGCTGGGCACCAATGGCGAGCAGGATGGCGTCATAGTCACTTTCCAGTTGCTCGAAACTGATATCCCTGCCAACGCGCGTCTTCATATGGAGATTGATACCCATGTCGAGGATGCGCTGGATCTCGCCATCCATGACATCGCGTGGCATGCGATAGCCGGGGATACCGTAGCGTGTCATGCCACCCAGTTCTTCGCGTTCATCGAAAATACTCACGCCATGGCCGAGCCGTCGCAGTTGATAGGCGGCCGCGAGGCCGGCAACGCCCCCGCCGACGATGGCGACCTTCTTGCCTGATTCCCGTTCTGCTTGTTTGAAGACGAGTTTGGCTTCCAGCGCATGGTCACCGATGAATTGCTCCGCGGAATTGATGCCGACGAAGTCCTCGACCTCGTTGCGGTTACAGCCTTCCTGGCAGGGTGCCGGGCAGACGCGACCCATGATGGAGGGAAACGGGTTCGCATCAGTAGAGCGGCGGAAGGCATATTCCTGCCAGTCTATGTCGGCAGGTGGCTTCTCGATGCCGCGTATGATCTGCAGCCAGCCACGAATATCCTCGCCCGACGGGCAGCTGCCCTGACACGGCGGGGTGCGGTGTACGTAGGTCGGGCACTTGTAGGTGGTATCCTCGTTGAAGATATCCTCGGACCAGCGGGTATATTTTTCGTCGTTGTCCCGGTAGCGCCGGAATGTCAGTTTTTCTTCCATAGGGGGAGTGCCTTGACAGTAAGGGTCAGGGGGAGATTTATAGCATTTTATATAGCCAGATGAAATATGGATGACACTTAAGGTAGTGCTGTATTCGAAATATCGGGGCCAACTGAATCCATCAATACAACCTTGTCGGGGTACAAGTCTCTGGTACAGTCTTTTTTTGCGTGTTAGTCTCTGATTGCTTTCGGAATACCGGTGCACGGCTGTCATGGTGTCCGGCAGCGCGGGTGTTCAAGCAGGTGCTGATATGATGGAATTGAGTCATCAGGTCTTGAGGACGGATGTATCGGGCATGCCGCTCGAATGGGTCGGCTACCAGGATGCGGTGCGTCTGTACCACCTTGAGCAGGTGGCCTATACCTGCGGAACCCTGCTGTACAGGATACACGGTGGTATTTCTGCCAAAACCGGCCGGCGCAGCAGCATCGATGTAAACTCCATCATTGCCACCTATGGACGCAACCATGCCCTCAGCAAGTTTCGTGACCAGTATTCACCGCCCCTGAATAACCCGGCGCTGTTCAAGCGTGACTCACATGTGTGCCTCTACTGTGGTGAGAGCTTTCGCCATCGTGATTTATCGCGGGACCATGTCACGCCAGTCATTCAGGGTGGTCAGGACAACTGGAGCAATGTGGTAACGGCCTGCAGACGCTGCAACAATCACAAGGCTGGTCGCACACCGGAGCAAGCCGGCATGCAACTGCTGGCGGTGCCGTTTGTACCTACCCATGCCGAGTATATCTATCTGCAGGGCCGCCGCGTGCTCGCCGACCAGATGGAGTTCCTGCGTGCACACTTCCCGCGCAGCAGTCCGTTGCACGAACGTATCGCACTGATCGCCTGACGTAATCCTGTTGTGTGGAAAAACATTGCCGCTGATATAGCGACGGCCACCGGTCGGCCGGCAGCCCTTGAACAACAGGGTGCGGTCAGTGGTGGCTGTATCAATCAGGCACAGCGCATTCGCTGTGAAAATACGGACTACTTCGTAAAACTCAACAGTGCCAGCCGGGTCAACATGTTCGCTGCGGAATTCGACGGCCTGAATGAATTGCGGCAGTGTACGGCGCTGCATATACCGGTACCGCTGTGCTGGGGTAGCGATGACCAGTCGGCCTGGCTGGTGATGGAGCACCTGGCGCTGGGGGGGCGGGGTAATCCGGTCGCACTGGGTGAGGGCCTGGCGGCCATGCACCGGATTAGCCGTGAGCAATACGGCTGGTTTCGCGACAACACCATTGGTTCGACACACCAGGATAATACCCTGGCAGATGACTGGATCAAGTTCTGGCAGGTGCATCGATTGCAATTCCAGCTGGATCTCGCGGCACGCAAGGGTGTATCAGGACGGCTGCTGTCGCAGGGCGAGAAACTGCTGGCGGAGCTGCCGGCCTTGTTCGAAAGTTATGTGCCGGAGGCATCGTTGTTGCACGGTGACCTGTGGTCGGGGAATTATGCCTACACGCAGGCGGGTGAGCCGACCATCTTTGATCCGGGTGTATATTACGGTGATCGCGAGGCCGACCTGGCCATGACGGAGTTATTTGGTGGCTTCGGCTCGGATTTCTATGCGGCCTATAACAATGCCTGGGCGCTGGACAGTGGTTATCGCACCCGCAAGACGCTGTACAACCTGTACCACATCCTGAATCATTTCAACATGTTCGGTGGTGGCTACGAGAGCCAGGCGCAGGGGATGATGGATTCTTTATTAAGCGAGTTGCGCTAGGACTTTTCTTATGCCGTAGGAGCGGATCGTATCCTGCTTACGCCCCTCACCTACATCCCTGTAGGCGATCCGCTCCTCCAGTTTTTTATTGGTGGTATTGCGCACTCAGTTCGTGCACGGCCTTGACCAGTACACCGGCATTTATCGGGTCCACATCCGGGGTGATGCCATGCCCCAGATTGAACACATGTCCTGAACCTGCACCAAACTGCGCCAGCACATGCCCCACCTGTTCACGGATAACTTCGGGTGTTGCATACAGCACGGCAGGATCCAGGTTGCCCTGCAAGGCGACGCGGTCACCGACACGTTTGCGGGCCATGGCCAGATCGGTGGACCAGTCCAGTCCCAGTGCGTCGGCACCGGTATCCGCCATGAGCTCAAGCCACTGGCAGCCACCCTTGGTAAACAGGATAACGGGAACCTGCTGATCGTCTGCCTCGCGTGTCAGATTGGAAATGATCTTTTGCATGTATTGCAGGGAGAAATCCCGGTAATCATCGGGTGTCAGTACGCCGCCCCAGGTATCAAAGATCATCACGGCCTGGGCACCGGCGGCAATCTGTGCATTCAGGTAACTGCTGACCGAGGTGGCAACCGTGTCGAGTAGCTGGTGCAGCAGCCGCGGCTCGCTATACAGCATGCCCTTGATGCGCGAGAAGGTTTTCGTGGAGCCACCTTCCACCATATAGGTCGCCAGGGTCCACGGGCTGCCGGAGAAGCCGATCAGCGGCAAGCGATTGTCAAGTGTGCGGCGAATCAGGCGCACTGCATCCATGACATAACGCAGTTCGGTCTCCGGGTCCGGGACGCCCAGTGCGGCTACGTCGGCAGCCGAGCGGACCGGCTTTTTAAAGCGTGGTCCTTCGCCTTCTTCGAAGTACAGGCCCAGTCCCATGGCGTCGGGAATGGTGAGGATGTCGGAAAACAGGATGGCGGCATCCAGTGGGAAACGTTCGATTGGTTGCAGTGTGACCTCGCAGGCAAGCTCCGGGTTGGTGCACAGGGCCATGAAACTGCCGGCCTGTTTGCGGATCTTGAGGTATTCCGGCAGGTAGCGGCCCGCCTGGCGCATCATCCAGACGGGGGTGATGTCGACGGGTTGACGCAGCAGGGCGCGGATGAGTCGGTCGTTTTGGAGTGGTTGCATGGGGGGTATTGTATGCGGGGATGGGTGTTTGCGTAAGCAAAAATATTTTGGGTGCAGGTTTCGCCCTGCGGGGCGAGGCACTTTCTCTTGCATGCCCAAGAGAAAGTACCCAAAGAGAAGGGCACCCGGCGCACTCATCGGCTGGCGCCGATGCCCTGCGATCCTCACCAATCCGGGGGCGCGCACAACTCGGCAGGCAAGCCTGCCTCAAACAGGGCGCGCGCCTGGTCCCGGATTGTCTGCGGTACTCGGTGAGTGCAGACGGGCCGTGGGTGGAAGATTTGGGGTTTAGGTTTTTTGTTTTGACTTTGAGCCCGTTGGCGCAGCCGAGCATCACAGTGGAGACCGCGAGTTGCGCAAGCGCCGGTCTTCACGAGAAGCGCAGGGAACCCGCTTTAGCGGGCAAGCCGTCGGGCCGGCATTTCTTTTGGATACTTTTCTTTGGCGGAGCAAAGAAAAGTATCTCGCCGACAGGGCGAAACCCGCAGCTAAAAAATGCAAAGAAAAAAACGATTACCCGCTACCGCGGCAAATCAGAACACCCCATCAAATACTCATCTACTGCCCGGGCACATTGCCGCCCCTCACGAATCGCCCACACAACCAGCGACTGCCCGCGGCGCATATCACCCGCGGTGAATACCTTGTCGATAGACGTCTGGTACTGATCGGTATCGGCCTGCACATTACCACGTGGATCGAGATCCACGTCGAGTTCCTTCAGCATGCCCTCGTGTATCGGGTGAATAAAGCCCATGGCCAGCAGCACCAGGTCGGCCTTCAGCTGGAACTCACTGCCGGGGATTTCCTGCATCTGCCATTGACCATTATCGTCCTGTTGCCAGTCGACCCGCACGCAGTTGATCGCGCTGACTGTACCAGCCGTGCCATCTATGGACTTGGTGGCGACAGACCATTCACGGACGGCACCTTCGTCCTGTGAACTGGAGGTGCGGAGTTTATTGGGCCAGTCAGGCCAGGTCAGGCCCTTGTTTTCCTTTTCCGGGGGTTTCGGCAGGATCTCCAGTTGCGTAACAGACAGCGCACCCTGCCGGAAGGAGGTGCCGATACAGTCGGAGCCCGTATCACCGCCGCCGATGACGACCACATGTTTGCCCCTGGCCGTCAGCGAGACTTCAGGCGCGATGCTGTCACCGGCATTGCGCTTGTTCTGTTGTGGCAGAAAGGTCATGGCGAAGTGAACGCCATCAAGATCACGGCCCGGAACCTCCAGGTCGCGGCTGTGTTCCGAGCCGCCGGTGAGTGCCACGGCATCATACTTATCAAGCAGGTCTTTCGCCGCTATGCTGACTCCGACATGTGTTTCGGTGTGGAAGGTCACGCCTTCGGCTTTCATCTGTGCCATACGGCGGTCGATGATATGTTTTTCCATTTTGAAGTCGGGTATGCCGTAGCGCAGCAGTCCACCGACGCGGTCGTTCTTTTCGAGCAGTGCCACCTCGTGTCCGGCACGCGCCAGTTGCTGAGCACAGGCCATGCCTGCAGGTCCGGAGCCGACAACGGCAACCCGTTTACCGGTCTTGTGTGCAGGGATCTGTGGTTCGATCCAGCCCTGTTCCCAACCCTTGTCGACAATGGAACACTCGATGGTCTTGATGGTGACCGGGGTGTCATCGATATTCAGTGTGCAGGCTTCTTCGCACGGTGCCGGACAGATTCGACCGGTAAACTCCGGGAAGTTGTTGGTTGAATGCAGTACCTGCAAGGCTCGCTGCCAGTTGCCCTGGTAAACCAGGTCATTCCAGTCCGGAATGATATTGTTAACCGGACAGCCCTGGTGGCAAAAGGGAATGCCGCAATCCATACAGCGCGCGCCCTGCTGGCTTATGTCATTCTCATCCAGCGGGATGACAAATTCGTTGTAATGCTGGACGCGATCGGCAGCCGGTGCATAGCTACGATCCAGCCGTTCATACTCGAGGAAACCGGTTGGTTTACCCATACCTAGTGTCCTCCCTGGGAAGCCTGAGTAGCAGTTGTTTGAGCGTCTTGCATATCCTGCAGTGCACGCCGGTAATCAACCGGCATGACTTTGATGAATTTCGGTAAGTACTCATTCCAGTTATCCAGTATTATGCGGCCACGCGCACTGTCGGTGTAGTGCACGTGTTTCTCTATTAATTGGCGCAGTCGCAGAGCATCGTAGCGTGTCATATCGTGACTGACGTCCACGCGTCCGTGAGTCTCCAGGTCGCCACCCTGATGATCCAGTTGTTCCAGCGCATCGTCTTCCGCCGGGACAGGTTCCAGTTCAACCATGGCCAGGTTGCAGCGCTTGTCGAAATCACCGCGTTCATCCAGTACGTAGGCAATACCGCCGCTCATGCCGGCTGCGAAATTACGCCCGGATTCACCAAGGACTACGACAATGCCGCCGGTCATGTACTCGCAACCATGGTCACCGACACCTTCAACGACAGCGGTTGCACCGGAGTTGCGTACTGCGAAGCGTTCACCGGCGACGCCGCGGAAATAACATTCACCGTTGATAGCACCGTACAGCACGGTGTTACCAACGATAATATTTTCCTCTGCAACGATAGGCGTTTCCCCGGGTGGGTAGACCACCAGGCGGCCACCGCTAAGTCCCTTACCGACATAGTCGTTGCCTTCACCGATCAGTTCCATGCTGACGCCATGGGCGACAAAGGCACCAAAACTCTGGCCTGCCGTGCCACGCAGGGTGATACTGATGGTGTCTTCCGGCAGTCCGGTGTGGCCATAACGCCTTGCGACTTCACCTGACAGCATGGCGCCGACCGTACGGTTGACATTGCGTACAGGCAGGTCGATTTTTACCGCTGTCTTGTTTTCCAGCGCGGCCTGTGACAGCCGGATCAGTTCATTGTCGAGTGCCTTGTCGAGCCCGTGATCCTGTTTTTCGGTGTGATAGATGCCCACACCGGGTGCTGCTTCCGGTTTGTGCAGGATACGGGAGAAGTCGAGGCCCCGTGCCTTCCAGTGGTCGATCGCCTTGCGCATGTGCAGGTGCTGCGACTGACCGATCATGTCATCGAACTTGCGGAAGCCCAGTTGTGCCATCAGAGCCCGGATTTCCTCGGCGACAAAAAAGAAATAGTTCACGACGTGCTCCGGCTTGCCGGTAAAGCGCTTGCGCAGTTCCGGGTCCTGCGTGGCGACGCCGACCGGGCAGGTGTTCAGGTGACACTTGCGCATCATGATGCAGCCTTCAACGATCAGGGGTGCGGTGGCAAAGCCGAACTCGTCGGCACCGAGCAAGGCACCGACAATCACATCACGACCGGTACGCATGCCGCCATCAACCTGCACGGCTATGCGGCTGCGCAGGTTGTTCAACACCAGGGTCTGGTGGGTTTCAGCAAGGCCGATTTCCCACGGCGATCCGGCATGCTTGATGGATGTCAACGGACTGGCACCGGTACCACCGTCAAAACCCGAAATGGTGACATGGTCTGCATGTGCCTTGGAGACACCGGCGGCAACCGTACCCACACCCACCTCGGCCACCAGTTTGACGCTGATGTCGGCCTGCGGGTTGGCGTTTTTAAGGTCATGAATCAGTTGCGCCAGGTCCTCGATGGAATAGATGTCATGATGCGGCGGCGGTGAGATCAGCCCGACACCCGGTGTCGAGTGGCGCACCTCGGCAATGGTGGCATCGACCTTGTGACCGGGCAGTTGTCCGCCTTCGCCGGGTTTGGCGCCCTGTGCCATTTTGATCTGGATGACATCGGCGTTGACCAGGTATTCCGTGGTGACACCAAAACGGCCGGAGGCGACCTGCTTGATGGCTGAACGTCTTGAGTCACCGTTTTCCATAGTCTTGAAGCGTTCCGTCAGCTCCCCACCTTCGCCGGTATTGGATTTGCCTCCAATGCGGTTCATGGCAATCGCCAGTGTCGAGTGTGCCTCGTAGGAGATGGAGCCGAATGACATGGCACCGGTGGAGAATCGCTTGACGATTTCCTTCGCTGGTTCGACTTCGTCCAGCGGCACTGGCTCGTTGCTGAAATTGAACTCGAACAAGCCGCGCAGGTTCAGCAGGCGCTTGTTCTGGTCGTTCACCAGCTGCGCATATTCACTATAGGTGCGGGCATCGTTGGCACGGGTGGCATGCTGCAGTCTGGAGATGGAGTCCGGTGTCCACATGTGATCTTCACCACGAATCCGGAAGGCATAATCACCGCCCACGTCCAGGTTGTTCCTGTAAATGGGGGCATCGCCGTAAGCATCACGGTGCCAGCGCACGGTTTCGTCAGCGACCTCTGGCAGGTCGATGCCTTCAATGGTCGTTGTTGTACCGGTAAAATATTTGTCAATCAATGCAGTATTGAGGCCAACGGCATCAAAGATTTGCGCGCCGCAATAGGACTGGTAGGTGGAAATGCCCATTTTCGACATCACCTTGAACAGCCCCTTGCCAATGGCCTTGATATAGCGCTTCTGGATTTCGTTCTCATCCAGTTTTTCCGGTAGCTGCTCACGAATGGAGATCAGTGTTTCAAAGGCCAGATAGGGGTTGATCGCCTCTGCCCCGTAACCGGCCAGTGTTGCGAACTGGTGTACCTCGCGGGCGGCACCGGTTTCAACCACCAGACCGGATTCCGTGCGCAGCCCGGTACGCACCAGGTGATGGTGTACCGCGGATGTCGCCAGCAGGGCGGGGATGGCAATGTGGTCGATATCAACACCACGGTCGGACAGGATCAGGATGTTGAAACCGTCACTGACCGCTTGTTCCGCCTGCTGGCAGATGGCTTGCAATGCGGCTTCCATACCGTCTGCGGACTGTTCCGCCGGGTAACAGATCGCAATTGTCTTTGTCCGAAAGGCACCGGCAGTGTGGTCTTCAATATGACGGATGCGTTCGATATCGGTGTTGGTCAGGATCGGCTGACTGACTTCAAGCCGCATGTGTTCACCGGCGGATTCATGCCCCAGCAGATTGGGGCGTGGGCCGATCAGGGTGACCAGCGACATCACCAGTTCTTCACGGATCGGGTCAATGGGTGGATTGGTGACCTGGGCGAAGTTCTGCTTGAAATAATTTGCCAGTGGTTTGGCCTTGTTTGAGAGTACGGCAACCGGGTTGTCTGCACCCATAGAACCGATGGCTTCCTGGCCGGTCGCCGCCATGGGTGTCATCAGAAACTTGATATCTTCCTGGGTATAGCCAAAGGCCTGTTGCCGGTCGAGCAGAGTGCCTGTATCCGGTGCCATCGGGCTGATTTCACCGGGCAGGTTTTCCAGCCGAATCTGCGTCTTATGTAACCACTCCCGGTAGGGGTGGCTGTTGGCAAGGTCATCCTTGAGTTCCTTGTCGTCGATAATGCGACCCTGCTCCATATCGATCAGGAACATTTTGCCGGGCTGCAGCCGCCATTTCTTGACGATGCGTTTTTCCGGGATATCAAGTACGCCCATTTCCGAGGCCATCACCACGAGGTCATCATCGGTAATCAGGTAGCGTGCCGGGCGCAGACCGTTGCGGTCCAGCGTGGCGCCTATCTGGCGGCCATCGGTAAAGGCAACGGCTGCCGGACCATCCCAGGGCTCCATGACGGCGGCATGGTATTCATAAAAGGCGCGGCGTTCTTCATCCATCAAGGGGTTGCCGGCCCAGGCTTCCGGTATTAACAGCATCATGGCTTGCGCCATGGAGTAGCCTCCGGTCACCAGCAACTCCAGAGCGTTATCAAAGCAGGCAGAGTCCGACTGGCCTTCGGCAATGAGTGGCCAGAGTTTTTGCAGATCATCCGCGAACAGTGTCGAGGCCATGGAATGACGGCGGGCGTTCATCCAGTTGATGTTGCCGCGCAGGGTGTTGATCTCGCCATTATGCGCGATCATGCGGAACGGATGTGCCAGGTCCCATGAGGGAAAGGTGTTGGTCGAGAAACGCTGGTGTACCAGCGCCAGCGCCGTGGATATACGTTTATCATTCAGGTCTGCGTAGTAGCTGTTGACCTGGTTGGCCAGCAGCATGCCCTTGTAACACACGGTGCGGGCCGACATGGACGGGACGTAAAAACACTCACTGCCTTCAAGTCCTGAAGTGTGGATGGCATTTTCAACACGTTTGCGGATGATGAACAGCTTGCGTTCAAAGTCATCCGTTGTCGGGCAGTTGTCACCGCGGCCGATGAATACCTGGCGGATAACCGGCTCAACCAGTTTAACACTCTCACCGAGGCCGGTATTACTCGTCGGGACATCGCGCCAGCCGATCAGGTGTTGGCCTTCTTCGCTGATGGTCAGCTCGATCAGTTGTTCACAATGGCTGCGTGTGGCCCGGGGTTGTGGCAGGAACAGCATGCCAACACCGTAAAACTCCGCTTCCGGCAAGGTGATGCCAAGTCCGTTGCACTCTTCGCGCAGAAAGGTCTCCGGTATCTGTATCAGGATGCCGGCACCGTCACCGGCGCAGGGGTCTGCACCCACGGCGCCGCGGTGGGTCAGGTTTTCGAGGATGCGCAGGCCCTGCCTGACGATCTCGTGACTTTTGCGGCCCTTGACGTTGGCGACAAATCCGACGCCACAGGCGTCATGTTCATTGGCAGGGTCATACAGGCCCTGTGTGGGAGGCAGAGTGCCGATCGTCATTGATTATACCTTTGTTTACAATATGTTATAGACGAAACGCCCTTGTTCGGCCAGTAGAGAACCAGTGTGAAAGGTCTGTAGCCAAAAAGACGAAACAGTATAGCGCCGGACGGCTACTGGTTCAATTTGGGGTTGCTTATTTTTCCCCTTTATTTTCAGGGGGATGCACTGGTGGCTGGTTGTTACCCGGCCTGTGCCTGCATGAAGACGACCTGATAGCCGCGCTTGATTTGTTCATCGCGCACCCTGAGCAGGGCGGCCTCGGCGGTTTCACGATCCTGAAAGTGTTCTTTCTTCACGCGTCCGGCGGCACCCTGGTAGCCCCATTCACGAATCAGGGTCCAGCCTTCCAGCAGATCTTCCTGTAAATGCAAATGGTAGTAGCGGGGAGCCTTGTCACCTTCGGGTGGAATTTGCATGTAGATACGCATGGACTATCACTTATATTGCCGGATTGAAGGTGCGTTCGTATTCCGCAATGGCGTAGCGGTCAGTCATCCCGGCGATATAATCGGCGACGGCGCGGGCACGCCCATCCTTGCCGTTTAGCAATTCAAGCTGGCTGAGCTGTTGCTGTGCCTCCATTGGCATAAGGCGCGGGTCATCAATATAAGCCTCGAACAGTGCGTTAACGGTGCGTGCCGCCTTGGCGCTCATGCGGTGAACGCGGTAGTGCCGGTAGAGGTGAGTCCGCAGGAAGCGTTTTAACTCGAGGTTCTTCTCGCGCATGTTGTCACTGAAGGTAATGAGTGCGTCACCATGGTGACGCACGGCATCGATACTGTCCGGGTTGGCTTGTTCCAGATTAACAAGGCTGGTCTCAACCAGGTCGATGACCTGGCAGCCAATCAGCCTCCGTACCACTTCATGAATGGTGCGTCGAGGTGCGAGCTGCGGATACTTCGTGCGTACGATTTCGTACTGTTCATTAAACAGTGTGATCTCTGTCAGGGCCTCGACGTCTATCAAGCCGGATCGCAAACCGTCATCGACATCATGACTATTGTAGGCAATCTCGTCTGCAAGGTTGGTTAGTTGCGCTTCCAGCGAGGGTTGCAGTTTTTCTATAAAGCGCCGGCCAAGTTTACCCAGTGTTTCTGCATTTTTGAGCGAACAGTGCTTGAGTATGCCTTCACGGGTTTCAAACGTGAGATTCAGTCCGGGAAATTCGGCGTAGCGTTCTTCCAGTTCATCAATGACGCGCAGTGACTGCAAGTTGTGCTCAAAACCGCCGTAATCCTTCATGCAGGCATTCAGGGCATCCTGGCCAGCGTGCCCGAACGGGGTATGACCAAGATCGTGTGCCAGTGCGATACCCTCGGTCAGGTCCTCGTTCAACCGCAAGGCCCGCGCAATCGAGCGAGCAATCTGGGCGACCTCGATAGAGTGTGTCAGCCGGGTGCGAAACAGGTCGCCTTCATGGTTGACGAATACCTGGGTCTTGTACTCCAGACGACGGAAGGCTGCCGAGTGAATGACGCGGTCACGGTCACGCTGGTATTCACTGCGATAGGCCGGTGCGGGTTCCGGGTGCTGACGGCCGCTTGAACGCTCCGGGTTGGCTGCATAACCGGCTATCATCTCGCCCCCCCGTGAGATATGCGCTCTAATGTCTCGCTGAGTAATGCTGCCTTGAAGTCACCGGTAACCACTGCCTCGCCGATTGACTTGAGCAATACCAGGCGCAGTTTGCCCTCAATAACCTTTTTATCAATCGCCATTAATTCCATGAACTGTGTTTCAGTTATTTCATCCGGTGGTGAAGTTGGCAGTCCAGCCTGTCGCAGTAACTGTTCTGTGCGTTGTACCGTTTCAGATGACACCCAGCCATGGCGTGCGGATAAATCAGCGGCCATCAGCATACCGGTCGCGACGGCCTCGCCGTGCAGCCAGTTGCCATAGCCGGTGGCGGTTTCTATGGCATGGCCAAAGGTGTGTCCCAGGTTAAGCAGGGCACGCTGCCCGCTCTCGTGCTCATCGGCAGCAACAATTTCTGCCTTGATGGAACAGGAACGTTCAATGGCATAGGCCAGTGCCTGTTTGTCACGCGCCTTGAGGGTAGCCATGTTGGTTTCCAGCCAGTCAAAGAAATCGGCATCACGGATCAGCCCGTACTTGATCACCTCCGCGAGACCAGCCGAGAACTGCCGGTCATCAAGGGTATCCAGTGTCTCGGTATCGATGACCACGCAGCCGGGCTGGTGAAACGCGCCTATCATATTCTTGCCTAGCGGGTGATTGACACCGGTTTTACCACCGACCGAGGAGTCCACCTGTGCCAGCAGGGTTGTCGGTATTTGCAGGAATGCAACGCCGCGTTGATAACTGGCGGCGGCAAATCCGGTAATATCACCGACTACGCCACCGCCCAGTGCGATCAGGGTGCAATCGCGGTTAAAACGCTGCTCCAGCAAGGCAGTGAATATGGTATTCAGTATCTCAAGATTTTTGTACTGCTCACCATCAGGAAGGATTACGGATGCCGTTTCAAAGCCCGTCAGCTGTTGCTTGACGCTCTCCAGGTACAGGGGCGCAACGGTGTCATTACTGACCACCATTACCTGCCGGCTACGTATGTGCCTGGTCAGCAGTTCCCCGTTATCGAGCAGTTGCTGCCCGATGTGTATGGGATAACTGCGACTGCCGAGGTCAACTGTCAGGGTTTTCATGTGTTTTTACCTTGAAGGAGTGCTGTGTGCCAGCCGTTGCATGATTATTTTGACCACATCTCGCACCCGCATGCCATCTGTATCAATGATAATGCTGGCTATCTCACGATAGAGTGGGTCACGGATGGACATGAGTTCTTCAAGTTTATCGCGAGGGTTGCCGGTTTGCAGTAATGGGCGGTTGCGGTCTTTTCGCGTGCGCTTGAGCTGGTGATTGACGGAGGTATGCAGGTAGATTACACGTCCACGCGTCTTCAAGTGCTGCCGGTTGTCCGGATCCATCACCGCACCACCACCGGTGGCAAGTACGATATTCGGCAATCGGGTCAGTTCATCAATTACAGTGGTTTCACGTTTGCGAAAACCGGCTTCGCCTTCCAGTTCAAAAATCAGCGGGATATCCACCCCGGTACGTGATTCAATTTCGTGATCACTGTCATGGAAGGGCAGGCGAAGCTGTTTTGCCAGCTGTCGGCCTATGGTGGATTTTCCGGCACCCATTGGTCCCGTCAGAAATAAACTGCCCGGCGTATTCATGCCGGGCAGGTATGACAGATTATGTGCTTGCTGGCAAGTTCAACCAGCATCAGGTGACTAGATATTGAGATCTTCCTTGACGATCTTGGGTGTCACGAAGATCAGCAACTCTGCCTTGTCATTGGTGATGGACGTATTCTTGAACATCCAGCTAACCAGGGGCAGTTCACCGAAGAACGGTACCCGGTCAGTCTCCTTGATTTTTTCCTGTTCGTAGATGCCACCAAGCACCAGCGTTTCACCGTTATCGACAAGCACCTGGGTCGAAACCTCGTTGGTGTCGATGCTGGGTACGCCAAGGTAGACTTCACCGACACTGTCCTTTTTGACATCCAGATCCATGATGATGCGATCATCCGGGGTGATTTGTGGGGTGACTCTCAGTTCCAGGACCGCATCCTTGAATGAAACCGAGGTTGCACCACTCGAGGTTGCTTCCTGGTAGGGAATTTCAACACCTGACTGAATGAAGGCCGTTTTCTGGTTGGATGTCAGTACCCGCGGACTTGATATAACTTCACCCTGGCCTTCGGCTTCCATGGCGGTGAGTTCCAGGTTCAGCATGTGACTGCCGATCTTGCCAACGGCCAGTCCGATCGAGCTGGTTGCCCCGATGACGGGCAGGTCAACCAGTAGCCCGTCGGGTGAAAAGCCCGGGTCAATGATGTTGTCGGCGGGTTGCAGAGTGCCACCGCCGGCGATGATGTGATCATCATCAAAAGTGGTTTGTTTGCTCATGCCAAACTTGACACCCAGATCCCTGGAGAAGTCGTTACTGGCGATGACGATACGGGACTCGATCAGTACCTGTCTGACCGGGATATCAAGGGTGGCGACCAACTGCCTGACTTCGACCAGTTTTGCAGCCGTATCCTGTACCAGCAGCGTATTGGTGCGTTCATCGGTGGTTACCATACCGCGATCAGACATCAGGGTGGTATCGGAACTCTTCAATAGTCCGGCCAGGTCTGCTGCCTTGGCATAGTTGACCTGAATGAATTCCGAGTACATTGGTTCCAGTTCCTCGATCTGTTTCTGTGACTCCAGTTCCAGCTTTTCACGTGCAGCGATTTCTTCACTGGGTGCAACCAGCATGACATTGCCAGTCTGCCGCATGGCCAGCCCCTTGGTCTTCAGGATGATATCCAGCGCCTGGTCCCAGGGAACATTCTTTAAACGCAGTGTCAGGCTGCCATTGACGGTGTCACTGACGACCACGTTGATACCTGTAAAGTCTGCAATGAGCTGTAATACCGAGCGGACTTCAATGTCCTGGAAGTTCAGTGACAGTCGTTCACCGGAGTAGCCGAGTTCATCCTTCTTGCTGGCTTCAGCTTCGGCCTTCGTCAGTGCCTTCACCTCTATGGTGAACTGGTTGTTGGACTGGTAGGCCAGGTAATCGTAATCGCCCATGGGTGTGATCACCATGTGGACATTGTTACCCCGTGTGTAAGTATCGATGGTTTTAACCGGTGTTGCGAAGTCGAGCACATCCAGACGGCGCTCGAGTTCTTCCGGCAGTTGTGCACGGTAGAAGTCGACTATCACCTTGCCACCCTGTTGCTGCATATCAACCGGTATGGATGGGTCTGACAGGCTGACAATGACCCGGCCCTGGCCATCTTCACCGCGACGGAAGTCGATGTTGTTGATGGTGTCAGTGGAGCCGCCGGCTGCGCGTGATGCCGCGATAGCCGCTTCTGACTGTTCACCACCGGCATTCTGCACGACCAGAATGACCTGGTTGCCATCTGTATGTGCCTCGTAGGGAACCATGTCTACCAGGTTGACGACGACACGGGTGCGGCCCTGTGCTTCAACGGCGGTTATGCTCTCTGCCATGCCAATGCCGATGCTTTGCGAACGTTGCTCCAGACCGTTGCCGGTATTCGGGAAGTCCAGGGCAATTCGTGCTGGATTATCAATGGTGAAGCTCAGCGGGGCAGGTGCAGGTTTACTCAGGGTCAGTGTGATTTGAGTCTTGTTGCCAGGTAGCTCGGCAAAATCAACGGCTTGCAGCGTATTCTCGCTTGCGTTATCGGCTGCATTGACAGCAGCAATGCTGCCGGTAAACAGGCAGCAAGCGGTGAGAGCGCCACGACACAGCTTGTGGGTGTTTCGTTTGATGGTTTGCATCATGGTTGGTTCACCTGTTGGCAAGCGGTCTGAAGTATTTCCGATCATTGATTTCACCCTGTGAGACTAGTCGTTGATTGCTATTGATGACTGGCGTTCGATCCAGCCCCCGATGCCATCAGGAACGATTTCTGTAAGTTCAATTTCAAAGTCTGTGATGCGCGTGATTTTGCCGTGATTCTGACCTGCATAGTTCCCTGGTTGTACACGATGAATCGTGCCATCTGTATCATTTACCAGAGCCCACTGGTCTTCATGTTGCTCCAGCGTGCCCACCATACGCAGGCTGTCGAGTTGAAACTCCTCGAGTGGCTCAGTAGGCCGGTCAAAATCAGGTTTTATCCCGTTGTTGCTGGGGACGCCTGTAGCAGCCCTGGCGTGTGAAAATGTGGGTGCGGTAAACGGGTCACGCAGATCTGCCGCCTGGTAGGTGAAAGATTCGTACGGCTGGAACTCGGGCAACGGCTCTATGCTGGTTTTCTGCTGGCTCTTGGTCGTCCTGACGTACTCTTTCAGGTCGGCAGACGGGTTACCCGTGCAGGCCAGCAGGCCGCCACAGAGGGAGGCGATGGTCAGCAAACGTGCCATATGACGGTAGTTTCCGGTCATTAGCTGTCTCCTCCTTCAGTCGTATCATTTTCTTCGATATAGCGATAGGTCTTGGCGGTCAGGTTCATGCCCAGCTTGCCACCCGCATGGCTGATGTTGACGTCATGGATTGTCACAATTCGCGGTAGCGCAGCGACGCCACTAATAAAATCGCCAAATTCGTGATAACCGCCAATAACGCGGATGCTTATCGGTAATTCAGCGTAGAATTCCCTTGGCACCTCGGATCGCGGCTGAAATAATTCAAATTCCAGGCCGCTGGCCAGACCTGTCTGGGATACATCGATTAGCAGGTCGGCAACTTCTGTCTGGTTGGGAAGCTGGCGCAACATGGCACCGAACGATTCACGCATTTCTTCGAGCTGTAGCTCGTAGGCTTCCAGGTTTGCAGCCTGTTTCGCCTTGGTTTCAAAGATGACCTTGAGTCCTGCTTCTTTAACCTCGGCGCTTTCCAGCTCAACCATTTGGTCTTTGGTATGAAACCAGTAGCCAAGAAAAATGACGCCGCCCATAAGGAACAGGATAACGACTGCGCGTGCGGCAGTTGGCCATCGGGCTACATCAGCCAGGTCCAGTTCGTTCAAATTTATATTCATGGCGTTGCCCCGATAGTGTCATCGACGGATTTGCGGGGTTTTTGACTGCCGCGCAAGGTGAAGTTGGCTATACGCCGACGCTTGGCTTCGCTTGTTTTGATGACATCGAGTCGTGGAGAGGTAATCCAGTCAGAGGTATCTATCTGACGCATGTAATCTGAAACACGTGCATTTGACTCGGCAATACCTGTCATTGTCAGTGCCTTGCTCTTTTGCTGGAAAGTTTTCAGGTGAACACCTTCCGGCAGGGTCCTGACCAGCTCGTCCATAAGGTGGACACTTTCCGGACGACTGCCTTGCAGTTCCTGGATAACGTTCATACGTGCCAGCAAATTGTCTTTCATTGCCTCAAGCTCGCGAATGCGACCAATGCGCTTGTTCAGGATATCGATTTCGCTTTCCAGGTATACATTGCGCTGAGTCTGGTCCTGAATCATGCCATCGACATGAAAATGCACCAACAACACAATCAGGCCAGCGATAACAACGGAACTGATGGCAGTAACACCAAATTCCTGTTGTTTCTGTTTGCGCAGTTCTTCACGCCAGGGCAGCAGATTAATACGTGCCATATCAGTCGAAGCTCCTCAGGGCCAGCCCGCAGGCGATTAGCAAGGCGGGGGCATCATTACTCAGTGTCTGTGGTTTTACACGTGCGGACAGTGACATGGATGCGAACGGGTTGGCGACAGTGGTTTCCACGCCAAGTTTTTCCTGGATCATTTCGTCCATGCCGGGGATGGATGCGCTGCCGCCAGCCAGTACAATGTGGTCGACCTTGCTGTGCGGGCTGGACGAGTAAAAGAATTGCAGTGAACGACTCGCCTGCTGGACCATCGCTTCCTTGAAGGGTTCCAGTACATCTGTCTGGAAGTTTTCTGGCAGACCGCCCTGGCGCTTGGCCATGCCGGCCTCTTCATAGGACAGGCCATAACGACGCATGATTTCTTCTGTTAGCTGCTTGCCACCAAACACGGTATCGCGGGTGTAGATACTCTTGACGTTATGCATGACGTTCAGAGTCGTCATGGTTGCGCCCACGTCGATGACAGCGACGGTTTTATCAACGCCCTGGTTCGGCAGCTGGTCGGTCAGCAATGCAAAGGCATTTTCACTGGCGAATGACTCAACATCCATTATATGTGTACCCAGTCCACCGGTCTCGACAGCGGCACTGCGCAGGTCCACGTTTTCGCTACGGCATGCTGCCAGCAGTACGTCGACTGTGTCGGGGCTTTTCTCTGAAGGTCCAAGGATTTCGAAGTCGAGGTTGACTTCTTCCAGTGGATAGGGGACATATTGATCGGCTTCCAGGTCGATCTGAGCTTCCATCTCATCTTCGCTGAGTCCACCTGGCATGGAAATGATCTTGGTGATGGTGGATGAGCCGGCAACGGCAACTGCGGCATGCCGGTTGCGGGTCCCTGAATGCTTTACAGCACGTCGGACTGCTTCACCTACGGCATCAACATCAGTAATATTCTTTTCAACAACTGAGTTGGGGGGCAGGGGTTCGACAGCATAGCTCTCGACCCGATAGCGTGAGCCGCTGCGACTGAGTTCCAGTAATTTAACTGCAGTGGAACTGATGTCCAGACCAATTAATGGTGGTTTTGTTCGTTTAAAAAGTTGCGCGATTGGCACTATATTTCCTTTTAGTTACCCAGTGTTGTACAACAAAGGTAGTTCGCCGCATTAGAGTGCAAAGCCAACTGTTTGTCAACAAATGCGAATGTAATACAAATGTTGTGTTACTGGTTATCGGACAGTGAATAATTTAGTTGAGAAAAAAGTTACATTCGCGGTGTTGTTTGTCGTGCTGTTTTACTTTATATAGCTTGCTGCAACCCTATTCTTTGAATCTGATCACAGGTTTTTGACGCTGACATGATATTACGCCGCACCGGACGCTTCTTACTCTATCTATTCATGTTGGGCAGTGTTGCCGTGGCAGTAATGGCCGCAGTCATTTACCTGAGGATTGAACCGCAACTCCCTTCCATCGAAGTGCTGCGCAAGGTGCAGTTACAGGAACCCTTGCGCGTCTACTCGCGCGACCGGCGTATTCTGGCTGAGTTTGGTGACAAGCGGCGCACGCCCGTCAATATTGAAAAAGTCTCCCCGATGCTGGTAAAAGCCTTCCTGGCTGCAGAAGATGACCACTTCTTCGAACATTCCGGAATTGATGTCCCGGGTTTGATGAGTGCTGCTGTTGAGTTGGTAGTTACCGGCGAGAAGCGCCGCGGGGCCAGTACTATCACCATGCAGGTGGCACGGAACTTCTTTCTGTCCACGGAAAAGACCTATTGGCGCAAGCTCACGGAGATCCTGCTGGCGTTCAAAATTGAAAAGTCACTCAGCAAGGATGAGATCCTGG
>Ga0316191_10000414_pt1 | contig 27644 bp, 19 predicted proteins | sample Eddworburr2cm_MG_FD_204928 | JGI IMG/M metagenome (GOLD analysis project Ga0316191, IMG submission 204928) | Coastal sediment microbial communities from Maine, United States - Eddy worm burrow 2 cm | ecosystem: Environmental > Aquatic > Marine > Coastal > Sediment | place: USA: Maine... | reverse complement strand
GTTCCTGGCCGTGGGGGTGGCGGCCTTCAGCACCGGGATTTTTCACCTGATTACCCACGCCTTTTTCAAGGCCTTGCTCTTTCTGGGAGCCGGCAGCGTCATCCATGCCGTCCACTCCAATGAGATGCAGGAGATGGGTGGCCTGAAGAAATATATGCCGCACACCTACTTAACCTTTATGGTGGCGTACCTGGCTATATCCGGCATACCCCCGTTTTCCGGGTTTATGAGTAAGGACGAGATTCTGTGGGCCACTTTTAACAGTCACCTTCCCGTGGCAGGCCTGGGAAAAGCACTCTGGGCTCTGGGTCTGCTGACGGCAGGGCTCACCGCCTTCTACATGACCAGATTGATTGCCCTAACCTTTATGGGTAGTTTCCGGGGAGGTTCAGAAAAGGAGAAGCACCTGCACGAATCCCCGGCAGTAATGACGCTGCCTCTGATGGTTCTGGCCGTGCTCTCAGCGGTGGGGGGTGTCATCGGCCTACCGGCAATAACCCACTTGCCCAATCTACTTCACGACTTCCTGGGCCCTGTGCTCAGTAGCCATGGAACCTCGGGCCACCAAGCACATGCTTATTGGCTGGAACTGCTTCTGATGCTGATATCCACTGGGGTGGCGACCAGCGGTATCTATCTAGGGTGGCTTTTCTATGTTAAACGGCCCGAGCTACCAGGCCAGGTGGCGGCCCGTTTCGCCAGTCTGCACCGGCTGCTCTTTGAGAAATACTATGTGGATGAAGTCTATCAGACACTCTTTGTGCGTCCCATCCTGAAACTAGTAGCTCTGAGCGGGCGTTTCGACCTGAACACCATTGACGGTGCGGTGAATCTTTCCTCCAGGGTAACCACCAAATTCGCTTTTCTCATAGGTTGGGAGGACCTGAAAATAGTAGACGGCGCGGTCAATGGCCTGGCCGAGATCTTCAAGCGCTGGGGTGCGGCGCTCAGGCATTTGCAGACAGGCAGAGTACAGCATTACCTGTATTCGGTAGTTCTGGGAATATTTGGCCTTTGTGCGTTCATGTTGTTGTTTTAGTCTTTAGGTGGATTCTACAAACGGAGCAACTCTACGGTGACTTAAATAGGAGAATTGACAGATGCTGCCAGATCACCTCTTGTCCTGGATGATCTTCTTCCCGCTTCTTGGAGCCGGTCTCATCCTCTTGGTGCCCAAACGGTATCCCACCTTGATGAAGCTCATCGCCGTGGCTGCCACTATCCCGCCTCTCTGGTGGGCGGCAAACCTCTACGTTCAATTTGATCGGTGGAGTACGGGATTCCAATACGTGGAAAAGGTCCCGTGGATCAGGGCTTTTAATATAAACTATTCTCTGGGCATAGATGGGATCAGTGTTCCCATGGTGTTGCTCACTGCACTACTGGCCTTTCTCTGTGTCATTGCCTCGTGGAACATCAATGAACACGTGCGGGGCTACTTCGCCCTCTTCCTTCTCCTGGATACCAGTATGATAGGAGTTTTTTGCGCCCTGGACTTTTTCCTCTTCTATGTGTTCTGGGAATTGATGCTGTTACCCATGTATTTCCTTATCGGGGTATGGGGTGGGCCCAACAAAGAATATGCCGCCATCAAGTTTTTTCTCTTTACCCTGGTTGGTAGTGTGCTGATGCTCATTGTCATGCTGGTCTTCTATTTCGGCTCGGTGGAACCCACCACCGGGCTGCACTCCTTTGATCTCGCCATTCTGGCCGACCAGGCTGTACACCAGGCCTTCCTGAAGGACAACACCATCCGCTGGCTCTGCTACCTGGGGTTGTTCATTGGCTTCGCCATCAAGATCCCTCTGGTACCCTTCCACACTTGGTTGCCGGATGCCCACGTGGAGGCACCCACTGCCATAAGCGTCATTCTGGCTGGAGTCCTCCTGAAGATGGGAACCTATGGGATCTTGAGGATTTCCTATCCGCTGCTCCCCGACATGGCTCGCGCCTTCGCTCTGTACGCCGCCATCTTTGGCTTGGTAAGCATCATCTATGGTGCCCTCTGTGCCATGGCGCAGACGGATTTGAAAAAACTCATCGCCTATTCCAGCATCAGCCACATGGGTTTCGTGATGCTAGGCATGTCGGTATTCAGTAACACCACCGCAATCAACGGAGCAGTACTGCAGATGTTCAACCACGGAACTGTCACCGCCATGCTCTTTTTGCTGGTGGGGGTGATCTATGATAGGGCTCACATTCGCGATATAGACGGTTTTGGCGGTCTGGCCAAGACCATGCCGATTTATGCGGGCTACACCGGCTTGGCCTTTTTTGCTGGCCTGGGGCTGCCGGGACTATCCAGTTTTATCAGCGAAGCACTGGTGCTGGTTGGTTCCTTCCAGCAGTACAAAATAATCACCATAACTGCCACCACCGGCATCATCCTCACTGCCGCCTATTTTCTCTGGACCATGCAGCGCATGTTTCTGGGGCCCCAGAATAAAAAGTGGGCCGAGCTTCCAGAAATCAGCCTGCGCGAGATTTTTACCCTGACCCCCTTGGCCCTGATTGTCATTCTGCTGGGTTTTTATCCCATGCCGGTGCTGGATTTGATTGGCACAACTCTCAAGCATACGGTGGCGATGGTGGGAGGTTAGGGAGGAGGCAGGAGACAGAGGTGGATTTGGGATTGCGGATTGCGGATTTGGGAAGGCATAGGGCATCCATCGACAAGCTCAGGACAGGTAGAGCATAGGGGAGAAACTAGGCACTAAGGACTAGGCACTAGGCACCAAAAGGAAGGAGTCAGGAGTCAGAAACCAGAATTAAGGTTTCAGCTTTCAGCTTTTGTGTTTTTCTTCCCTGACACCTGAAACCCTGAGATTTGGTGCTTGGGATTTCGGATTTCGAATATGTTAGTTGATGGACTAGGAAAGCGGGTTGGGCACAGCCCAACGATGTGACTAATGCTATGATACCTGAGGAATTTATAAAGAGTAACCTTGAGGGCATTGCCTTTATTGCTCCGGAGATCATCCTGACGCTGGCGATCCTTATATTGCTCTGTGTTGGGATCGTACTTCCCCATTGGCGCCACCGTCTGGTTTTTACCATTCTGGCTTTGGCGGGTCTAGCCGGATCACTCATCCCTTTATGGAAGCTGCCGCAGCCCACACCGGATCTGACCTATCTTTCCAATCTCTTTGTCTGGGACTGGTTGACCTTTTATTCAAAGCCGTTCTTTGCTTTTGTCGGAATTTTTACCATTTTGCTAACCCAGATTAGCGGGGAGATAGACAACTCCGAGTACAGCGAGTCTACTGTCCTGGTTTTGGCCGTCACTATGGGAATGTTGCTTCTGGTTGCCTCCACTGATCTTCTAATGATTTTCCTTGCCTTTGAGACCATGGGGATTTTGAGTTATCTGTTGGTGGGAATCAGGGCAAGAGACGAGCGCAGCGGTGAGGCGGCGCTGAAATACGTGCTTTACGGTGCCTTTACCTCCGGCACCATGCTGTTCGGCTTCTCGCTGGTCTTTGGGCTCGCCGGTAGCACCGATCTTGTGGAAATCGGCCAACAGGTGGCACTTGCCAGCCAACATCCCCAAGATAGACTGTTATTAATTGTGGCCATCTTGTTTTTTATGGCCGGCCTGCTCTTTAAAACGGCATCATTTCCTTTCCATTTCTGGTGCCCTGATGTCTACGAAGGGGCGCCTACACCCATTACAGCCTTTCTCAGTGTGGGCCCAAAAGCTGCCGGCTTTGTTTTATTCATCAGACTATTTTATCCGCTTTTCGCCTTAGGCCCGGAGACCGGGGTATACCAAGCCATTTCCGGCCTGGAATGGCCTTCTATTCTGGCCCTGGTTTCTGCTATAACCATGACCCTGGGAAATCTTACGGCGATCCACCAGAACAATCTCAAGCGTCTACTAGCCTATTCCAGCATCGCCCATGCCGGCTACTTACTCATGGGTATCGTTGCCCTGAGCGATCTGGGGTTAAGGTCGGTGGTCTTTTACCTGGTGGTTTACCTTTTTATGAATCTGGGAGCCTTTGGGGTGGTTACTATGGTGGCAGCGGCGGGGGGAGGAGAAGAAATAGATTCCTACCGGGGCCTAGGAGTCAGGGCACCTTATGTCTGTGTGGCCATGGCCATCTTTCTTTTTTCTCTCATTGGACTTCCGCCTTTTGCCGGTTTTGTGGGAAAGGTCTATCTTTTTGCGGCGGTTATATCAAAAAAGATTTACTGGTTAGCGGTGGTGGCGGCTCTCAACACCGTCATCTCACTCTACTATTATTTGCGGATCGTCAAGGCCATGTTTTTGGACAAGCCAACTGAAGCTGTCCAGATCCAGGTTCCTCTCAGCTCCCAGGCACTGCTTCTGGCTCTGCTGATTCCCACCCTGGGACTGGGTATTTATTGGCAACCTCTTGCCAGGGTCGTCGAGGGGATGTTTTGAGATGTGGTATCGAAGTCTAGGATTTCAGTTAATTTGCACGGTGAGTGCAATCGCTATTCTGGTCATAGGCGTTTATGCCTCAGTGAACATTAATACCCAGAGAAGTCAGCTTATCCAACAAGTCATTCATAGTTCAAACCAGGTAAGTGAGACCATCAAGCGCAGCATGCGCTATGACATGCTCAAGTATCAGCCAGAGAGGCTGCACCGCGCTATCGATACCATTGGTGCCCAGGAAGGCATCGAAAAGGTGCGCATTTTCAACTATTTGGGAGAGATTATCTACTCTTCCGATCGCAAAGAAATGGGCGCCATGGTGGATAAGTCTGCCGAGCAGTGCTACGCCTGTCATGCCAAGGAAAAGCCTTTCGAGCGCTTGACTACCTCCGCCAGAAGCAGGATTTTTCAAACGGCTGCCGGCCATCGGGTGCTGGGCATGATCAATCCCATCTACAATGAACCAGACTGCTATTCAGCCTCCTGTCACATTCATCCCCAAGAGCAAAAAGTCCTGGGAGTCATGGATACAGACGTGTCTTTGGCTGAGGTGGACGCGTTAATCATGAGCAACAAGAGGAAGATGATCCTATTCGCGCTGGTGGCCATTCTCGGGATTTCCCTGACCATCGGCCTCTTTGTGCAGCGCTTTGTGAGTCGGCCGGTAAAGCACCTTCTGGAAGGGACCGAACGAGTTAGCGCCGGTGACCTCTCGACTCCCCTTGACATTTCATCCACCAATGAGATCGGCACTCTGGCAGGCTCCTTTGACCAGATGACCCAACGGCTTCAGATCTCCGAGCAGGAGTTGAAGGCTTCGGAGGAAAAATACCGTTCTCTTTTCGACAATGACCCCAATCCCATCCTTGTTTTCGATCGCGCCACCTTCCAGATTATCGACGCCAATATCCGCGCCACTGAAAAGTACGGTTACTCCAGAGAAGAATTGCTCCAGCTGTCTTTCCGCGATCTGGGTGATCCAGAGGACGCGGAGAAGATTAGGTCTTTGGTGGTGGAGGCTTGTATTATTCTGCCCAAGATCAGGCATCGCAAAAAGGATGGCAGCATCATGCACGTGGACATCCATTCATGCCCCCGGGAGCATCTGGGCGAAGATGTCATTATTGCCAATATTGCCGACATCACCGACAGTATTCAGGCCGAGGCTCAACTGATCCAGGCCAGCAAGATGGCCACCCTGGGCGAGATGTCTGCCGGGATGGCCCATGAGTTGAACCAACCCTTGAATGCGATTCGTATTGGTAGTGACCTCCTGAGAAAAATGGTGGCTCGAGGACAGAGCGTCGATCCGGAGTTGGCAGGCAAGGTGTCAGGCGAAATCGGTGCCCAGGTGGAGCGTGCCGCCAACATTATCAATCATCTGAGGGAATTCGGACGTAAAAGTGACCTGGACGAACTGGAAAAGGTGAATATCAACAAGCCCATTAATGATGTCTTCACTGTGCTCGGGCAGCAACTCAAACTCAGACAAATTACGGTGAACCTGGACCTGGATGAAAACATTCCTCCCATTCTAGGGGTAAGAAACCGCTTGGAACAGGTATTTATCAATCTGGTCATGAATGCCAGAGACGCTATTGAAGAGAAGCGAGAGATGACTCATGGGGAAGCGCCGGAGGGTGTGTTGAGCATCCGCTCCTACCAGGAAGATGGCAAAGTGGTGGCTGTTGTCAGAGATAATGGCAACGGCATGCCCGAAAGTGTAAAGGAAAAAATTTTCGAACCATTTTTTACCACCAAAGAAATAACCAAGGGGACAGGGTTAGGGCTGTCTATCAGCTATGGCATTATCAAAGATTATGAGGGTGCTATCGAGGTGGAGAGCATGGCAGGGAGTGGTACCATCTTCAAGATTAGCTTTCCTGCACTTGCTGCCGAGAAGGACCTGCAAAAGGAAAGTCCAGCATGAAAAAATTACTAGTGATCGATGATGAAGCGAGTACAAGGGACCTGTTGAAAATGTCCCTGGAAAGCGACGGATATACTGTTTTTGTGGCCGAGGACGGTCCCAAGGGACTGGAGATATTTGCCAGGGAGAATCCGCCCGTGGTTCTAACGGATATCAAGATGCCCGGCATGGATGGCATCGAGGTCCTCAGGAGGGTGAAAGAAAAGAGCCCCGATACGGAGGTCATTGTCATCACCGGTCACGGGGAGATGAATTTGGCGGTTCAGGCCCTCCACCTCGAGGCATCTGACTTCATTAACAAACCTATCAGTGATGAAGGTCTTTCCGTTGCCCTCAGACGTGCCGAGGAGAAGATCTGGTTGCGGGAAAAATTAAAAGAATACACTGAGGATCTGGAGAAGATTATCCAGGAAACTAACAAGGAACTGGTAAAACGCCACGAGCTGGAGCACAACATCATTCAGACTTCGATGGACGGCATAATCGCCAATGACCGTCAGGGCAAGATCATCATTTTCAACGAGGGTGCCGAGCGCATATATGGATATACCCGGGAAGAGGCACTCTCAAAGATCCATGTGACCCAGCTCTACCCAGAAGGTCAGGCCAAACAGATTAAGAAAATGATCTACGGAGACGAATACGGGGGTCCCGGCCGGCTGATCAACTACTCGGTGGAGGTTCTCACCCAAACAGGTGAACTGGTCCCCATCCTGCTCTCCGCGACTATCATTGATGAGAAAGGCGAGGAGGTGGCAACGGTGGGCCACTTCAAGGATATGCGAGAGATCAAAAGGCTTGAGGACGAGCTGCTAACAAGCGAGCGCATGGCCACTGTGGGCCAGACCACAGCGGGAATAGCCCATGGAGTGAAGAACATTCTCCACGGTATGAAACTCGGAGCCTTCATGATAGACACGGGTTTTGACAAAGACAAACCCGAATCCCTTCGCAAAGGCTGGAACCTGGTGCGGAAGAATATCAATCGAGTATCGAAAATGACCAAAGAAATGCTGAGCTTGGCAAGTACCGCCCCGCCCGCTTTCGAGGTGTGTTCGTTGAATGAGATCGTGGAAGAGGTCTGTGAGCTGTTGGCGGAGGAGATTAGTAGAAGGGGAATAAGCTTGGTCCTTGAGCTGGACCCCTCATTGCCCCAGGTGACCGTGGATCCAGATGGTATCCACACCTGCCTTCTGAATCTCGTGACCAACGCTATCGAGGCTTTTCCGGAAGACACCAGTGGGGGCCAGGTTACCGTGTCCAGCCGCGATGAAGGAGAGGCCGGGGTGCATTTGCAGGTCAGAGACAGTGGCGAAGGTATGAGTGAAGAACTCCTGGAACGGGTTCTTGAAAATCTGTTCACCACTAAGGGAGCGCGGGGAACAGGGTTGGGTCTTGCAATTACCCAAAAGATAGTGCACGAGCACGGGGGTACCATTCAGGTAGAGTCCGAGCCCAAGAAGGGTACTTGCTTCACCATTATTCTGCCGGAGTAGAGCAAGCCCGTATATTTCATGTTTCAATAGAGGCCTTTTTTCCATAGGGCTTCAGTCTTACAAGCAACACGGGCAACACGGTAAAATTGGCAACCAGGGCGATCAGCATTGCGAAGGCTGTGAGGATGCCAAAATAGATGGTGGGGACGAATTTGGAAAGGACAAGAATAGAAAAACCTATGGTGATGGTGACCGTGGTGTAATACATGGCCCGGCCGATGCTGTCGTGCGAACGGCTAACCGCGGCTTGGTAGTCCCAGTCCACAGCCACTTCCTCACCAAAGCGATGCACGTAGTGAATGGTGTCGTCCACCCCGATGCCGATGGCGATGGCCGCGATGGTGATGGTCATGAAGTCCAGGGGGATATCCAAACCGCCCATCAGGCCCAACACCAACGGCACGGCGACCAGGTTTGGCACGAGGGCTATTAGGGCTAGTTTCACCGAGCGAAAAAGCAGGATGAACATGAGGAAAATGGCCAGGAACACAAACCCCAGGCTCAGAATTTGGGACCGGAACAGGCTCTGTAGCATATTGTTATAGAGCACCAATATGCCACTGAGATGCACCTGGTCGTCCGACAGTCCCAACTCCCGGGTCAGGTGGAGACGGATCCTCTGGAGCAGGTCCTGACGCTTGAGATTGACATCCGATTCGTACACCCGCACTGAAAAGCGAAGCTGATTGCCATCCTCTGCCAGGTAAGGAGTGATAAGGGCCTGTTTGATCTCATCGGGTAACCGCTTGTAGAGAAGGGCCAGAGTAAAATTGTCCGGTAGTTCGCCGCCATTAACCTGTTTTAGCACCTCCATGGTAGTGGACAGGGAGAGGACCTTGCCGGTCTCAACGATCCCATCCAGATAGTCCTGGATAGCATCCACCTCATCCACCTTGAAGACGTTGAACCAGTAACTACTGCCGGTGATCCCCGCCTCTCCCTCGAAGTCGGTATCATCAAAGAGGTCGTCATCCTCTTCATCATCAAAGGGTTCTTGTTTCTCCTCCAGAAACGCGGCCGGGGCATCGATCACCACGTCCAGAGGGGTGGTGCCGCCCAGTTCCCGGTCTATGAGATACATGCCCTGATAGATCTCCGTGGACTCATGGAAGTGGTCGATGAAGCGGTTCTCCACCGTGAGTTTGGATATGCCTATTATCCCAAGAACCACTGCCAGCATGGCTACTCCCAGCACCAGGTTGCCATGGCGCTCGATCAGGGGCGGGAAGAGAGCGGTTACGGCGGTGGTTAAATCCCTCGGTTTATGTGGTTTTCCGGGCTTGAGCAACATTATTGCCGCCGGGAACAGGGTGAAGGTGAATATCAAGGACACGGTGAGGCTGATGCCCATGATCCAGCCGAAATCGATCACCGGCCGGACGCCGCTCACTACCAGCGAGCCAAAGGCCACCATGGTGGTGATTACCATGTAAAAACAGGGGACGAACTTGCTGCGAACCGTCTCCCGCACCAGATAACGCTGCTCTCCATCGGGATTTTGCACATGCAACTCGCGGTAGCGGACGATGAGATGAATGGTAAGGGAGAGAACGAAGATCAACAACAGGGCGAGGAAATTGGATGACACCACGGTCAGGCGCCACCCGGCCAGTCCCAGGAATCCCATGGTAACCACGGCCGTGGCAAGAGCGGTGAGCAGGGGCAGAATAACCCAGCGTGGCTGGCGGAAGGCAATGACTAGAAGCAGTGCCAGAACTGCAATCACCCCTAGGCCGAATACCCTGATATCGTGGCGGACAAAATCTGCCATGTCGGCCACAATCATGGGCTTGCCTCCGAGATGCAATTCGGCCCGATCCCGGTGCCGGTCCATGATGGTACGGATGTTAGTGATATCCGCTTTCTCTTGCGCCATCAGCCCGGCCTTATAACGCCTGAACTCATTGGTCAAACGTATGAGTTCCCGCGCCTCCTCCGACGTCAGCTCTGATTTAAGCCGTTTTTCGCGTAATTTATTCCGGCCTTCATGCAACCGCTGATAGGTCGGATCACGACGAAAAATCAACTGCATCGCTGTGGTATCGCCATGGGGGTTCATGAGGCGATTGCGATAAAGCGGGCTCTCGCGCAGTTCCCGTTCGGCCAGGGCGAGGTTTGTGTCCGGATCCGCCAATTTGCGTACGCGTTGTTCCAGTTCCTCCAGCGACATTGGTGGACTATGAACCAGGGGCACGTCTAAGATGCTGATTACCGATTCAACCCGCTCGATGGAGTTCAGGCTATCGCGCAAATTGCGCAGATCGTCCAGGGTCTCCTTTTCGAACAATCTTCCCCGGGGCGTGTAGGTGAGGATCAGATAGTCGTCGGAGCCGTAGCGGGCCCGGATGGAGTTGTAGTAGCGCAGGTCTTCATCGTTTTCCAAGACCAGCGAATCGGCAGAGATGTCGATCTTGAGGGCCGGAACGAACCAGCCAAAAAAGGCGGTGATCAGGAATACCAGGAGCAAGGTCGCGACCGGGTTGCCAAGTACCAGTCTGTCGTATAGCTGTGACGGCGATGTTTTCATGAATCCTCTTTCAAGGTGGTGAAAATAAAATGAATCTCAGTGATGAGGAAACGCTCTCGAGCACCGTAGTATGTCATGGAGATTTCTTAGGTGTCAAGACTATCTAGCCCGGATATTATATATGGCGGTTAATCTGTTTCCCATTGTCTGAACCACGAGCGCAGGACGCCATAAACGAGTAAGAGATAGCTGTCGACGGTTGAGAGTTTATTCAACATCGAAAACTTGGTCCTCAGGAATAGGTCAGAGTTCAATGGCTTTGTCGCCAAAGATTGCGAGCTTTTGTGGAGGTTTCAGGTTTCAGTGTTCAGGTTTCAGCTTTTTTGTTTCTTTTTCCTGACACCTGACACCCGACACCTGAAACCCTGTAATTTGGTGCTTGGAATTTGATATTTTGCAATGCTCTATCACTCCAGCAGACTGCCGTAAGGGGGAATGAGTATTGAAGTTCCCTCAGGGGGCAGCGCAAATCCAGGTCCTTTGGGCCCGGATTCTTTACTTCTTGATCTGAATAAGGAAGGGATTAGTCTTTCTGGAGGGTCTTAATTCCGTCCGGAAGTATTTTGGGCATCCTCACAGTAAAACGTGATCCGTCACCCGGAGTTGAATCTACCTGCACAGATCCTTCATGTTGCTCAATAATCTTGTTTGAGATAAAGAGACCCAGGCCTGTGCCCTCGCTTCCCTTGGAGGAGTAGAAAAGAGTAAACATTTTTTCTCTGGTCTCTTCATCCATACCGATGCCGTTGTCGGAGACATCGAAAATTATGTCATCCTTGTCCTGTCTTACCCCAAAGATGATCTTATGAGTTTTTTTGGAATTGTCTTCTAGGCACGCGTCCAGAGCATTTTCGAGAATGTTTGTCAGTGCTGACGCCAGCACCCCACCGTCCACCTCAAATTCTCCTGCGGCAGCATCGAAGTCGCGAACAAATCCGATGTTATGGCCAAAGGCCTTGGGTTCAACGGTCAGGGCCACATCATTAGCGAAGGTCAGGACATCGGTTCGTTCCCATTGCAGATCTCTCTCCTTGGCATAATAGAGCAGGTCGAGAGACATATTTCTGATGCGGCTAACCATATGCCTTACAATTTCCCAACCTTCTTTGATGCGCTCCTGGTCTTCTTTTTCGAAACCCGATTCAACCCGATACATGCCGCCGTCCAAACCTGTCAGCAGCCCTTTTATACCGTGAGAGATGGAACCTATCAAAAGGCCCAAGGATGAGAGATGGTCCTGCAACTGGCGTATCTGAGTTATATTGGTGGACATCTCCATCACATGGGTTACCTCTCCGGCAACATTCTTTATGGGCGCGGTCCAAATCAGAACATTGTACTGCTCGCCGGATTTGGCAGTTACCACCGTCTCTGCCTGCTGTGATTCTCCCTCTTCAAAAGTCTTCCAGACAGGACACTCGGGGTGTGGTTCACCGTCATGTGAATAAGCCTGGGAACAGAAAGAACCAAACTTTTCACCGAAATCCTCGAGGAATTTTTTGTTGGCTGCCATCAACTTGAGGTCTCTGTCCTGAACGGTGAAATAACAAGGCGCCGCATCAAAGAGCAACTGGTACCTCTGTTGACAGGTGAGAAGATCTTCCTGAAGACGACTCACTTCTGTGAGGTCGGCTGCCATTTCAAGGACCAATTCCACTTCGCCGTCTCTATTTCTGATGGGAGCGGTGTGCACCATTACCGGAAGCTCACTACCGTTGAGACTCTTTACTCGCTCCTTCCTTCGCTGCCCTTTTCCAGTACTAATGGTTTTGGCAACGGGACAGTTTTCCTGGCTTTCAGCACTACTCGCATATATCTCCCAGCTGCCGCGTCCTATCTTGTTTCCCAAGCGCTCTTTGTAAAGCTGATTCGTTCCAACAACCTCGTTGTTACTGCTATGGATGGAAACGAAGCAAGGCATCTCGTTGAAGTATGTCAGCCCACTGTCGAGATCCTCCACTATGTTCTTCATGGCAGAGGACAAGCCCTCAACCACCTGACCCACAGCAAGCAGCCGCTCAGCTTCTACCAGTTTGGCTGACTTTTCCCGAACGAGATCTTCCAGGTGTTCTGTGTACTCCCTTAACTGCCGCCTCATGGTAATTCTTTCATTGGCTCGTTTGAGGGCGATTTCCAGAACTTCGTCCTTGATGGGTTTAGTGATGAAATCAGTCGCTTCATGCTTGAGGCTTTCGATGGCAAGGTCCATATCCCCGTGGCCGGTGATCATAATCACTTCGGTCTCAGGGTCTTCTTGCTTAATCTTACGAAGCAACTCGATGCCGTCCATTACCGGCATTCTGATGTCGGTGAGAACTATGGGGGGGGTAACTTCTTCGATAATCCGGAGGGCTTCCTCGCCATTTTCTGCCGTGTATACTTCGTAGCCAAGGTCGGACAGGGATATTTTCAGAACTACGCGAATATCTTCTTCGTCATCTACTATTAATATTCTGTCGGCCATGATGTCCCTATCCACCTAGCCCGAATATTTCATGAATTGCTGTCGCGAGACCACGAAACTGGGAACCCGCTTGCGGGACTGAGCGGAGCGCAGCGAGCGCGAAGAGGATGGGCGTGCCACCTGGCAACCACAGGGTGTCGGTTCCGAGGCGTACCTGAACGGTACGTCGCAGGGGCCGACACCCGAGGACTCCAGGAAGGGCGGCCATATCCGTGGTCGGAGCAAGTAATTCATGAAATATCCGGGCTAGGGAAAGATCCTCCATACTCCCTCTGGCTATTTGGCAGTGGCGAGTTAGTCAAAGGATCATTCGCCGATGGTGTCCTTGACTATCTTCAAGAGCTGGTCACGATCAAAGGGTTTTTCAACAACAGCTACGGCTTTTTTTATTGCAAGGTGGGGTTTTGCCAACCCGCTGATAACAATCACCGGAACATCCTTAAGATCATCCAGCTTGGTATATTTTCGGTAAAACTGCGGCCCCGTCACCTCCGGCATGTCAATATCGAGCGTTATTAAGTCCGGCTTTTCCTTCTGCAATACCTCAAATGCTTCAGGGGCGTTATGGGCGGCACAAGTCTCATAGCCGTTGTCATGGAACAAACCCACAAGGTAGTAAACAACATTGGGATCATCGTCCACGACTAGGATCTTTTTCGCCATAGGGCACCTCCACTTCAACTTTCAAGTTAATAGACGGCTTGGGCTCGATCAATCAGAATAGCTTACTCTGGCAACGGTTCGCCCGCAAGGAGTTTTTGGACTATATTGAGCAATTCTTCAGCCTTGAGAGGCTTTTCCACGTAGGCCTCCGGATCGGGCAGGGGATCCCGGAGCCCTATACTCATCATCTTTAAAGAATGAAGAAAAGTCTTGCTCTCAACCCCGGAAAGCATCACCACTGGAATATCTTTAAGCTGGTTATCTGTCTTGAGCTGGCGGTACATGGAGACTCCGCCTTCCTCGGGCATCATCACATCCAGAATGATGAGGTCAGGGCGGTCCTCCTTTACCTTTCGAATACCGTCTTGTCCATCTTTGCTAGCTGTAGCATTGTAGCCGCTGGTCTCAAGCACGGTGGTTATGAAAATCCTCATATGCAGATCATCTTCAACCACCAGGATGTTTTTCTCTTTCAAATCGGGGCTCCAAGGAAGCTGCAGATGCAACCAGTCACGAACTATATAGTATTAGCTGGCGGCCACTTTATCGGGACGATTTACGCTTGCCACCGGGCAGGCTGAACGGAGAACCACCTGCTCCACCGTGCTGCCCAGCACTACCTTTTCTGGATCTATTTCCCTGGTATGGTGAGCCATTACAACAAGATCTGCCTGCTTGTCGCGTGCATACTTTAGGATTTCAACATATGGTGTTCCCTCCCAAACCTCGATCTCGTAATTATCGAACCCCTCCATTTCGGGAAGATAAAGCTCCTCCATCTTTTTTCGTGCTTCTGTGACCTTCTCTTCAATATCTGCCTGGGTCCGAACTTTCCCAGGGTCCGTCGGACCAATGTCGCAGGCATGAAAGAGATAAAGCTTGCAACCGATCTGTTTTGCAGTTTGGAGGGCAAACTTGAAGGCTGACTGTGCCGCTTTGGAAAAATCGGTGCCGAATACGATATTAGAAAAATACCACCAGCAGGTCTGACATGGTCTGCTTACTATAAGGACGGGACACCGGGCTGCCTTGGCAACCTTTTGCATGGTATTACCAACCACAGTCCTGAAGCGGGTAGCACCCGTGTCCTCTTGCCTGGTGTGGGAGCCCATTACAATCAGGTCTATGTCTTTTTCACGCGCTGCCCTCAAGATCTCCCGGTGGGGTGCCCCCACAACGGCTTCCACCACACAGTTTTCAGCTTCTGCCAAGTTGTCGGCAAAGGTAGTCTTCATCTCTGCCGTTACCCGTTCAACCCAGTCGTCGTCATGCACCTCGGTCTCACCCGTTTTAAGGTCTACTGCGAATTGGCTGAAACCGTGGGTGGGAAGGCCAAACACATGAAATACAGTGAGTTGTGAGTTGTACTTCTTGGCCAGATCGAAAGCCACATCGGCCGCATCTTTGCATATGGGCGAAGCCGTTGTGGCAAACAAAATCTTGTCAAACATAATGTCACCTCCTGAGGGCACACTCCGTTGGCGCGACATGAAAACTGAGTTCCCAGGCAATCCCTTCAATGAATTCGAACAAAGTGAACACAGTGTCAAACTCAAATATATCCACCTTGTCTCCAAACACTATGTGTTTAAGTTTGCCAAGCTTGACCGGAATGTCCAGTAGACTGTCGAACTGGAGAGTCCTTATTTCACACGTTTTATCTCCACGAATACCCTGGAAAGAGTTGTATATTTCCAGCCGTGGCTGACCCGGAAAGCCGATCATCTCGACAGTTTTTCTAAGCTCAAGATGGTCTATATTTCCAGTCTTGCAGTTGTCATCTGGACATGCCAGGTACTGTTCCATATATGATGGGAAAAACACATTCAACTTTGCAAGTAAAGAGTGCTTCTCGAGCATTCGAAAGAAGCTCCGCAGTATATAGTCATCATTAAGGTCCACCTGATAGCTGAGACACACCAGAGGGTCGGTGTCTACGGTTTTCCCGTCACTAAGGATCGAGCCATCTCTTTTCAGGGTAACGGTATTCATAAACCCCTTTTCAATCCGGATCGCCGCGATTTAACCCCCTTAATTTCTTTGTAGAACTATTGCGTCTATACGTCAAGCGCAAGGGGAGTTATCGGAAGGGGAGCCGGATGGTGCAAATACCGTATGTTGGAGCCTTTAGCGGAACGACGGCCAGCCTCAATACCGTGGAGAAGACTGTTCATAGGTAAAATCGAAAATCTTCTTTCCCCTGCTAATCTCTTAATCCTCCGCGGGTTTCAAATGTTCAGGTACTTCAACCATGCTCAGCAGAAGGGGCTTTAAGAATGTCCAACTAATGTCAATATGAAAAACTTCTTCCAGGTCCCTGATTGCATCCCAACAGTTGTGACAGGGTGCAATTACAATTTTTGCCTCGGTGGCCAGGATCTGGTCCCGCTTTATCTCAAGGCCTTTATCTCGCTGAGGTCGATACCTCCCTATACCGTTAAGGCCGCCACCACCACCGCAACAGAAATTGTGTTCACGGCAGGGTGACATTTCTCTGAAATCCTCGGCAACATAGCTAATGATTTCCCTGGCAATGTCACCTAACCCTCCGTTCCTGATGTAATTGCAAGAATCTTGGTAGGTTACAGGTTCTTTGATCTTTTTGGCAGGATCTATTTTGAGCTTTCCAGTCCTCAGGGCTTCGGCAACCCATTCGACATAGTGGATGCATTCCACCGGGGGCTGTCCACTTTCATAGCCGGCCCAGTAGGGTCCCTCCAGAACCGTAGCCCTGTACAGGTGGCCGCATTCGGTGGTAATCATCCGTTTTGGCTTCAACCTTTTCATGGAATCATAGACGGTCTCCACTTGCATTTTGCAGGCAGCCCAGTCCCCGGCAAACATGGAGAGGCTTGTTGCCTCCCAACCCTCACTGGCAACGGTCCAATTTTCACCGGCAATATGAAAGAGGATGGCAGCCTCGGCAAGATCTTCCGGATAGTGTTTCACTTCCCTGGCATTGACAGTGTAGAGCAGGTCTGCATTTTCCACGTCTATGGGGATTTTTAGTCCCGGCCAATCATCTTCCTGCTCCTCTTCCATCCACTTGCAGGTCTCAATCCAGTCTTCCTGGGTAACGTCCATCTGGGCCCGGAATATCCGGTGCATGCCGGAGCCGATCTTCAATTCCCAAGGTACAAAGCCCTGGGCAAAGCAAAGACCTCGCACATATCCGAACATAACCCCCATGTCAATGCCAAAGGGGCAGTACATGCCGCAGCGGTTGCAGCAAGTGCACTTGGACCAGGCGGTGTCCATAACGTACTGCATGAAATCATTGTCCACCTCACCTTTACGCTTAACTATTTCCCCGAGAGTGGATTGTATCTTGTAGGCTGGAACCTGTTTGGGATCCTTGTCGTTGACGAGATAATATGGGCAGGCATCGGCGCACAGGCCGCAGTGAGCGCAGATCTCCAGCCAGGTGCGTATACGGGATTTGCAGGTATTCTGGATTGCTGTGGCCAGGGCCTCTTTATTCACATCCAGTTGATCCATTTCTTGGTAGTAAGTTACCCCACGCCGGTCACTCAAGAGGGCTTGGAGTTGTTCCATGGTATCTACTGGTGTCTTATTGCAAAGTGATCCTTCGGGCATCTTCTGTTCCTCCTAATAGCTCAAAGCTTGAGCAATGATTACCAGGCTAAACCCCTTCCTTTCATCCCGCCTCGTTTAATACCGTAATCCATGCCAAGTTGACCCCTTGACATGAAGAAAAGGACGATGTGGGACAGTTTGGTGAGAGGTATGGCTATCAGCATAATTTCAGCGCTGATGATGTGAGCGTAGAGCCAGAACGGGTAGTCTGCTACCTTCAGACTGGCAAGAAAGCCGGTGAAAAATGGTGCTACGGTGATGGCCAGAAGCAGATAGTCATAAGCTGAGGTAAGTATCCTGACCTCTGAGAAGGCAACACGTCGCAGCACCAAGAATAGGGCAGAGACAAGGACCCCGATTGTTAAAATGTCGGCAACAGGGCCGGGGAGTGTGGCCCAGCTTATTCCCCACCTTTCTCTAAGAATAATATTGTGGGCCAGCAGAAAAATAGGTGTAATCACGATACCAATGTGAAAGACGAAAAAGAGTATAGTCATGGCTGGCCTGGTCTTCCACCTTCGAGTGCCAAAGGGAAGGAGCCAGAAAAAAATCGACCTCAAAGCGCCCTTGACTCCGTGGGAAACGTGCTTGGTGTAGGGAACCCTATCCATTTGCCAATTGAGGCCCCTGACATACCAGACCACACGCACTATCAAGCCAATGAAGAAGATGAGAAATGACAGCCACAGAAGCGGACCTGTTAGAAACTGGTACATTTTACACCCCTCAACTCAGTTAAAACTTCAGCAATTTACTGGAATATTTCTACTACATGCCACTGCTGCGGGCTGGGGCAACAATTATAACGATTCAAGCAACCTCGGGGAAGATCAAGACCCTATTCTCGGTTCTTAATCCTCATCCCTTGCAGTGAGGAAGCTCCAGAATCCAGCCAGCGCAAGCAGGGTTAATACTATCAGTATGTAAATGACAGCTTTCGTGTGCGTGAGAAAATCCTGTAACGTATAAAATACGGTGTCCATACTTTTTAAGCCCCCGTTCAACCAGTGACTGAAAATTACAAATAACAAATCACAATGACTAAGGTTTCAGTGTTTCCCGCTGCCGCTTCGCTTCAGACGGGATTTCCGCTTCGCTCCAACACGTTTCAGTTTTTTTGTTTTTTTCCCTGACACCCGACACCTGACACCTGAATCCTCAACATTGACACCTGACATCCGACACCGCCGCGAGGTATTGAGCTCTTCAATCTTAAATCTGAAATCGCCAGGCTCCATCCTTCCATTATTCCACTCTTCCAATTTCATTTATCTCCACCCCTCTAGGGGCAGAACAGAGCCCCTTAGGGCCCGGATTGTTTACTAGTGCACATCCTCGTATTCAGGATGCTCATACAAGATGGGCATCCTGCTCACAATGAATCGAAAGGTGATAAGACCCAGAGTAACCAGAAAGACTGAAATTCCGATTTCCATCCAGCTGGGAAAATAGCGGTCACTGGCGGGAAGGTGGTAGTTGAAAGCAACCAGTGACACGTTGAAGCGGTTTACTATCACAGCAAGCACGGCCCAGGCGGAGGTCCATCTGATCAGTTGAACCTTCTTCTCCCGAGCCCCAATGGCAAAGCCCAGGCAGGCAACGCCGAAAAATCCGAAAAGCTCCACCAGATACCAGAGTCCGTAACCTGTACCGAGCAGTCGCCATTCATCGTCCGCTCCAATCCCCAGCAGTTGGATGGCGATATAACCCGCTATGACAAAGGCAGCGGCTTTGCCAAACCCTAAAGCCATGTCGTCTTTCTCCCTCAGGTGGGCTTCATCCATTTTGTCGGCGAAAAAACGGTAGGAAAGCGTGGATTCGAATATCACCATAGACAATCCGGCAATAATGCTCGAGACAAAAAAGTAGACGGGTATAAAGGATGAATACCAGAGAGGGTGGACCTTGGAAGGGGCAATGAGGAAAAGTGCTCCCAGTGACGATTGGTGCAGAGTGGAAAGTATTATGCCGAATACCACCAGAACCAAGGTGAATTTGACCGCGAGGTTCCGTGCTTTCTTCAAGCCGAGCCATTCTAGCGCTGCCGGCGAGAATTCCAGAAAGAGAACGGTGAGATAGAGAGCGACACAAGCACCTACTTCGAACAGTACCGACGATGTTCCTGCCTGCACCACAAACGGATAAGGCAGTCGCCAGGGTCTGCCCACATCATAATGAAGGGCCAGGACCACAAGCGCGTAGCCCAAAAACCCGGTGAGCACAGCGGGACGTAACGCAGAATGGTACTTTTTCATGCCAAAGATATAAACGGCCGCGGCAGTGACATAGCCTCCGGCGGCCAGAGCCACTCCTGTCAGGAGGTCAAAGCCGATCCATATACCCCAGGCATTATTATCGGAAAGATTGGTTACCGCTCCCAAGCCTCCGGTAAACCGGCGAACAGTGAGGTACAATCCTATCAGCACAATTATGCCGGCAATAATATTGAAGGGGCTGATGAGTGTTTTTTCGGTTGTAGTCGCTTCTTGGGACATTAGGAATTCTCCTCGGTTTCGACGTCGGCAGCTGCTTCCAAAGCTTGCTTCACCGCTGCTTCTATTGCTTTTTCTTTCTCTTGGGCAGCCTTTTCCCAGGCCTCAGAAACCTTCTGATCAGCCTCTGCTTTTACTTGTGCTGTGACTTCAGCAAGGGCCTGCTCTTTCTCCTCCTTGGCGATCTTATCTTTCCTTTTGGACACTGCATAAATGCCCATCAGCAGCAGCGGCCAGGTTCCCACCACCATCGGGACCGCGGCCAGGGCACTGGAGGTGAATTGAGGAGCAGGTGTAATCCCCAGGTCTTCACGCATTCCTATTTTCTTGAAGGGGACTCCTGATAGATACAGCCAGCTTGTTCCTCCCATCTCGTTCTCGCCATAGATATGGTCCAGATAGCGGCCAGGGAATCTTCTCATGCGCTCGCGGGCTATATTGAGCAAGTCGGTGCGTTTACCGAAAGTGAAAGATTCTGTGGGGCAAGCTTCTACGCATCCTGGGAGCTCGCCCTTGACGAGGCGGGTGTCATAGCACATGGTGCACTTCCTTATCCGCGGGGTGAGGGCTATATCATACTCGAAGGTAGGAATGTTGAATGGGCAGGCGAGCATGCAATACCTGCAGCCCACACAGACAGACGAATCGTAAGTAACTGCGCCCGATTCTGTCTTGGTGTATGCCCTAACAAAGCATGACGAGGCGCAGGCAGGCTCCAAGCAGTGATTGCAACCTGTTCTGGCAAACAATGGGGTCTCGACATTCACGCTGCCATCATACTTGTTTATGACCATATATTTCTTTGGATCAGTCCTTCTTTTGTTATCCAAGACTGCAAGGTCATCAAACGGGCGGTCTGGGGGAGGTAAGTCATTAACTTTGTTGCAAGCCGCCTCACAGGTTCGGCACCCTATGCACTTGGTATTGTCATACAGCACCCCGAGGCTGTCAGGATGACCCTCAAAGTGTTTGGTGGTGGCAGCATGAGCTACCTTGCCAAACGCACTGCCACTCAACCCTGCAGCGGTTAACCAGCCGAGAAACTTTCGTCGCGATAGGGACATAAACACACCTCAATAATTGCCGGCTTCGTAAAAAGTCCATCTGCTGTGTTGCGCTTCATCTTTAGTCATTGCAGCGTACCTATAAGTACGCCTCATTCCTAAAGATTCGCGCGCCTTGCATCTGCAGCTTTTTACTGTGCCGTCTCCTTTATGACTTCTTACGAGATCATCAATAATTAGAACCAATGGCTAGCTATTTCTTCTGTTCCCTGTGACACTCGACGCAATTAAGGGAGTCAGGTTTCTTGATGCCCATCTGTTTGTGACATCCGAAGCACTGCTGATGATAGGCACCCTTCATTCCAGGCCTCAGAATTTCCGTTTCGTTAAAAGGCTTGCCATGGCAACTGTAGCAACGGGGAGGTTTTTTGGTAGCTGGGCTATTATGATGGCACGCCTGGCAAATTGTGCCCTTCTGGCTGTGGAAGTATTGAGCCAGCTTGTCGTTCTTAATTTCAGTTACGAGCCGGCGAACAATCCTGCGGTGTGGAAAATAAACAGGCTCGTATTGATCCGACAGGTCCTTGATGGTAACCGTCTCCGGGATATCCTTATCCCGATAGGTGTCGGTCATGGCTTTTCTTGATTTCACCATCATTCTAGCTAGCTGTTCAGGCTTCTGGTTGGCAGTACTGCGTTGCGGCGGCTTGGCATGGCATTGCACGCAGTAAGAGGTCTGTTGCTTACTCACTGTTGGCATGGAGGCATGGCAACCCGCACAACTCGGTTTGCTTTGTCTGGCACCATGACACCCCAAACAACTCCTTTCGCTGTCGAGTTGGTGCATAGCCTGCTCAGACCTAACATAGTTACCTTCCTTCTTGCCTGCGACAGAATGACAACTGCTACAGGTATTCAAATCCGCGTGATGACACACTCTGCAGGTATCGTTGTATTTTTCATGAGATTTATGATCGAAGGGCACTGCGTTCATCAGGATGGTCGATGGGGCTCCTTTTTTGTTGCCGTCAATCTGAACTGCCTGGATGAGGACGACATCGGGCTGATTGCGCTTCATCCTGGGAACGTCCTTGATCTTTTTTATCAATTGAAGCTGCGGCTCAGCGTGGCAACCGCTGCATTTAATTGGCCCAGCCTTCTGGTCTTTAGCCTGTGCCATCGTCTTGTTTTTAGCCAAGGTTTCTCTGTGGCACTGGATACAGGATAGATGAGATGCAAGTCTCTTGGAAATCCGATTCTCTTCTGTCTGTTGCTTGTGGCAGTAAACGCAAGAACCTTCTTTTCCTTTGGCGTAGAATAGTTTCTTGGTCACCTCGTCATATTGGTGGTGGCATGTTTCACACTTGTCTTTTGCCGCTTCAGTGTGACGGAAATGGAGTGATTTATCAAAAACGATGAGCTCCTTATCAGAGACAGCCTTGGGCTGGCCCTGGTGGCACTGACCGCATTTTTCAACAGGTCCGGCTTTCTCTCCAGCCTTCCGCACCTCCCTGTGACACTGCATGCAGTCGATGTGGTAAATATCCATCACCTGTTGTCTGCTGGTATCCTTAAGCCGTTTAAATTTAGGGGATTGCCGATTCTCTTCAGACAAATGGCAGGCTGAGCAGTCTTTGTTCTGTTTCTCTACGGCGTCAGTATGTAGGTCGTGCAAAAATACCACCGGTGGTTGTTCAAGAGCGCCCAGGCTTTTTAAGGCATCAATTGTAATGACGTCGGCTCGCATCAGGGGAGAATCATTGCTGACCTCCTCGACCCCCTGAACTCCGCTTGTGAAAAATGCAACAATGGCAGCTGTAAAAAAGATCCCGGTCAGCAACAGAAGTGATATTCGCTTGTTCATGGTCAATCCCTATTCGTTATTGTTTTAGCAGGGCAATATATCGAATTAGACTTCGGATCTCTGTTCGTCTCCTGAGGGAGCCCGTCGGGTGGCAACCATTAGGTCTTGCCTGCACCAAGAGAACTGCATTCGTCTGGAAAGCCAACCCCTTGATCCTCATATGTGAGTAGATCGGTTATGGTGATGGAGTTGAGTTTTTCATACAAGGCATTCGTGGCTTCCTGCCAGGCGATTCGCACGCAACAGTCGCTAGACCTGAGGCATTTTTCTGGCTCGCTCACGCACTCAGCCAGTACTTCTGAACTTTGCAGGACTCTGACAATTTCACCCAGAGTTATTTCTTTCGGATCTTTTGTAAGAGAGTGCCCGCCCTTTGGACCTCGAGTACTGATGACCAGGCGTGCCGTTTTCAGGGGGCGGATAATCTGCTCGAGGTATTTGACCGATATGTCTTGTCTTTTGGAGATATCTCCTATTGAGACCGGCGTTTGACCATAATGCCTGGCGAGATCAAGGATCAACCTAGTGCCATACCGCGTTTTGGTGGAAAGCTTCATTTATAGGCTCAAATTCGGGGTTATAGATCAATTTATTCTAGATTAGAATAGTCTAGAATAAATTGGTCTGGTATTTAATCCCAAATCAGAGATCGTTTGTCAAGTCAAAAATTACCCAGGAGCTAAAAAATATCTTGAGGCCAAATCACACTATGTTTTGTTTGATTACAATAGGTTGGAATGATGGGATTGGGGGATCAGGAATTGCTCTCGTGATCTCTAGCCCGGACATTTCATGAATCACTTGCTGCGACCACGGATATGGACGTCCTTCCTGGCGTCCTCGGGTGTTCCTTCGACTTCGCTCAGGACAGGCGGTCCCTGCGACGTACCGTTCAGGTACGCCTCGGAACCAACACCCTGCGGTTGCCCGGTGGCACGCCCATCTTCTTCGCGCTCGCTGCGCTCCGCTCAGTCCCGCAAGCGGGTTCCCAGTTTCGTGGTCTCGCGACAGGAATTCATGAAATATCCGGGCTAGTTCTCTCCGGGAGTCTTATGGTGAAAACAGAGCCAACACCTTCTTCTGTTTCGGACTGAATCAGGCCCTCGTGAGCGTCAACCACCTTCTTGGTGATCATAAGTCCAATGCCGGTGCCGGTGGCTCCCTTGGTACTGAAAAAGCTGGTGAAGAGCTTCTCCCTAACTTCGTCTGGCATGCCGCAGCCATTGTCTGTGACCTTATACTCAACTCCCCAGCCCTCAGGCTTGGTAGTCTCGAGAAGCACTTCTTTTCGTGTGTCTGAGCTGTCTTCGCCTAGTACTGCGTCGATACTATTTGTAACCAGGTTAAGAAGACAGTGGTGGATGGCATCCGGGTCAAACCGGATAGTTTTAAGATCCGAGGAGAGGTCCATCTTTAGATTGATCCCGAGTTTTTCGGCCCGGGTTTTCATTAGCTCCGCTACTTCCCTGGCGGGTTCATTGGGATCTGAGAATATAAAGTTTAGGTCAGTGAACTTGGCATAGTTGAGAAGATCCACGGACAGGTCTTTTATTTTCTCAAAGCTGAATCTAACTGCTTCCCAGCCTTGGCTTATGTAATCTTTGTTGTCAAGTTCTATACCTTTTTCCAGAACAAAAGTGCCGCCTTCAAGGCCTCCGGCGATATTCTTTATTGCATGTGACAGCCCAGCAATTGTTTCTCCTACGGCAGCCAGCCTTTCGGCCTGCACCAGCTTGGCTGATTTTTCCTGCACCAGCTCCTCAAGATTTTCCGTATATTCCCGCAATTGCCTCCTCAGAGAAATTCTCTCCAGGGCTCTTTTGAGAGCGATTTCAAGAGCTTCGTCCTTGATGGGCTTGACGATGAAATCAGTTGCTTCATGTTTTAGACTCTTTATGGCCAGATCCATATCACCGTGGCCGGTAACCATTATTACTTCGGTTTCAGGATTTTGAAGTTTGATCCTGCGAAGCAACTCGATGCCGTCCATGACCGGCATTCTGATATCGGTGAGCACTATGGGTGGGTTAATCTCTTGGATGATCCGGAGGGCTTCTTGACCATTTTCTGCTGTATAAACTTTGTAGCCGAGGTCGGACAGAGATATGCTGAGAACATCACAGATGTCTTTTTCATCGTCGACAAATAAGACTGTTTTATCCATCAGCTATCATTCGATATGGGAAATTCGATGATAAAACGAGCACCTTCACCTTTCTTAGACCTGACGTGTATGTTCCCACCGCAGTCTTTTATGATACCGTAACTGATTGAAAGGCCGAGTCCTGTTCCTTTGCCAACGCTTTTGGTGGTAAAGAAAGGCTCAAAAATCTTCTCCAGTTGATCTTTAGGGATTCCCGTACCAGTATCACTTACCTCTATAGTAATTTTATCTCCATCAGAGCTGGTGGTGAGAATGATCTTTTCAGAGCCCTTTTTAATCCCTTTTGTTGACAGTTTGTCTTCAATGGCATCCCTGGCGTTCAACAAAAGGTTTACGAAGACCTGTTCCAAGCGACCGGGATCTGTCATAATCAAGGGCAATCCTTCTGCAAGCTGCCAAACAACCTCGATTCCCCTCACTTTTAACTGCTGGCTCAGAAGTTCGTTTGCCCTCCTTAGTAAATCGTTGACTTGGATTTTCTCAAGTCCGGCGTCTTCTTTCCGGCCGAATTCCCTCAAATGATTTATGATTCTGGTGGCCCGGTCCACGTTGCTGCTTATCTTCTGTGCCATGATAAGCAGGTGCTCCTCCTCTATGTCTTCCTTTTTATTTAGTTTCCTCATCAAAAAACTGCTGGCGCTTTCCATTACCGCCAGAGGTTGGTTTAGTTCGTGGGCAACACCGGTAGCCATTTCACCCAGAGTTGCCATCTTGCTGGCCTGCAATAACTGCTGTTCGGTCTCCAAGCGTTTGGTAATGTCGCTGGTGGTGACAAGAAGCACCTTCTGGCCGTTGTACTCTGAGGGTGAAACCCGGATATTTACGTAAAGGGTCCTGCCGTCCTTGGTCTTGTGTTTTGCCTGTCCCAGAAAGGTGGACGTCCTCAGCTTTATAGCGTAGTAATCTCTATCTTCTTCGCTGAACATATCGAGAAAAGATCGGCATGTCATATCATCTTTGCTACAGGCGTAAACGGTTTCCACACTTGCGTTGCAGTCGAGTATTTCCAAGCTGTCCAGATCCAGAACAAAGACTGGGTTAGGGATGTTGCTGAAAATTGAGGAATATTTCTTCTCCGATATGATCAGCTTTTGTTCGAGTTCTTTTCTGTGGGTAATATCAAGGCACATCTCCATAACGGCGACTATCTCACCTTCGGAGTTTTGGATGGGAGAACTCTTGACCACCCAATGACTTGGCCTGCCATCCTTGTCCGGCCCTGACTCTTCGCTCCAATGAGACTTGCCGTCTTCAAAAGTTTTTTCAACGGGACAGACCGGGCATTTTTGGCTAAGCCCCTTGTAGGCTTGATAACAGTAATCTCCAGGTTGGGGATCAAATTTATCGGCAAATTCCCGATTGTACCTGATGAGTTTGTAGTCTTTGTCTTGAACCGTAATAATGCAAGGTACTAAATCGAACAACATCTGGTATTCATCAACGCTTTTGTCCAGTTCTGAATTCACCTTAGGTATTTCTGCGGACAGTTGATCATTATTATTGAGCGTCTGAGCCGTTCCAGAATCTCGCTCGTTTTTTCCCATGGTAGATCACCTCATCAAAACTCAGATAAAATTAAGTGGTTCCGAAAGTTACGCTCTATGACAAGCATTCTAGCCCGGATATCTCATGAATCACTTGCTGCGACCACGGATATGGTCGCCCTTCCTGGCGTCCTCGTGTGTTCCTTCGACTTCGCTCAGGACAGGCGGCCCCTGCGACGTACCGTTCAGGTACGCCTCGGAACCAACACCCTGCGGTTGCCCGGTGGCACACCCATCTTCGTGGTCTCGCGACAGCAATTCATGAGATATCCGGGCTAGTCTTTATATTATAACCAATGCGAATATCGAATTCCTAACGTCTTAGAAAAAGTCCGCAATGTCAACCAATTTTGCACTAAGAGTTTTAGGATTAAAACTTGCTAAAGTCCATCTGGAAACACCCTTCCCCTCCCCTGGCGGGAGGGGATAGAGGGGGGTCTGAACCTGGTACATAGGTAACCCATGTTCGTGGTTGCACGGGGAGGGGGACCTAATCGCATGGCGTAAAGAGCAGTGCGCAGAGCGTTGAGAGGAAGTCTTTCTTGCTATGTGCTTCTTCACCCCCACCCGAACCCTCCCCCGTCAAGGGGGAGGGAATCTGTGGAGTTTGCGGATAAACGTTAGCTAACCCGTGAACTCCGTGTAGGTCTTCTTCAAAGTTTTTTCTATGGACCGCGCCTCGTTAAATACTTCTTTCAGTCTATGAGCGGGTGTTCTGCGTTCTTCGAGTAGCGTCTCAATCGGTGCCAGCATTTTACAATCTGGATCTCGGTCCAGGGCAGTTTTCACGGCATGGATAATTTCTTTTGCTTCCAGGAAAACCTGATCGTTTTCAAAACCCTCCCGCGCCGACACCTGATGCCACTCTGGGTCAGGGACGATTGCTCTTCCAGGAAGGGATTGATCAACAACCAACCCTTTGAGTAAAACAAACAACCCGGAGTAGAGTGAAAAATCGTCACAGCTGTCAAATGCTTTAAATTCAATCCTTCCGACTTCTGCAGGGATGCGTGCCTTTTTGGTCAGTGAAGGGCTACTTTGCACGAGTTTTTCGGGCTCGTCAATAAACACCATAGCTGCCGGTCTTGCTCCTGTTCTAATAAACGTTCTCACGGAGAGCCCGTTCCATAAATTCCCTCCATAAAACGGCGAACTAAAACTAAATGGCACAACAAATGGGCTGTAGTAGGTAAGCTTCTTCCCTATATCTATCACTCTTTCAGTTGTGAGATCTTTTACGGATAAGCTCAGGTCTGGGCCATAGGTCAGCATTGGAATATGAGCCGTTTGTTTCTCAGGCGAAGCCTGTCTTCGCTTGATCTCATACGCATTCAATGGGGGTGCAGGTTCAAACACTGCGTGGTAAGGATTAAAACTGAGAAGGACGGGGGTAAAGCCAAATGAATTTGCAATGTCTGTTAATAAATAAAAGCTTTCAGTAAGCTCTGATATGGTGTTTTTTATACTAGAATGAATCCTCGTTCTGATCTC
>Ga0316191_10000412_pt1 | contig 27743 bp, 22 predicted proteins | sample Eddworburr2cm_MG_FD_204928 | JGI IMG/M metagenome (GOLD analysis project Ga0316191, IMG submission 204928) | Coastal sediment microbial communities from Maine, United States - Eddy worm burrow 2 cm | ecosystem: Environmental > Aquatic > Marine > Coastal > Sediment | place: USA: Maine... | reverse complement strand
CAGGCGCTTGTTTTGTAGCAGCATCGACGCCTCCTCGTCGTCATGGAGGCACACCGCCCGTGCGCCTCTCTCTGAGGATGGTACGGGTGAGGGGACGTATCGGTTCCCACGATTTGCCGACCCGGCCGGCTGAGGCCCGCCCGGGGCGCATCCCCGGAGTGGCAGCGTTTCAGAACCGATAGGTTGCGGAGACGACCGCGTAGTTGAACCAGGCGAAGTTGTAGACCGCATCGACGTCGGCTCCGCCCTCGACCGTGCGATACCCGCCGGCAACGCTCCACCGATCGCCGACGTCGTAGCTGACCTTCAGAGCAAGATCCTCGGCGCGGCCGGGCCCGCCGGCGAGTGCATCGAGATCGAAGAGGAAGTGCCAGCGTTCGGCAAAGCGCCAATCGCCCCTGAGGTAGAGCAAGGGCACGAAGCCGAGGTCGGTGTCCTCGCTTGCGGTCGCCCCCTGCTCGAGCCGGATCTTCGCATCGCGGACCTTGGCCGTGAATCCGATCCACCACCGCCATCGCTCGCCGCTGTGGAAGCGGTAGCGATAGCTCAGACGCCACGAGTTGAACTGGTAGGTCGCCTCGGTGGGTACTCCAGGAGCGTACGTTTCTCCTGCGAACTGGACCGGGGTGTCGAACTCCCCGGTCTCCGTGTAGCTCAGAGGCGCCAGGAGCAACCGGAGACTGTGACGCCCCTTGATGTTCCACGTGAAGTAAAAACGCCCCGCGGGCCACGGGCCGTTGCCCACAAGATCGGCCAGGGAGAACCGGGTTCCGCTCGCGTCGTTGGGGATCTGGACATCGTTGCTGGTCTGCCAGACCGGACCCACCTCGAGCTCCACGCTGAAACGGTGCTCGTCGCCCGCCGCAGACGCCGTCATCGACGCGAACAGCAAGACCAGGACGGGAATCCACCCTCGGGCAGCGGTGAATGAGATTCCATTGCGCATCGAAATGATTGTTACCCCACCGCGCAAACGCGAAGGCCGAGTGCGATTTCGAGGCCGACGAATGCTATTTGAACTGTACATTTATGCCAAAGAAGATCTGGAGCGCCGGCTGGCCGACCCCGCGGTGCAGGAAGGTGAACTGCGGCTCGATAAAGAGATTGTAGACCTTGTTGTCGGTGGACACGACTTTACCGATGCCCAGGCCGATCGGCATGTTGTAGGTGCTCTGCTCGAGGTTGTAGACCCAGATGGGAGTGCTCCGGAGATAGGTGCCCTTGCCGAGTTGGAAGAGGATGAACGGCTGAAACGCCAGCAGGCTCGTCTCGTCGCGATCGTCGTCGCCCGCAAACGAGCCCTGCCAGGTCAGCAGGCTGCCCCACTGGACCTTCTGAGAGGTCATGTCGAAGACCAGCGCCGCGGCGCCGCCCTGCCACTTACCGGATCCCAGCGCGTCGTCGGTGGCCGTCGGCATCGCCAGGAGAGGCCCGACGCCGATCGTGCGACCCGCGCCGGGCTTCGTCAGGACGTACGCGGCAAAGGCGTTGATGTCGCCGAGACCGGATATCGAGTCCAGACTGCCGGGGTCCGACGAGGGTACCGTCGGGACCGGGGCCGAGGCCCGAATGATCCAGCGGCCCACCGGAACGACGCCTCGCAGCCACAGGGTGTTGGAGGTATCGTCAGGCAATCCGTAGAGCTCGGGGACGTAGTAGTCCTGAACGTTGAAGGCGACGAAGTTGGCCAGCGGGTTGTTGGCCTGTTTGAGCTCTTCCTCCGTCGGCTGCTGCGCGCTCGCCACCGAGGCGGTCAACACAACTGCGACAAGGATCGCGGCCAAGCGGTTGGTCGCATGTAGCGTGGTGCCATTCATCAGCGATCCCTCCTCGGTTCACGGACCCGGACCGGCCACCATGAGTTGAGCGCCCCGGCGAACCGGGGCGCTCTGTCGTGTTCTGCTTTCGCGCGGTTAGATATCGAGCTTTCCCTGCCACTCCTTGACGTGGGAGGCGGAGGTCCGCAGCGCGTCCATCTCGGCGCCGTCGAGCTTGACCTCGAAGACCTTCTCGACTCCGTTGGATCCGAGCATCACCGGAACTCCGCAGTAGACACCGTCGATGCCGTACTCGCCTTCGAGGTAGGCCGCGCAGGGCAGGATCTTCTTCTTGTCGTGCAGGATCGACTCGACCATCTCCACCGCGGCCGCCGCGGGGGCATAGTAGGCCGAACCGGTCTTGAGGAGCGAGACGATCTCACCGCCGCCCTTGGCGGTCCGCTCGACGATGGCGTCGATCCTGTCCTGGGGGATCAGCTCCGGAAGCGGGATCCCGCCGACGGTGGCCAGCCGCGGAAGCGGCACCATCGAGTCGCCGTGTCCTCCGAGGACCAGCGCCTGGATGCTCTCTACCGAGACGCCGAGCTCCATGCTGACGAAGGCCCGGAACCGAGCGGTGTCGAGGATGCCGGCCATCCCGACGACGCGCTCTTTGGCAAAGCCCGAGGCCTGCTTGGCGACGTAGCACATGATGTCGAGGGGATTCGAGACCAGGACGATGATCGCGTTCGGCGAGGCCTTGGCGGCGCCCTCGATACACGCCTTGACGATGCCGGCGTTCTTGGCCTGGAGGTCGTCGCGGCTCATGCCGGGCTTGCGCGCCAGGCCGGCGGTCATCACGACGATGTCCGAGCCGGCGGTGTCGTCGTAGCTGTTGCTGCCCGTGGTCGCCGAGTCGAATCCGCTCACGGGACTGGACTGACGCAGGTCCAGGGCCTTGCCCTGCGGCATGCCCTCGATGATGTCCACGATCACGACGTCGCCCAGCTCTTTCATGGCCAGGCCCATAGCAACGTGCTCACCCACGTGTCCGGCACCGATCACCGTGATCTTCTTGCGCATCTTCTTTCCTCCTCGCTGTAGCGTTGGAGTGGGTTGTTTCCTACAGGTTGTCGATAATTGCCGAAGCGAACTCGGAGCACTTGACCTCTTTGGCCCCCTCCATCTGTCGGGCCAGATCGTAGGTCACGGTCTTCTGGCTGACGGTCTTGGCCAGGGCATCCCAGATCGACCCAGCCGCGTCGGTCCAGCCGAGGTGCTCGAGCATCATCATGCCCGAGAGGATCAGTGAGCCCGGGTTGACTTTGTCTTGCCCGGCGTACTTCGGGGCGGTCCCGTGGGTCGCCTCGAAGAATGCGATCTCGTCGGACATGTTGGCTCCGGGAGCCATGCCCAGCCCGCCGACCTGCGCGGCGCACGCGTCGGAGAGATAGTCGCCGTTGAGGTTCGGCGTGGCGAGAATCGAGTACTCCCGGGGTCGCAGCAGAACCTGCTGGAAGATCGAGTCGGCGATGCGGTCCTTGATCAGCACGCGGCCCGCCGGCGTGCGGCCGTCGTGCTTGGCCCAGACCTCTTCTTCGCTGATCGTCTGTTCCGGGAACTCGTCGCGCGCCTCTTCGTATCCCCAGTCGCGGAAGGCGCCCTCGGTGAACTTCATGATGTTGCCCTTGTGCACCAGGGTGACGCTGGGCAGCCCTCGCGCGATCGCCGCGCGGATCCCCTTGCCCACGAGCCGCTTGGTGCCGAACGGCGAGATCGGCTTGATGCCGATTCCGGACTCGTCGCGGACCTTCTTGCCAAGCTCGGTGCTGAGGTACTCGATCAGCTTGTTCGCCTCGGGAGAGCCCGACTTCCACTCGATTCCGGCGTAGACGTCTTCGGTGTTCTCACGGAAGATGATGACGTCGAGGTCCTCGGGGCGCTTCACCGGAGACGGGACGCCGCGCACCCATCGCACCGGGCGGACGCAGGCGTACAGGTCGAGGACCTGCCGCAGCGTGACGTTGAGGCTGCGGATCCCCCCGCCCACCGGCGTGGTCAGCGGGCCCTTGATGGCGACGGAGAAGTCCCGCGCGGCCTGGACGGTCCCCTCGGGGAGCCACTCGCCAAACATGCGGTTGGCCTTCTCGCCGGCGAAGACCTCGTACCAGATGAACCCACGCTTGCCGCCGGATGCCTTCTCGACGGAGGCATCCAGCACGCGACGGGTGGCGTCCCAGATATCGGGCCCGATCCCGTCTCCCTCGATGAAAGGGATCACCGGGCGGTCGGGAACGATGATCTTGCCGTTGTCGTATCGAACTCGGTCCCCTTGGGGGGCTGCGGGAAAGGGTGCGGAAGGCACGGCGTTCTCCTCTTCGATGGGTCCTTGGCCGCGGAACGCGGTTGACGTGACGCTGAGGTGGAGCGATCGCTCACCCGGAAGGATCCAGTGCCCCGGCGGCTTGCGGACCGGAATGGCGCAGGTTATCACCCGCCGTCCGAGAGTGTCAACGAAGCGACGGACCGAAGAGATCCTTTGATTCCTCGTCAGTACTGGACGAGGGACCCTTCCCGTTTCGCCTTCCGGATCGCGACCCTCGAGAAGAGGATCCCGAGGGGCAACAGGATCGCGGTCAGCACCAGAAGGTAGGCCAGCGCCTCGTGCAGCTCCGACGACGGCAGTCCCTGGAGCAGGGAGCCCCGCACGATCCGCAGCGACCACGTGATCGGGAGGCAATCGGACACCCACCGGATCGACACGGGAAGCTGTTCCACCGGAAAGAAGACGCTGCCGAAGAAGGTCGTCAGGCCGCTCAAGAAGAAGTTGATCGGGTCGCCGCGCTTGAAATACAGAATGAACGACGCCGACAGGATTCCGAGCCCCGCGGACGACAGGAAGGTCAGCAGTACCCCGAGCAACAAGGCCCCGAGGCTGTTGGTGTGGAGCTGGACCCCGAAGACCAGCGTGGCGAACAACAGGTAGACCAGGACGCGTATCGCGCCATAGGTAAAGTCCCACGCCGCCGACGAGAAGATCACCATCGAGGTCGGCGTCGGTGAGACCAGCATCGCCTCCAGGGTCCCGAGGAGCTGCTCGTTCCGGATCTTGGCAGAAAACGAGTACAGCGCGGTCGAGAAGTAGTACTGGAACGCCAGGCCGACCAGCAGCCATTCGAACGGCGGGATGCCGTTGAGACCCTCGGTGGTGGGGTCGATCATCTTGGTGACGAAGAAAAACGCCAGGAGCGAGAAGAAGATCCCGACGATCTGGAAGATGAACGAGATGCGGTACGAGACCTCCGAGAGGAAGTCCCTCTTGAGGAACGCGAGGATCTTCATCAGATCGCGGGTCACGCGTCGTCCTCCGCGGGCTCACTCTTGAGGATGCGCGAGAAAGCGTCTTCCAGGTCGGGCTCCAGACGCTCACAGGACCTGATGACGACCCCGGCGGCGATCAGGGCACGAAGGGCACCGTCCAGGCTCGAGTCGGCATCGAGCGAGATCGTCACCCGCCGGCCGTCCTCGAAAGGCTCGTCGGCAACGACGGTGCAGCGTGCGTCGATCCTGGGGGGCCAGGCGGCGACCTCGAAGCGGTAACGGCGCTCCTCGATCCCCCAGCGCCTCACCTCGGCGACGGTGCCCACCTGTCGCACTCGTCCCTTCACCAGGATCGCGAGTCGGGAGCACAGCGCTTCCGCTTCCCGGAGGTTGTGCGTCGCCAGGATGATCGTCTTGCCGTCGCGCTCGTGAAGCCGCTCCCGGATGAATTCACGCAGCGCGAGTGAGGACGCCGGGTCCAGGCTCCGAGTCGGTTCGTCCATCAGGAGAATAGGCGGGTCGTGCAGCAGGGCACGCGAAATGGCCAGACGCTGTTTCATCCCCGACGAGTAGTCGGCGAAGCGTCGATCCGCCGCGTCGACCATGTTGACCTGCTCCAGGAGGTAGTCGATCCGCGACTCGATCTCGCGGCCGGGAACGTCGTACAGACGCGCGAAGAAGCGCAGGTTCTCCCGTCCCGAGAGGCGCCAGTAGAACGACCGCTCATCGGAGTGCACGAGACCGAGCTGGGGCTTGACCCGCGCCTCGTGAACCGTGTCCTCGCCGCCCAGCACCGCGCGTCCGGAATCGGGCAGCACCAGACACGAAAAGATCTTCAGCAACGTGGTCTTGCCGGCGCCATTCGGGCCCAGCAGGCCGAAGATCTCACCGGAGCGGACGTGGAGGTCGACTCCGCGCAGGGCGTGGATCTGCTCGGCCTTCCGGAATGGGTGGGTCAGGAGCTCCTTGACCGACCGTTTCCGGGTGAAGGACTTCTTCAGCTCGAAGGCCTCGACCGCGTGACTCAACCCTGCTCTCCCCCGCCCGAACTCTTGAATCGATAGCGGGGCATTCTAGCCCCTATGAGAGGCTCGACCCAGCGTAGCCGTGCTCGGGCCCGCCGGGGAGCTACTTCGGGACCGGTTGTTCTTCCAGGGGTTCGATCTAGTCGACCTTCTTGGAGACCTTCGGCTCGTCAGGTTCCGGCGTGGGGACGGCGTCCCGTTCCGCGAAGCGGATTCGCCGGACGAGATCCAGTGGGAGCGGAATCGTCTCGTCGACTCCGATCGTCACCAGGAACAGATCGTCTCGCCGTCGTACCGCGCGGGCCGTCAGGACCCGACCGTCCACCAGGACGATCTGGATCCGCGGGGGCCGGGCGTCCGTGGGGATCGCGGCTTCGCCCTCGGTGAAGCGAACCGACTCGACCAGCTCCGCCGGCACCGCGACGGCTCGATCCGCGGGAAGCTCGAGCAGGAAGAGGCCTTCCTTCTGCTCGACCGCCTGACCGACGAGTCGATCGCCGTTGGTCAGCACGATCTCGACGGCCGAGAACGCCTCGAGTGAGACAACCAAGGCAAGCACGATCGCCAGGATTCGAGCGGGGCGCGGCATGAGGGGCCTCCGGGTCGCGACCAGCATACCCTTGTTTCAACCCTCGACCCCTCGCCGGTTTCAATTCAGGATGAAATCGACGACGACGGTGATCTCGACCTCCACCGGCTCGCCCCCGTACCGACCGGGTTCATAGCGCCAGCGGCTCACCGCATCGATCGCCGCCTCGGTGAATCCGGCATCGAACGGTGGCTCGCTGAAGACCCGGATCGAAACGACGTGGCCTCGCTTGTCGATGATCGCTTTCAGCACGACCGTTCCCTCAAGCCGAATCCTGCGTGCCGCCGGAGGGTATTCCGCACGAGCGCGCCCGGGATGCGCGACCGGCAGGACCAGGCCCCGGGTGTCTTCCGGCAAGGGCCCCAGGATCGGTGGTGCTTCCGCGGGTGGCACGATGAACTCGACCCGGGGTGCGACCTCGCTGACCGGAAAATCGGTAGGACCGGCCTCCGGCTCCGGCATCACGTCGGGGGCGTCGGGATCCGGCAACGGTAGACGTCGTTTCCCGCTGACGGGCTCCGGTACGCGAGCCGGTTCGATCTCCGGAGGTTTCAGAATCGTGGGCGTGATGACGGGGCCCGGCTCCGGGGCTTTCGGCGGAGGGGGCGGTGCCGTCGAAGGTAGCGGCACGAACAGCACAGCGAAGTGCACCAGGATTGCGGCGGCCATCGCTCTGCGCAACAATCGCTGGTCCTGCACACGAGCGACGGCACAACTCGACACGCAGGAATAACGGGGATCGAGATCGGTCAAGGTCACGCGGCACCTCCTGCCACGCCCCCGTAATCGAGCATACCCTTCGACTGAGACGGCAACCGGGATCCCGTCAGCGGCCGCGGTACCGGGCCCGCAACACCTCCGAACACTGGTGTATACTGGGCTATTACACGGTTTTTCGGGGGACCCGACTCATGACGACGACCCGCGAGTCGATGCGTCGCGACAAGCTGGTGGTCGTCTCGAACCGTCTTCCTTACAACCTTCCCCGGGAGACGACCGATCGCCGTCCGAAGCGAAACATCGGGGGTCTCGTCAGCGCCCTCGAGCCCGTGCTGGCCCGCCGGGGCGGAAGCTGGATCGGATGGGACGGGATCTACCTGCCCTCGGCGAGCGCGGTCTCGGCGCAGGCCGATAACCCTCGGGGTGTGCGCACGGACAACGGCATCGACCTCCACGGCGTGCCGCTCAGCGAGCGAGAGATCTCACGCTATTACCACGGCTTCGCGAACCGCGCGCTGTGGCCGCTGTTTCACGATCGCCTGCCGACCTCGGTTTTTAATCTCGAAGACTATGCCGCCTACGTCCGCGTCAACCGTCGCTTCGCGGAATCGGTGGTCACTCGAGCCGATCCGGGCGATCGGGTTTGGGTCCACGACTATCACCTCATGATGGTTCCCGGCTTCCTGCGGGAGCTGGGCTTCAGGGGACGTGTGGACTTCTTTCTCCACATTCCCTTTCCCCCGCTGGAGCTCTTCCGCGCGCTGCCGTGGTGCAGGGAGTTATTGAAGGGCCTGCTGGCGGCTGACACCGCGGCCTTTCACATCCGCGGCTATCGCGACAACTTCGTCCGGGTCGCGGAGTCGATCGTCGGCGCGCGACCGCGCCAGGTCGTCAGCGGCGACGAGGTTGTCCTGGAGCACGCAAGCGGTAAGTCGGTCGCCGCCGCGGTTCCCATCGGTATCGACGTCGGGGAGTTCGAGAGGATCGCCGAGTTGCCGTCGGTCGAGGCGCGCGCCAAGCGCATTGCGGCGGCCCACGGCGGCCGGAAGATCATCTTTGCCGCTGATCGGCTCGACTACACGAAGGGGATCGTTCGACGTTTCCGGACCCTCGACAAGTTCTTCGCCCGGCGCCCGGATGCCGTGGGCAAGATCGACGTGGTTCAGATCGTGGTGCCGAGCCGCCACCAGGTCGAGGAGTACCGCGCCCTGAAGCGAGCGATCGACGAGGAGGCCGGGCGGATCAACTCCCAGTATGGTCTCGAAGATTGGGTTCCCATCCGCTACCTCTACCGCGGGCTCGATCGCGAAGACCTGATCGCGCATTACAAGGCTGCGGCCGTCGCGATGGTGACCCCCCTCAAGGACGGAATGAACCTGGTGGCGCCCGAGTTCGTCGCGTCGCGAACCGACGGCGACGGTGTCCTTATCGTCAGCGAGCTCGCTGGGATCGCAGAGCGGGTTCCGGGAGCCCTTGTGGTGAACCCGTACGACGACGCCGCGGTTGTCGCGGCGCTCGACGCGGCACTCGAGATGGACCCGACCGAGCGCAGGGAACGGATGTCCTCGCTGCGCAAGAGCGTGCGCGCGAATCCCGTTTCCCGGTGGGCCGAGCGCTGTCTCGGCCTGGGCGGGACCGCGCGCTTCCAGTCGGCGAAAACGTTGAAGCGGGGTATCTCGCCCGCACTGCCCGACGCGCCGTCCCTGGAGTCCTAGATTCGTGCCCCGTGACGCCGCCGGCCGCCTGGCCGCACGAGTTCACCGCGCGGCGCGCCGAACGGGCGCGCGGCGAGCTCTTCTCCTCGACCTGGACGGCACCCTGGCCCCGATAGCCCCGACCCCTGAATCGGCCCGAGTTCCCCGGGCCACGCTCCAGGCTCTGCGCGACCTCGTGGCCCAGGGCTGGACCATCGCCATAGTCTCGGGTCGCCCGTCATCTCAGGTTCGCGGCCTGATTCCCGTCCGCGCCGTCAGGGTCTTCGGCAGCCACGGCCTGGAGGGCAGCTGGACGGTAGGCCGCGCGACCACGCTGTCCCCGTCGATCCGCAAGCGCCTGGCCTTGCTGGCTCGAGACGGCGCCAGGCTCGCGGCAACCACTCCGGGTGCACGCGTGGAGCGAAAGCCCGCAGGCGTGGCCTTTCACGACCGCAAGGTCCGACCCACTCGGCTGCGTCGCTGGCGAGACCGGCTCCGCGCCTGGCTGGAAGAGCAGAACCTCGAGGGACTGGAAACCCTGAGAGGACGCCGAGTCCTCGAGCTGCGCCCCACAGGGGTTCACAAGGGAAACGTGGCGACGCGCCTTCTGGAACGATCCCCTACCCCGGAGCACGCAGACGAGAGCCTGGTGGCCATCGGCGACGACCGCACCGACGAGGATCTGTTCAAGGCCATCGGAAAGCGAGGCTTGACGATCAGAGTCGGCAGGGCGGGAGTCGGCACCGCCGCGCGAGAACGCCTGCCCTCGCCGATCTCGGTGGAACGCTTCTTGACCTTTCTGGCCGAGGCAGACGAACCCGCGACGGGAGCTCAGAGCGCGGCCAGGGCCTTGTCGTAGTCGGGCTCCTGCGTGATCTCCGGAACCTGTTCCGTGTAGACGACGTTGTCGTCCTCGTCCAGGACGATCACGGCCCGCGAGCATATCCCGGCCAGCGGCCCATCGGTGATCAAGACTCCGTAGTCCTTGGCGAAGAACTTCGCACGCATCAGGGAGAGCGCCACCACCCCGTCGATCCCCTCGGTCTCGCAAAACCGCTTCTGCGCAAACGGCAGGTCGGCCGAGATCACCAGAACAACGGCTTTCCCCGCCGCCTTCTCGTTGAAGACCCGCGTCGACACGGCGCAGACGGGGGTGTCGAGGCTGGGCACGATGTTCAAGACCTTCTTCTTGCCCTGGAACGCCTCGAGCCCGACGTCCTCGAGATCGGCGTTGGTCAGCTTAAACTCGGGAGCCCGGCTCCCGACCGCCGGAAGCTCTCCGATGGTCTGAACTGGATTGCCCTTCAACGTCACGGTGGCCATGTGTGTTTCCCTCCTCACTGCACGGTTCAAAAACCGCAGGGTATCACGGTGAAGACCGGGGTCGATTAGACTGTAACCTGCCCTGCGGGTCCCGCGTCTCCATCACCAGGAGGGCCGAGCCATGCTCAAGCGCGCTGCCGCCGTCTACGTTGTTGCTTTGTGCCTGGCGGTCGCCGCACCGGCATCGGAAGACCCCACACCGCAGAAGCCGAGCACGGTCGAGCTGCGCGGCAAGGTCTCGAATCCCGACGGCGAGCTTGTCTCCGGGGCTACCGTTCGCATTCGACCGGTACCGCCCGACGAATCCCGACGAGCATCTCGACCCGCCGATCGGCCGGAGACGGCCGTCGTGAAGACCGGCGAAGACGGCACGTTCCACGCGCCGAAGCTCGTCGGCAAGACGTTCCGGGTCCGGGTCGAGGCCGACGGCTTCGCGCCGTTTACCGAAGACGACATCCCGGGCGGCGCCTCCCTGAACGTCAGGCTCTCGCGCGGACACCCCCTGGCGGGGACCGTTCTCGGCCTTCGTGGCGGAGAGCCGATCCCGGGCGCCACGGTCCGAGCCTGCGACCCCGAGGCGGCACCCTTCGGCGACGAGGCCTGCCGCGAGACGGAAAGCAAAGAGGGTGGCGGGTTCACCCTCGTCGATCTCCCCCGCGGCACGGTGACGATCGAGGTGCTGGCGAAGAACCACGCGCGAGAACGACTGCCGAACGTCACGGTGCCCCCTTCCGAGTCGGACGACGGAAAGCCGCGTGCCCTGGAGATCTTCCTGAAGCCGGGAGGGGACCTCACCGGCCGCGTGGTCGATCTCGAGGACGGTCCGGTGGAGGATGCCCTGGTCAGGCTACGACCCCGCGACCAGCAGCTCCGGGACGTTGTCCGGGGGGGCGCGTCGTCCCCGGAGGAACGGACCGACGCGACCGGCCGCTTCGCCTTCGAGGGCCTGCCCTCCGAGGTCGCCTACACCGTCCGGGTCTCGGCCGAGGGGTTCACCTCGGCGGAGGAAGGACCGGTAAGCGTGAAACAGGGGGCCGCGGTCTCCGACCTGACGATCCGGCTCGGATCCGGCGCGACCCTGAAGGTGCGTCTGATCGATGGGGACGAGAACCCGGTCTCGGCCCTCGACGTCGAGCTGTCGTCAGTTGAGAGTCAGGCGCAAGGGCGTGGGCGTGGCCGAGGGCGAGGCCGAGGGCGAGGGATGTTCGGAGGAGGAGGAGGACGCCCGGTCAGCGAGGAACAGATCGAGTCGGACGGTGACGGGCGCTTCACCGTCAGCAGGCTTCTTCCGGGCAGCTACACCGTTCGTTTGATTCCCGAGGATTTCGCCGAGGTCGAGAAAGAAGACGTCCGGCTGCGTGAGGGCGGAACGATCAATCTCGGAACGATCGTCGTCCACGAGGGAGAGCGGATCACCGGGATCGTGACCGACGACGCGATGGAGCCGATCGAGGGCGCCGAAGTCCGCGCCCTCTGGCCTGACGAGGGCCGGTTTCGCAACCGCGCCGTGCGTAGTGGTCCCGAAGGGCAGTACCGGATCCCGGGGCTCGGGCAAGAGACGGTACAGCTCTGGGCTCGCGCCGAGGGCCACGCCGCGACGGAGCGCACGAACGTCATGCCCGGCGAGGACGGCGTCGATTTCGCCCTCGAGCGAACGGGCAGCGTCATCGGACGGGTCGTTCTTCCCGACGGCCAGGCCCCGGTGGCGTTCCAGATGCAGGCCCACCCGGAGGCCGACGACGATCTCGAGCGTCGCGGCTTCGGTTTCGGGTTCCGCCGAGGGCTCACGGACGACGGATCGAATGTCTTCTCGGATGCCGCCGGCAATTTCCGGGTGGATGACCTGGACCCCGGCACCTACACCCTCGAGGCCACCACCGGTGGCATGGCCCCCGGAAAGAAAACCGGCATCCGCGTCGTCAGCGACGGCGTCACCGACGCGGGCGTCATCACGCTGGAGCCGGGCCTGACCCTGCGAGGGCGAGTGCTGGATCTCGGCGACGACACCCCGGTGGCCGGCGCGGCGGTGCAGGCCTCGGTTCCCTCGTCCTTCGGTTTCAGACTCGATCAACCGGCCCTCGGAGAGACGACCGTCACGGGCAGCGACGGCCTGTTCCTGGTCGAGGGCATCGAGCCGGGGGCCCACAACATCTCGGTGGAGCACCCCGACTACTCCCGCGCCGACACCCGGGTCGAGGTCGAGGAAGACGTCGATCCTCCGGAGATCGTGGTTCACCTGTCCCGGGGCGGGACGATCACCGGAACTGTGCGAGATACCGGCGGCCAGCCGGTCCCGAATGCCCGCATCATGTTGATGCAGGGCCGGGGCGGCGACATGCGCTGGGCGAGCACCGATGCCGACGGCACCTACGTCTTCGAGCGCCTGGCTCCGGCGACCTACAACCTCTCGCGGTTTCAGGAAGGCGGCATGCTCGGCGGCATGGGAACGAAGTCGGCGACGGTCGAGGAGGGCCAGACGGTGGTCGTCGATTTCGACGAGACGCCCGGCGTCAACCTCACGGGCCTCGTGCTGCGCGGCGACGAGCCCGTTGCCTTCGCGATGATGTTCTTCATGCGCAGCGGCGGCGGACCCGGACTCGAGATAAAGAGCGCGCAATCCGAAGCCGACGGCAGCTACCGGGTCGGTCTGGAATCCGGCGGCACCTACGACGTCACGGTCCAGACCGGAGGCCGGGGAGGTTTCCGCGGCGGAAGCGCTGTCCAGCTGGTCGTGCCCGATGAGCCGGAGGTATCGCTCGACGTCGTACTCGCCACGGCCGGGATCGCGGGCAACGTGACCGACGCCGACGGCGAGCCGCTCGCCGGCGCTCGCGTCCAGGCTCGGATCGATTCGGCCTCCGGCGGGACCTCGAGCGGGTCGCGGGTCGGCTCGACCGACCCTGCCGGAAACTATGTCATCGAGGGACTGGAGCCGGGGATTTACAACGTCACGGTGACGGCCGCCGGCTTCACCAGTGCCGAGCGGCCCGGCGTCGAGGTCGGCGACTCGGGGCTGACCTCATCCGTCGACTTCCGTCTCGAGCCCGGACGCATCCTCCGGGGCCGTGTGGTCGATCCCGGCGGACGTGGGCTCGGCGGAGCGATGGTATTCGTGACACAGACCTCGACGGGAGAGACCTTCTCGCGGCCCACGCAGACCGACGTCAACGGCGTCTTCACCGCCACCGGCCCGGGAGAAGGTACCGTCGACATCACCGCCATCGCCGGCGGCTGGGCGCCCGCGAGGCGCACCGGAATCGTCCCGCGCGAAGGCGAGGAGACCGTCATCCAGGTCTCACTGGGAGGGAAGATCGAGGTCAGGGTGCTCGGTCCCGACGGACAACCGGTATCGGGAGTCCAGCTACGGATCAGACCGCTGGCCTCCTCCGCCGGGAACCTCATGGCGTTCGGCTCGAACCAGCCGCGGCCGACCGGTCCCGACGGCGCGACCACGATCGACCTTCTGGCGCCCGGGCCGTACGAGATCTTCGTCCCCGGACCGGAGAACCCACCGCGGGTGCAGGTGGGCGTCGACGAAGGGAGCACGACCCCTGCAGTCCTGACTCTTCCGTGACTATAATGACGGATCCTGACATCTGAAACTTCCACCGGATCGTTCGCGAGCGGTCGGCCGCTGGCGACGAGCCGGCCGTCTCGGAGACAACCATGCCGACCGAAACCGCCGCCCGACCCGCCCTGACCACTCTCACCGAAGAAGAAATGATGTTCCGCGACGCGATTCGCGATTTCGCGGAGGGCGAGATACGCCCGGTCTCCCAGCAGATGGAGCAGGCTGGGCGCTACGACGAGGCTCTCCTGCCGAAGCTGTTCGAGATGGGCGTGATGGCGGTGGACGTCCCCGAGGAGTACGGCGGCGCCGGAGGCTCCTTCTTCCAGTCGATCCTGGCGGTGGAGGAGATCTCCCGGGTCGATGCGGCCGTCGGTGTCCTGGTCGATGTCCAGAACACGCTGTTCAACAACTCGATCACGATCTTCGGCAATCCGGAACAGAAGAAGCGGTTCCTGTCGAGGATCGCCACGGATACCGTCGGCGCGTACGCGCTGACGGAAGCCGGCTCGGGCTCCGACGCTTTCGCCCTGGTCTGCAAGGCAGAGCAAAAGGGAGACGGCTGGGTCCTCAACGGTCAGAAGCTGTTCATCACCAGCGCCGCCGAGGCGGGGCTGTTCGTGGTCTTCGCCACCGTCGACCCGTCGAAGGGCTACAAGGGGATCACCGCGTTCGTGGTTGACAAGAACGACCCCGGTTTCCGGGTCGGCAAGCGCGAGGACAAGCTCGGCATCCGGGCCTCGAGCACCTGCGAGATCGTCCTGGAAGACTGCGAGATCCCCGGCGATCGGCTGCTGGGCGAGATCGGGAAGGGCTACAAGATCGCCATCGGGATCCTGAACGAGGGCCGGATCGGGATCGGCGCCCAGATGATCGGCGTGGGACGCGCCGCCCTCGAGGCGGCGAGCAACTTCGCGAAGGAGCGGGAGCAGTTCGGGAAGAAGATCGCCGAGTTCCAGGGGCTCCAGTTCCAGATCGCCGAGTGCGCCACCAAGCTCGAGGCCGCGCGGTTGCTGGTCTATAACGCGGCGCGCCTGAGAGACGCCGGAGAGCCGTTCACGCTGGAGGCCGCGATGTGCAAGCTGAACGCCAGCGAGGCGGCCGAGCACATTGCCTCCCAGGCGGTCGACCTCCTGGGCGGCTACGGCTACACCAAGGAATACCCCGCCGAGCGCCTCTACCGCGACTGCAAGATCGGCAAGATCTACGAGGGCACGTCGAACATGCAGCTCCAGACGATTGCGAAGATGGTCCTGGCCGACTAATTCGGTCGATGTCGACGGCTCGGTGAGCCTCAGGAGGATACGGATCCATGGGTCGTAAGAAGAGCGTTCAATTGCTGAACCACGCGGTGGCCGACGAACTGCACGCGGTACACCAGTACATGTATTTCCACTTCCACCTCGACGATCTCGGCTTCTCGCCGCTGGCCCTGCTCTTCAAGCAGACGGCGATCGAGGAGATGGGCCACGTCGAGCTGCTGGCCGAGCGCATCCTGTTCCTCAAGGGCGACGTCGAGATGGTGTCGGGCGCGGAGGTCGAGAAGATCACCGACCCCGAGAAGATGCTCGTCAAGGCGGCCAAGATGGAAGAACAAAGCGCCGCCGACTACAACAAGTCCGCGATCGAGTGCGCCACGAACGCCGACTCGGCCTCGAAGCAGATCTTCGAAAAGCTCGTGACCGACGAGGAGCGGCACTTCGAAAACTACGACAAGCAGCTCGACAACATCAAGCGATTCGGTGCGAGCTACCTGGCGCTGCAGTCCTTCGGTCCGGGTGAGGGCGAGACGCCGGCCCAGTAGCTCGATCCGCGCATTCCCCTTCCGGCGGACGGGGAGTAGACTGCCCGCTGGAGGTGGGATCGTGAGCTCTTCGAAGACTCTTTTCCTCGTCGTTCTGGGGATCGTCTGCCTCGCGGTCGGGTGCACGGCCGAGTCCCCCGCCCCCGCGGGCGACGATGCCGATCTCTCGAGCCGCGCGCAACAACTCGCCCGCGAGCTGATCATCGTCGACACCCACGTGGATCTGCCCTACCGGCTCAACAAGAATCCGGACGACATCTCGGTCCGCACCGAGGGTGGCCATTTCGATTACACGCGCTCGAAGGAGGGCGGCCTGGATGCGCCCTTCATGTCGATCTACGTCCCGGCTTCCCTGCAGGAGACCGGCGGCTCGAAGGAGCTGGCCGACGAGCTGATCGACTTGGTGGAGAAGCTCGAGGCCGACTGGCCCGACAAGTTCGCCGTCGCGCGCTCCCCCGACGACGTTCGGCGCAATTTCGCGAATGGCGTGATCTCCCTGCCGATGGGGATGGAGAACGGCTCGCCAGTCGAGGGCGACCTCGACAACCTTCGCCACTTTCACGACCGGGGCATCCGGTACATCACGCTGACCCACTCGGAGAACAACGAGATCTGCGACTCGTCCTACGCCGACGATCGCAAGTGGAACGGCCTGAGCCCGTTCGGCAAGGAGGTCGTGGCCGAGATGAACCGGCTCGGGATCATGGTCGACATTTCCCACGTCTCCGACGACTCCTTCCGCGACATCCTGGAGGTAACCCGCGCGCCGGTGATCGCGTCGCACTCGTCGTGCCGCCGGTTCACCCCGGAGTTCGAGCGGAACATGAGCGACGAGATGATCCGCGCGCTCGCCGAGAACGGTGGGGTGATCCAGATCAACTTCGGCTCGATGTTCGTGAGAGGCGACGCCCGGCAGCAATCGACGGATTTCTGGAAGGAGTTCGGCGAATACACGGAGGCCAACGGACTGGACTGGGACGACGAGGACTCGAAGCGATTCCGGGAAGAGTACTGGAAGGACCGCGACAGGATTCGCGGCGACCTGTCCGACATCGTGGCTCACATCGATCACGTGGTCGAGCTGGTCGGGATCGATCACGTCGGCTTCGGCTCGGACTTCGACGGCGTCGCGGCGGTACCGGTGGGCCTGGACGACGTTGCCCACTATCCGAATCTCATCGAGGCCCTTCTCGAGGCCGGGTACACCGAAGAACAGATCGAGAGGATCGCCGGCGGCAACCTCCTGCGTGTGTGGGCCGAGGTCGAGCGAGTGGCAGAGCAGCTCCAACAGGAGGGGTGACCCGTGCGCGCGCGCGTCTGCGTCGTCGTTCTCCTGGCGAGCCTATCGTGCTCGGCGCCCGAGGCTCCCCCTCCGGAGACACCACGCGATCGTCCTCGGCTCGAGTGGTCGATCGCCGTCCACGGCGGCGCGGGCGTGATCGCGAAGGACGAGTACGAGTCGGTCAAGCAGGACTACGTGGACAGCCTCTCCGAGGCCCTCGAGCTGGGCAAGTCCGTCCTCGAGTCGGGAGGCACCAGCCTTGACGCCGTCGAGCAGGTCGTCGTGCACCTCGAGAACGACCCGTTGTTCAACGCCGGCAAGGGAGCGGTCTTCAACCACGAGGGACGCCACGAGCTCGACGCCTCGATCATGGACGGCCGCACCATGGCCTGCGGCGCGGTGGCCGGGGTGCGAACGGTCAAGAACCCGATCACGCTGGCCCGCAAGGTGATGGAGAGCTCCGAGCACGTCCTGTTCGCCGCAGAAGGTGCCGAGCGCTTCGCCGACCACATGGGTGTCGCGAGGGTCGAACCCGAATACTTCTGGACCGAGCAGCGACACGAGCAGTGGAAAAGACACCAGGAGGAGTCGGACGAGCCCGACTTCTCGGCCAAGGGAACCGTGGGAGTCGTGGCGCTCGATCGCCACGGCAACCTCGCGGCCGGCACGTCGACCGGCGGCCTGACCGGCAAGGCCTTCGGGCGGATCGGCGACTCCCCCATCGTCGGCGCCGGGACCTACGCCGACAACCGCACCTGCGCGGTCTCGGGCACCGGCGTCGGTGAGGAGTTTATCCGGTACGCCGTGGGCCACCGGATCTCGGCCCTGATGGAGTACGGTGGGATGACCGTCCGGCAAGCCGCCGAGGAGGTCGTGATGAAGGTCCTGCAGCCCGGTGACGGCGGCGTCATCACGGTGGACCACGAGGGCAACATCGCCATGGTCTTCAACACCGGCGGGATGTTCCGCGGCGCCGCCGACTCCGGCGGTCGCTTCGAGGTCGCCATCTGGGAGTGAGGCCCTCCCACGCTGCCTCGTTGCATTGAGGACCTCTTTTGGATACTTTCTTTCGGAGGGGCTGCGGTGAATGACCTGTTTCTGAGAGCGTGTCGGGGTGAGGCGGTAGAGCGCGCCCCGATCTGGATCATGCGCCAGGCTGGGCGCTACATGGCCGAGTACCGCGCCGTCCGCGAGAAGGTCGACTTCGTCACCCTGTGCAAGACGCCGGAGCTTGCGACCGAGGTCACCTTGCAGCCGATCGATGCACTGGGCGTTGACGCGGCGATCCTGTTCTCCGACATCCTGGTGCCGGCCGAGCCGATGGGCTTCAGCCTCGACTTTCGGCCCGGCCCGGTTCTGGATCCTCCCGTCCGCTCGGCGGCCGACGTCGAGAGGATCCGGATCCCCGACCCCGAAGAGATGTCCTACGTCTACATGGCGATCCGTATGCTGCGGCGCGAGCTCGAGCGCCGGGTTCCGCTGATCGGTTTCGGCGCCGCGCCCTTCACCCTTGCCGCCTACCTCGTGGAAGGTCAGGGATCGAAGAACTTCGACAACATGAAGGGCCTGATGTTCGCCGAACCGGTCACGGCCCACGCGCTGCTCGAGAAGGTCACGACGACACTCGAGGGTTACCTCGAAGCCCAGGTGGAAGCGGGCGCCCAGGCGATCCAGGTCTTCGACTCGTGGGCCGGGATCCTGTCGGAGGCCGACTACGCCGAGTTCGCCCTGCCTTACGCGACACGGCTGATCGCGAAGGTGAAGAAGACGGGCGTGCCGGTGATCTACTTCGCCCTCAACTCGGCCCATCTGCTCGACGCGATCCGGGGGTGTGGTGCGAACGTCGCCGGCATCGACTGGCGGACCAACCTTGCCCTGGCCTCCCGTCGGCTCGACCACAAGTTCGTGGTTCAGGGCAACCTCGACCCCTGCGTTCTCCTGGGCCCGAAGGAAGAGATCACACGTCGAGCGATCCGGGTCCTGGAAGCGGGCACCAAGGCCCCCGGGCACATCTTCAACCTCGGACACGGGATCCTGCCCCACACACCGGTCGAGAACGCCCGGCACCTGGTCGAGACGGTGCAGGGCGCGGTCTCGGCGACGAGGTAACGATGTCCGATTCCACCAGCGCCGCGGTGGCCCTCGCGCTTCTCCAGAAGTACGACCGCCCGGGTCCGCGGTACACGTCGTACCCGACGGCCGTGGAATTCACCGAGGACTACACCGAGACCGACTACCGCGAGCGTCTCGCGGAAGCCGATAAGGCCGGTGACGAGCCGCTGTCCCTCTACCTCCACCTGCCGTTCTGCGAGGAGCGGTGCAGCTTCTGCGGCTGCCACGTGGTGATCACCAAGAAGAGGGAAGTCTCGGCGCGCTTCCTCGACTACCTCCACCGCGAGATCGACATGCTCGCGGAGCGGCTCCCCAACCGCCGGCGTCTCTCCCAGTACCACTGGGGCGGCGGCACGCCGACCTACCAGAATCCCAAGGAGATGGAAGCGCTCCACCGCAAGGTCACCGAGCACTTCCGGATTGACCCCGACGCCGAGGTCGCCATCGAGGTCGACCCCCGAGTCACGACCTTCGAGCAGGTCGATCTCCTGAAGGACCTGGGATTCAACAGGATCTCGATGGGCGTGCAGGACTTCACGCCCGAGGTCCAGGCAGCGATCACCCGCAACCAGACCGAGCACGAAACCCGGAAGCTCTACGAGTACTGCAAGAAGGTCGGGCTCGAGTCAACGAACATCGACCTCATCTACGGCCTACCGCTCCAGAATCCGAAGACCTTCCGCGACAACCTGAACGTCATCCTCGACCTGCGCCCCGACCGCCTGGCGGTCTACTCCTACGCCTACGTTCCGTGGATCAAGGCCAATCAGAAGAGCATCGACACCGACACCCTCCCCACTCCCGAGGTCAAGCTGGAGCTGTTCTGCATCGCCCGAGAGATGCTGCTTGCCGGCGGCTACGTTCAGATCGGCATGGACCATTTCGCCCTACCCGACGACGAGTTGGCCCTGGCCATGGAGAAGCACACCTTGCACCGCAACTTCATGGGCTACACCGTCAAGATGGGCTCGGACATGCTGGGCCTGGGCGTCTCCGCCATCGGCGACGTCCGCGGCAGCTTCGCGCAGAACATGAAGAAGCTCTCGACCTATTACCGAGCCCTCGACGAAGGCAAGTTCCCGGTCGAGCGCGGCTACACCCTCGACGATGACGACAAGATCCGCCGTGTGGTGATCATGCAGCTGATGTGCAACTTCCACCTCGACTACCGAGAGGTCGAAGAGCGCTTCGGGATCGAGTTCGGCAAGTACTTCGCCGCCGAGCTCGAGGAGCTGGGCGCCACCGACGGCCCGGTCGATCACGGCTTCCTCGAGATCCAACCCGATCATCTCGAAGTCCGCGATACCGGCCGCCTCTTCGTCCGCAACATCGCCATGGTCTTCGACCGCTACCTGCGCGCCAGGCAAGGCGACAAACCCATCTTCTCCCGGACCGTCTGAAGCTCAACCCTGGGTCCCGGTCCACGTCGGCATCTCAGCCGGGCCGCCTTAACGGTTAACGGTGCCAGGCATCACGAACGTTTCAGTTCCGAGCACGCTCTCAACGCTAAACCATTGACACAAAACAACCTGGCCTCTCGTCTTTCCCTGGCACCCGGGGCAAGCCAAGTACCAGGTCAAAGATCCGGGCCCAACTTGCACACGAACAAGGAGTTGCTCGTTTACGGCTGGCGGGAGTTGCAACGACTGTCACGCCTGGCACCGCGTTTGCCGTGTTGACACACCTCCGCTGGATCTCGTGGCCCGCCGACTATCGAGGCTTCACCGCTCGGAAGGTGACCGACTGGACGACACCGGCAAGATCCTCGCCTCGGATCCCGGATTCCTTCATCCAATCGGGCTCGCCGCCGCACGCGGTGAGTTTGGTGAGGTAGTCGAGGTTCCGGATCACCGAGACGTCGCGCAGGCCTGCACGCTCGACGATGTCGAAGTACTCGGAGCGCCGGACGGCGCCCGCGACGCAGCCCACCCAGGCCATGGCGCTGGCCCGGATCTCATCGGGAAGATCGCCCTCGAGCATGATGTCGGAGACCACCACCCGGCCTCCCGGCTTCAGGACGCGGACAACCTCGGCGAAGACGGCGGCCTTGTCGGGCACGAGGTTGATGACGCAGTTGCTGGTGACGGCGTCCACGGTCGCGTCGTCCACGGGAAGCGCCTCGAGGCGTCCCTCGCGGAAGTCGACGTTCGCGACGCCGGCCTTGGTGGCGTTCTCGCGCGCCTTCTCGATCATGGCAGGGGTCATGTCGACCCCGATGACCTTTCCTTCCGGGCCGACCTGGCCGGCTGCGACGAAGGCGTCGATGCCCGCGCCCGAGCCGAGGTCGAGTAGCGTCTCGCCGGGCTGCAGCTCGAGGGCGCTCACCGGCGCGCCGCACCCCAGGCCGAGGTTCGCGCCGTCCGGCAGCACCGCCAGCTCGCTCTCGTCGTAACCGAGCTTCTCGGCATCGACGGTGGAGACGATGTCGCCGCCGCAGCAGGTCTTCGTCTGGCCGGAGGCGATCTGTCCGTATCGATCCCTGACCGTCTCGACGGTCTTCTCGCCAGCGGGCGGCCGTTGCTCTTTCGTGGTGCTCATCCGGTTCTCCTTTTCGGGAAGTCCTTCATCAAGTGTTCGAACGCGCCGCCGCAGCACGACTCGGTGGCCTCGCGGACGGCTAGGAGCAGGTCGTCGAGAGCCTCGAGCGTTCGCTGGCGGCTCGCCTCCGGGAGACGCTCCAAGACGCCGGTGGCGAACGCTTCGTTCCTGCGGTGAAAGCGCCGGTCGGCGCGGCGGCCGGCATCGGTCAGCTCGGCGCAGCACGCTCGCCCGTCGAGGGCATCGGCGATCCGCTTGACCAGGCCCTGCTCTTCCAGCCTGGCCAGGTTGCGGGTCAGCGTGCTCGGCGTGATCCCAAGGCGCTTGCCGAGACCTCCCAGCCGTACCTTCTCGCCCCGAAGCGCCGCCAGGGTCGCGGCCTGGGCGCGGGTGATCCCGCAGCAGCTCGCCTCGTCGCGCTCCGAGAGCGCGAAGCGACGACCCAGGGCCCGCAGGCCGGCCAGGAGGCGGCGGGATTCTTCCTTCGTCGGCTGCTTTCTCGGCTCCATCGGGGCCTCCTTTTAGTTGTATCATACAAATTAATCAAATCCTGTCAAGGGACCCGGTTTGCCGCCACCGGGCGGTCCCGATATGCTCTCCGATCTGCTCGGAGCCCAGTCGTGCCAAAAACGATCGCCGTTGTCGGCGGAGGCGTCTCCGGCCTCGCCGTCAGCTTCCACCTCCGGAGAGCCCTGGAGGACCGGGACGACGTCTCGGTCGTCTGCCTGGAGGCCACCGATCACCCAGGCGGCAACATCGCCACCGCGTCCGAGGACGGCTACACCTGCGAGTGGGGGCCGAACGGCTTCCTGGACAACGAGCCGGCGACCCTCGAGTTGGTGCGGGACCTCGGAATCGAGGATCGACTGCTCCGCTCCAACCAGGCGGCGGCCACTCGGTTCATCTTCCGCAAGGGCCGTCTGCGCCGCCTCCCCGGGGGCCCCGGCTCGTTCCTCGCGTCGTCGATCCTGTCGCCGTGGGGCAGGGTCCGGGTGCTGGGCGAGCCCTTCGCCGCGGCGAAGAAGGACGAAACCGACGAGTCGGTCTTCGATTTCGCCGCGCGGCGTATCGGACGGGAGGCGGCTGCAATTCTGGTCGACGCCATGGTCAGCGGGATCTACGCCGGCAACGCACGCACGCTGTCGCTCGAGGCCTGCTTTCCGAAGATGTGGGCGATGGAAAACGAGCACGGTGGCCTCTTCAAGGCGATGCTCGCGCGCAAGCGCGAGAAGGCGGCCGAGGGAAGCTCCGGGGGAGGACCCGCCGGACCCGGCGGGACGCTGATGTCATTCCGGGGCGGCATGCGAGAGCTGATTGACGGCCTGGCCGGTGCGATCGGCCCGGTGCTCCGGACCGGCTGCCGCGTGAGCCGGATCGTCTCGACCGGCGAACGGGGCTACCGGCTGCAGCTCTCGGAGGGCGCCCCTATCGACGCCGCGGTCGTCGTCCTCGCCTGCCCCGCGTGGTTCGCCGCCCCGGCGGTCGAGGCCCTCGACCCGGCGATCGCGGAGGCCATGAAGGCCATCCCGTCCGCGCCGGTCGCCGTCGTGCACCTCGGCTTCGACCCCGGCGACCTGACCCACGCCCCGGACGGTTTCGGATTCCTGGTGCCCCGCGGCGAAGGACCGCGGATTCTGGGGTGCCTGTGGTCTTCCTCCATCTTCGACGGGCGGACCGAGAAAGGCCGGGTCCTCCTGACCTCCATGCTGGGAGGCGCCACCGACCCGGAGACGATCGAGCTGCCCGACGACGAGCTGGTCCGGATCACGCGTGGCGATCTCGAGACCTCGATGGACCTCGAGGCCGAGCCTCGCTACATCCGGATCTTCCGACACCGTCGCGGAATCCCGCAGTACACCCTGGGGCACCTCGACCGCCTCGCCGCGATCGAGGACGGTCTCGCCAGACACCCGGGCCTGCTGGTGAGCGGCAACTCGTACCGTGGAATCTCGGTGAACGCGTGCGCCGCCGAGGCTCCCGGGATCGCTGCCGACGCCATCCATCGGCTCGACGCGTAGCGACACCGGCGACCAGCGGATCCCGAGACGCCGGAATCGCCCGATTCCGGCACGGTTCATAAGGACAGAAAGGACCCGTTTCCTCTGCGCCATAGGGTTGCGGCGCGAGGCTTCTGTTCGTAGAACGCAGTCAGGGACAGGGGACCGTTTGGAACAAGTCTGAGACCTCTGCGTTGGCATGGGAGAAGAGGGCATGCGCGACAAGGGACATCACACCACCGTTCGTTTTTCCGTGAAGACTCTCGGGGTTCTGGCCGCCGTGCTGGGACCGGCCGTTCTCGTCGGGGTGCTCGCGTCCCCGACCGTACCGACCGATATCGATCAACCGGGCACCCAGCCGCTCGAGGTCGCGGCGTTCTCGAGCGCGTGCAACTGTCACTACGGCACCGACAACCCGCAGTACGAGCCCGGCTTCGGCTGGGAAGGCAGCATGATGGGCATGGCGAGCCGCGACCCGATCTTCTGGGCCACGGTGGCGATCGCCGAGCAGGACTTTCTGCCCAACGCCGACCCGGTCCAGCGGGGAGGGGCCGGTGATCTGTGCATCCGCTGCCACAGTGTGGGTGGGTGGATGAACGGCAATTCCACGCCGACCGACGGCAGCGGCCTGGCCGCCAGCGAGAACCGCGGCGTCGAGTGCGAGTTCTGCCACCTCCTGACCAATCCCGACACGCCGGTGAACGTTCCGGGCACGACGGAAGAGCAAAACGCTCCTTTCCTGGCTTACGATCCCGAGACCGGCGAGCCGTTTCGGGGCTCCGGTCAGTACGTCCTCAACAGCGGCGGCACACGCCTCGGCCCGTACGCCGAGGGCGATCACGTAGCCAATCACGCCGCCTACGGCTCACCCTACCACCGCCAGGCCGAGCTGTGCGGCACCTGCCACGACGTCAGCAACCCTGCCGTCGGCGACCTGGCCCACAACAACGGCTCCATGGTCCCGCTTGCCGAGGGCAAGTTCAGCGGCGTGCCGGGCTCTCCGGCAGCGGGCAAGGCTGCCTTCCTGAACCCGCCCTACGCCTACGGGATCGTCGAGCGGACCAGCAGCGAGCACGCCTCGAGCAACTGGCTGAACTTCCGGGTCAACGACTACCCCTCCCTTCCGGCCGACCTCAAGGTGGTCGGGGGCGCCCTGGACATTGCCTACCACCGGGCCTGGGACGCGCGGCTTGACGCCGACTACGAGGACGGTACGCCGCGGTACTTCACCTGCCAGACCTGTCACATGTATGCCTCGACCGGTAAGGGCTGCGACAAGAACCAGGCCCCGATCCGCACCGACCTCCCGCGCCACGACCACATGGGCGGCGGCTACTGGATGAACAGCGTCATTCAGTACCAGGACACCAGGGGCACGTTGCGTTTCGGCCAAGGGCTGACCGCGGACCAGATCACAGCCATGAACGACGCCATGGTGCGCGCCGGCAACCAGCTCTCGCGCGCCGCGAACATCACGCTCAGCCAGGCCGGGGACCACCTGGTCGTCCGCGTGACGAACCTCACCGGCCACAAGTTCATCAGCGGCTATCCCGAGGGGCGCCGGGTGTGGATCAACATCAAGTGGTTCGACGGTGGCGGGCAACCGATGGACACCGAGGAGATCGGCGCCTACGGTCAGATCGGCCGAACGATCCAGGACCTCGACGACATCACCCACCAGGTGGAGTCGATCATCGACCCCGACGGCACGGTCATCTACCAGGCCGAGCCTGGCATGGACCAGGAGTGGGCCAATCAGCTGCTCGCGCTGGGCTACGACTCGAACCTGGCGCTGGGCTACGACCGCATGACCGACCAGGTCTACCACACCCTCGGAGGGCTCGGGGCCGAGGAGCCGGGCGAGGCCTACCACACCTTCCACTTCGTGCTCAACAACGTCATGGTCCACGACAATCGCATCCCGCCGTACGGCATGCGTTACGACGACGCGCTCGCCCGTAGCGCGTTGCCCGTTCCCTACGACCAATACGGTGGCGTGCCCGGGGGGACGTACAACTACTGGGACGAGAACGACTTTGACATCCCCGCGGGTGCGGCATCTGCCGAGGTCCGGCTCTACTACCAGCAGACCAGTTGGGAATACATCCAGTTCCTGTGGCTCAACAACGACACCCTCGGGCCGTTCCTCGGAAACGAGGGCATCAACATGCTGGACGCCTGGGCCAACACCGGCATGAACGCACCGTTCGAGATGGACTCGGCCTCGATCGCGCTGAGCGCCGCCGTCGGCGTCCCGGGTGAGGCGGACCAGTTGATCGCCAACTACAACGCCGGCTCGGGCGAGGTCGACGTCACCTACCAGGTGGCCTGCGACGCCACCAACCACACGATCTACTGGGGCGACCTGGCCAACGTCTCGAACCCGGCTCCTTACTCGGGAGGGGTCTGCACGATCGGAAACACGGGCACCGCCTCGTTCGACCCCGGTATCCCCAACGCCTTCTTCGTGGTGGTCGGCAACGACACCACCGACGAGGGCTCCTACGGTCTCGCGACTGCCGGAGAGCGTCCGGCGGAGATCGGCGGTGTCTGCACCTACACTCAGAACCTCGGTGGAGTCATCTGCGAATAGAAGCGAATACGACAACTTCGGCGCCTCTCCCGCCTTCCCTCCTCAGCCATACGGTCCCCTCAGCGGGGGAGGCGCCCCCTTAGCCCTGCCGGCCTTCCCGACGCCAAAAAAGCAGCCTGATTTCAAGCTCACCGCCGGAGAAATGGACTCCAAAGGTCTCAAATGGCTCGATTGTATGTTGACCTCTTGCATCGAGCGGAGACCTGGCTCGAGCAGACGGGGGATCGCACGATGAAACGTTCGAAGAACGAGATGAAACCGGAGACCCTGGCCATCCACGCCGGGATGCCGGCGAACGAGCACGGCGGCGTTTCGGTCCCGATCTACCAGTCGGCGACCTTTTCGTTCAGCGAGGCCGACCAGGGCGCCGCGCGGTTCGCGGGGACCGAGGCGGGCTACATCTACACGCGCCTCGGGAACCCGACCGTGAACGCTCTCGAGGAGGCCGTCTGCACCCTCGAGGAAGGGCACGCGGCCCTGGGAACCTCCGCCGGGATGGCGGCGATCTCGACCGTCCTGCTGACGATCCTGAGGTCCGGTGACCACGTCGTTGCCACCGACGCCGTCTACGGCGCGACCCGCGTGCTCCTGGAGCAACAGCTCTCGAAGTTCGGGATCGACACGTCGTGGGTGCCGTCCGAGAATCTCTCGGCGGTGCGCGACGCGGTCCAGCCCAACACCCGCGTCCTGTTCATCGAGACGCCGGCCAACCCGACGATGAAGCTGACGGATATCGAGGGCTGCGCGGAGATCGTCCGAGACGTCCAGGCCGTTCTCGTCGTCGACAACACCTTCGCTTCTCCCCTGCTCCAGCAACCCTTCCGGCTCGGCGCCGACGTCGTCGTCCACAGCCTCACGAAGTACCTGAACGGCCACAGCGACGTCGTCGGAGGCATGATCGTCAGCGGCACCCAGGAGCTTCACGAGCGGTTCACCGCCATGCTGCGCGGCCTGGGCGGTACGATGGACCCGCACCAGGCCTGGCTCGTGCTCCGGGGATTGCGCACCGCCGCGCTACGCGTCGAGAAGGCGCAGCAGAACGCCGAACGCCTCGCCCAGTGGCTCGAGAGCCATCCACGCGTGGCGTGGGTCAGCTACCCGGGCCTCAAGTCCCACCCGCAGCACGAGTTGATGCTCCGCCAGATGAAGGGACCGGGCGCCATGATCTCCTTCGGCGTCCGCGGTGGGCTCGAGGCGGCCAAGACGACGATCAACGCCGTCCGACTGGCCACTCTCGCCGTCTCCCTCGGAGGCGTGGAGTCTCTCATCGAGCACCCGGCCTCGATGACCCACGCCGGGATACCGAAGTCCGAGAGGCTGGCGGCCGGCATCCGCGACGACCTGATCCGGTTGTCGGTGGGGTGCGAGGCCTACGAGGATCTCCAGGCCGACCTGGAGAACGCGCTGGCCGCGGTCAAGG
>Ga0316191_10000411_pt1 | contig 27778 bp, 27 predicted proteins | sample Eddworburr2cm_MG_FD_204928 | JGI IMG/M metagenome (GOLD analysis project Ga0316191, IMG submission 204928) | Coastal sediment microbial communities from Maine, United States - Eddy worm burrow 2 cm | ecosystem: Environmental > Aquatic > Marine > Coastal > Sediment | place: USA: Maine... | reverse complement strand
TACGCCCGTCTTCCATGACCAGGATGCTGTCAGCATCAATAATGGTGGACAGGCGATGCGCAATCGCCAGCGTTGTATGGTTTTGCGCCGCAGTACGCAGGCTGTCCAGGATTGTTTGCTCGGAATGGCTGTCAAGGCTCGAGGTGGCTTCATCGAAGACCAGGATTTTCGGACTTTTCAGAATGGCGCGGGCGATGGCGACACGCTGTTTTTCGCCACCCGACAACTTGAGCCCGCGTTCCCCGACAACGGTATCGTAGCCCTTGGGCAGCCTGGCGATAAAGTCATGAATATTGGCTGAACTCGCAGCCTGTTCGATGTCTTCCTGGCTGGAGCCGGGGCGTGCATAGCCGATGTTGTATTTCAGTGTGTCGTTAAACAAGACGGTATCCTGCGGAACGATACCGACAGCAGCACGCAGGCTATGTTGCGTGACGGCGCGCACGTCCTGGCCATTGACCAGGATACGGCCTGAATCGACATCATAGAAACGGAACAGCAGACGCGCCAGCGTAGACTTGCCTGCGCCGCTCGGACCCACTACAGCCACCTTCCTGCCGGCGGGGATGACAAAGCTGATATCGTGCAGGATAGGACGCTCAGGGTCATACGCAAACCTGACCCGGTCAAAACGTACCTCACCTGCACCGACATCCAGTTCGACGGCATCATCCCTGTCCTTGATTTCCGGGGTGCGTTCCAGCACGTCAAACATCAGCTGCATATCGGTAATCGCGTGTTTCAGCTGGCTGTATACGATGCCGAGAAAATTGAGTGGGATAAAGAGTTGCAGCAGGAAGGCATTGATCAGCACCAGGTCACCCAGCGTCAGGGTCCCCGCAACCACACCATTGGCGGCCAGCACCATGATCGATGTGACACCGATGGCAATGATTGCCGCCTGGCCGATGTTCAGTGCAGACAGCGACGTCTGGCTTTTGACCGCCGCATCCTCCCACTCTGCCAGCGACTCGTTATAGCGCGCCAGTTCATATTGTTCATTGCCGAAGTACTTGACGGTCTCGTAGTTGATCAGGCTGTCGATAGCCTGGGTATTGGCCCTGGAATCCGCCGCATTCATTTTAATACGGTATTTCATCCGCCATTCGGTAATCTTTAAAGTGACGAAGATATAAACGACCACCGAAGCAAAGGTAATGACCGCAAACCATACACTGTAGCGGTCGAGCAGAATGCCGGCGATCAGGGCGACCTCGACAATAGTCGGCAGGATGCTGAACACCATGTAGTTGAGCAATGAACTGACACTGCGTGTGCCGCGCTCGATGTCGCGGGAAAGACCGCCGGTCCTGCGTTCAAGGTGATAACGCAGCGACAGGAGGTGCAGATGGTCCAGCACCCGGGTCGACACCTTGCGCATGGCGCCGTGCCTTACCCGGGCAAATATCGAGTCGCGCAGCTCATTGAACAGCGAGCTGGCCAGCCGCAGTACGCCGTAGCCGAGCAGCAGGGCCAGCGGCAGCACCAGCACCCCGTTGTTTCGGTCCAGGGCATCGACAATGTCTTTCAGCAGCAGCGGGATACCGACGTTGGCGACCTTGGCCAGAATCAGGAAACCCAGTGCAAGGACCACCCGCCCGCGGTATACCCAGAGGAAAGGCACCAGTGATTTCAGGGTTTTAATGTCGGTGCTGCCTTTTTCAGGCAGTTCGGTCTGGCGTACGTGCATGGGAGGAATTGTACCCTGCCGGGTGGCGATACTCTCTCCCCTCCAGCTGGAAGCGGAATAACAGGCTAAAATATCGGCAAAGCCGGGCGTGGCTGCTATAATCGCGCGCTTTGCGAATCGTGCTGGATACCTGAACTATGCCGATCTACGAATACCGTTGTGCCGAATGCGGGCACGAGCTGGAAAAGCTGCAAAAAATCAGTGATGCTGCGCTCACCGATTGCCCGGCCTGTGGTAAACCTGCTCTGCAGAAACTGGTCTCTGCCGCCGGTTTTCGTCTCAAAGGCGGTGGCTGGTATGAAACCGATTTCAAGAGCGGCAAAAAGAAGAACATTGCCAAGGCGGATTCCAAAAGAAAGGCAGACAAAAAGGCCAGCTCCGCTTCCAAGACCAAGTCCAAGTCTTCGTCAGGGAGTGGCAAAAAGACCGGCTAGCCCGTGCCTTCCGACCTTACCCGGAGTTACCAGAGTTTCCATGCGTACACATTATTGCGGTGAACTGAACACGAGTCAGCTTGACCAGGAGGTTACCCTGGTGGGTTGGGCACACCGTCGCCGCGACCACGGTGGCGTTATCTTTATCGACCTGCGCGACCGGGAAGGCCGCGTGCAGGTGGTGTTCGATCCGGATACCGAAGTGACGTTCGCCACTGCAGAGCGCGTGCGCAGCGAGTTCGTGTTACAGGTCACAGGCCGTGTCCGCCATCGCCCGGAAGGCACCGTTAACCCGGATTTATCTACCGGTGAAATCGAAGTGCTGGGTAAGCAATTGCGGATACTCAACAGCGCCGAGACACCGCCTTTCCATCTTGATGACGACAGCGTGTCCGAAGAACACCGCCTGCGTTACCGTTACATCGATTTACGCCGTCCGGAAATGCTCGAACGCATGCGTCTGCGCGCCCGGGTCACCCGCGAGTTACGGGCTTACCTGGACGACAACGGTTTCCTGGATATCGAGACCCCGATACTGACCCGCGCCACGCCGGAAGGCGCGCGTGATTACCTGGTGCCCAGCCGCACCCATCCCGGCGAGTTTTTTGCCCTGCCACAATCGCCACAACTGTTCAAACAGCTGCTGATGATGTCCGGTATGGATCGTTACTACCAGCTGGTGCGCTGCTTCCGGGACGAAGACCTGCGCGCCGACCGCCAGCCCGAATTCACCCAGCTGGATATCGAAACGTCCTTCATGGATGAAGACCAGATCATGGCGATGATGGAAGAGATGATCCGTGGCCTGTTCGACAAGGTGCTGGGTGTAAAACTCGACAATCCCTTCCCGCGCATGACCTATCAGGAAGCGGTGCATCGCTTCGGTTCGGATCGACCCGACCTGCGCGTCAAGCTGGAGCTGGTCGACGTCGGCGACCTGATGCAGGGTGTCGATTTCAAGGTTTTCGCCGGCCCGGCCGTGGATCCAAAAGGGCGCGTTGCAGCGCTGCGCTTACCCAAAGGTGGTGAACTCACGCGCAAGGAAATCGACGACTACACGAAGTTTGTCGCTATCTACGGTGCCAGGGGCCTGGCTTATATAAAGGTGAATGAAGTCAGCAAGGGCCGCGATGGTCTGCAGTCCCCGATCCTGAAATTCCTGCCCGACGATGTGATCGAACAGATCATGCAGCGCACCGGCGCCGAGGATGGTGACCTGGTGTTCTTCGGTGCCGACAAGGCCGGCATTGTGAATGAAGCACTGGGCGCCCTGCGCGTCAAACTTGGCGAAGACCGCGGCTTGATGGAAAGTGACTGGAAGCCCCTGTGGGTGGTCGATTTCCCCATGTTTGAGTGGGACGACAACACCGGCCGCTGGAATTCATTACACCACCCCTTTACCTCGCCCAAGGAAGAGCACCTGGAACTGCTCAAGACCGATCCAGGCAACTGTCATTCGCGCGCCTATGACATGGTGCTCAACGGCACCGAACTCGGTGGCGGGTCGATGCGTATCTATCGTGGAGAAGTACAGAAACAGGTTTTCGAACTGCTGGGCATCAGCGATGACGAAGCCGAGGACAAGTTCGGCTTTCTGCTCAATGCGCTTAAATACGGCTGCCCGCCGCACGGTGGCCTGGCCTTCGGTCTCGACCGCCTGGTGATGTTGATGACCGGCGCACAGTCGATTCGCGAAGTCATGGCCTTTCCCAAGACCCAGACGGCCAGCTGCCCGCTCACCAACGCACCGTCCGAAGTACCGGACAGCCAGCTCGCGGAACTCAACATCCGCCTGCGCAAGATTCCCGAGAAAACGCCGGATTCGTGAGTACGGCGTACAAGCGTCCGGAATCGGTTCTGGTCGTTATCTATTCGGTGAGTGGCGAAGTGTTATTGTTGGAACGCCGCCAGCCGGCGGGTTACTGGCAATCGGTCACCGGCAGCCTCGAACAGGGCGAGTCGGCACACGCTGCCGCCATCCGCGAAGTCAGGGAAGAAACCGGTTTGCAGGTGCAGGACAGTCTGCTGGACTGTGAGTACAGCAACCGCTTCGAAATAGTGCCCGCCTGGCGGGCACGCTACGCGCCAGGCGTAAACTGGAATACCGAGCACGTATTCAGGGTTGAACTAGCCTCGAAAGCCCCCATTTGTATACATACAGAAGAACACCTGCAGGCCGTGTGGGTTCCGGTACAGCAGGCTGCCGAACGGGTGAGTTCCCATACCAACCGCGAGGCAATCGAACGCTACGTAAGCGCCCGGATCATTTAGACTATCCAGCAGGATAAGCAAGGAGTACCCGCACATGCAGGCAGCGGTAATCGAACAAACGCCGTACATCATGCTCCCCGACGATGAGTGCGAAGCACGTATCGTCGAAGCGAAGCAAGTGCTGGGTGAACGTCTGGTAATCCTGGGTCACCACTACCAGCGCGACGAAGTGTTCCGCCATGCCGACTATTCCGGCGACTCATTGAAATTGTCCCGCGAAGCCGCACAGTCCAAAGCTGAATTTATCGTCTTCTGTGGCGTACATTTCATGGCCGAAGTGGCCGATATCCTGTCGCGGCCTGACCAGATTGCCATCCTGCCGGACCTCGCCGCGGGTTGCTCCATGGCCGACATGGCCAATCTTGCCAAGGTCGAACGCGCCTGGCAGGAGCTTTCCCAGGTACTGGATCCGGATGAACAGGTAACCCCGGTAACCTATATCAATTCAGCCGCAGACCTCAAAGCGTTCTGCGGCGAGCACGGCGGTATCGTATGCACCTCCACCAACGCACAGAACGTGCTTGAATGGTCATTCAGGCAGCGCGAAAAAGTCCTGTTCTTCCCCGACCAGCACCTGGGCCGCAACACCGGCTATAAGATGGGCATCCCGCTCGACGAAATGGTGGTTTGGGATTATGACAAACCCATGGGCGGTTTGAGCAAGGAAGAAATCCGCAAGGCAAAAATGATTCTCTGGAAAGGCTTCTGCTCCGTGCACCAGATGTTCGAACCGGAACACATTGACCGCTTCAAGGAAAAATTCCCGGAAGGAAAAATCATCTCCCACCCGGAATCCAGTTTCGAAGTGTGTCAGAAATCTGATTATGTTGGTTCGACCGAATACATCATCAAGACCATCCGCGACTCGGAACCGGGCAGTCGCTGGCTTGTAGGCACCGAGTTAAACCTGGTGAATCGCCTGCACGATGAATGCAAAAGCGAAGGCAAGTCCGTGCACTTCATGTCCCCGACCGTGTGCATGTGCTCCACCATGTTCCGCATCGACCCGCAACACTTGCTATGGACGCTGGAGAACCTGCTCGACGGCAAGCCGGTGAACCAGATCAAGGTGCCTGAAAAGGAAGCCAGGCTGGCCAGAACTGCGCTGGAGCGGATGCTGGAAGTTTCTCCCTGATTTTTACCAGGGGCAGCCTTGCGCCCCCTACGCCCCTCTAAACAATAAAAACACCGGTTTCCACGCAAAGCCGGTGGGCCTTTCGGGTCCTATGCTCACGCCGCGAATAGACGTCAATCCTTGAGTGGCTGCTGCCCGGCGTATAAAATCCCCCTTACAAAAAATATACATGTAGCCACGGATGGCGGCTGGCACAGCAACGTGCCGGTGAACGACAAAAACAGGGAATGTCTCGATGGTAATTGTTGCGGATCACCTTTTGAGTTTGGGTCGCTGTGTCCGGGTTTTTCTTTGCCCGATTTTGGAGCGGTTTTTTCCTGGGTGTGATCGCACAGGCTGGAAAATTAATCTGTCCCCTTTTGTGCCGGTTGCCTTATTGGTTGCTTATGTAACAGCTTGGCCAGCAGCAGCTTCTTATTTGTGGAACGTCCCGTATGATACGCAGCTAAAATACAGTTCACCCCAGGTCGCCTGTGTTGAGAGTGCCGCATATTTCACAGTTGTAAATAATACGTCCGATTTCACCTGTGACCATGTTGCTTACATCGATGATTACACATATGGAATGTATCTGCTTCGTGATGACGCAACGATACAGGGGCCGCTACATACAAACAGGTCTATTTCCTGCGCAGACCCTGAAGTTTGGGACGATGCAACACAAGCATGTGTAGATCCACCGAAAGATGAAAAAAATCGTGGTCAATGTGAGGGTGAATCCTGTTGTCTGGGTAATCCGATCCATAGCGGTGCAGGTAACAAGTACCAAATTGAAACAGATTTCAACCTGAACTCGCTCATCTTCAGCAGATCCTACAGCAGCTTTGATTTTCAATTGAACAGCACGCCGGTGTATTCAATGATGGGACGCCACTGGAACCACAATTACGAACGCTATGTGATCGCCGATGCTACCGGCCCGAATAAAGTTTATGTAACACGGCCGGATGGAAAAGGTTACGAGTTTGCCCTGTCCGGCAATCTGTGGGTACCGGATGAAGATGTCCACGATCAGCTCGTGCAGCTCACCGATGCCCAGAGCGTGCCCACCGGTTGGCGCTATACAACGCAGGAAAACACGGTCGAGGACTACGGTCTATCCGGTAAGCTGGTTTCGGTCACTGATGTGCTGGGTAATACGCAAACGCTGACTTATGACGGCAGTAGCCGTTTGGACCGTGTCGACACTAATAGTGGTGAATCGCTGCAGTTCGGCTACGATGTCTCAAACCGTCTTTCCACGATCACTGATCACGCCAGCCGCCAGTGGACTTACCGTTACGATGCGAATAACAACCTGGAATTTGTCGACAACCCCGATGGTACGACCAGGCAGTACCACTACAACGAACCGGCATTCACCTCAGGCGCGGATTTACCGCAAGCGCTGACCGGCATCACCGACGCGCGGGGCACCCGTTATGCTACTTTTGGATATGATGCGCAGGGACGCGCAAATCTGAGTATGCATGCCGGCAACGTACAGCGTGTTGACGTGGTGTATAACACCGACGGTACACGTTTGGTCAGCAACAGCCTGGGCCAGCCCAGCACCTATTCGACGGCTGTGCAATTAGGTTTGGCCCTGGTCACCGATGTTTCGGGCCCGGGCTGTTCGACCTGCGGGGATGCCAACACCAGCTACCAGTACGACCCGGCCAACAATAACCTGCTGAGCCGCACCGAAGACGGTATCACCACCAGGTTCGGTAACTACGATGTCAAAGGCCAGTTCGGCTGCAAGACGGAAGGTGTCACGGCGGCCGATACCAGTAGCGGCGTGTGCGCCTTCGACCCGGTGGCCTCACCTGATGCCCGGCGCGTTGATTACACTTACGACAGCCGTTTCTTTAACAGGATCACCAGCATTACCGAGCCCTCGGTCTTTGCCGGTAACAATAAAGTCACCACCTATACTTACGACGCCTTCGGTAACCGCGCCAGCGAAACGATCAACGGCTTCAACCCGGCCGGTAATCCGGTGTCGCGCACTGCCACCCGGCAATACACCGGTCCGCTGAACCAACTGTCGTTTGTCGACGGCCCACGCACGGATGTCAATGACTACACGTACTATCGCTATTATCCGAACGACACCACGCAGTCCATCGGCACGCGCGCCCGCCTGAAAGAAATCGAAGACGCCAATGGCGTCCTGGTACGCAGTAACATCCAATACACCGCCACCGGAAAAGTATTGAGCGAGACCCGCCCTAACGGCCTGATACTCGCCTACATGTACTACACTGGCAACGACCGCCTGCAGACCCTGACCGAGACCGGCCCAAGCGGCAGCCGTACCACCCGCTGGACCTACCTCGCCACCGGTGAGGTCGAAAGCATCACCACCGGCGACGGCACACCGGGCGCGACCACCCTGACCTTCGGCTACGACGCCGCCCGCCGCCTGACACGCATCACCGACGGCCTGGGTAACTACATCGAATACACCCTGGATACCGAAGGCAACCGCACCTTCGAAAAGACCTACGACAGCGGCGGCGCGTTAAAGAAGCAGCTCAGCCAGACCTTCGATATCTACAATCGCCTGGACACCAGCGCCCAGGCCAATGAAAACACCGATAGCGACTTTGCCCCCGACGGCACCCTGGATCTGCAAACCGACGGCAACGGCGCGGTCACCGATTACAGTTACGACAGCCTCAAACGTCTGACCCAGGTGGTACAGAATTTAGGCGGCGCCGACTCGTCGACGGCCGATACCCCCACAGGTTACGGCTACGATGTCGCCGACCGCCTGGTTGCGGTCACCGACCCCAACAACGGCAACACCAGCTACGCCTACGACGACATCGGTAACCTGCTCAACCAGACCAGCCCCGATACCGGCAGCACCAGCTTTCAGTATGATGCCGCCGGCAACCTCATCCAGAAGACCGATGCCCTCGGCCAACTGTTCACTTACAGCTACAATGCCCTCAACCGCCTGATCGCCCTCGATGCCCCCGGCAGCGCCGACGACATCACCTATGGCTATGACACCTGCCCCAACGGGATAGGGCGGCTGTGCACAGTCAGCTATGGCGATGGCGCTTTCCCGGCCGGCAACCAGTTGCATTACCAGTACAACGCCTTCGGCGATGTCACCCAGCACCAGGGGATACTTTACGGCTACGATGCCCAGGGCCGGGTACAGACCCTTGATTACCCCTCGGGCAGCCGCCTCACCTATATCTATGATTCCGCCGGGCAGGTCAGCCAGGTGGATTTCACCGTCAGCGGCCAGACCCAGACGCTGGCCAGCAACTTAAGCTATGCGCCCTTCGGCCCCGTCACCGGTCTGACCTACGGCAACGGCCGGGTCCTCAACCAGAGCCTGGATAACGCCTACCGGCTGACCGCCCAGACCATCACCGGTGTCTTGGAACGCACCTACCCCGGTTACGATGCCAACGGCAACCGCCTCAGCCAGACCGACACCCTGGCCGGACCCAGCAGCTTCAGCTACGACCCCTTGAACCGGCTGGATGCCACCAGCGGCCCGTTCGGCATCCGTGATTATGACTACGATAAAAACGGCAACCGTACCCAGCTAACCGCCGACAGCATCACCACCGCGCTCATCTACGAACCCAGCAGCAACCGCCTGGATACGCTGGGCGCCACCGATATCCTGCTGGACGCGACCGGCAACACCCTGAACAACGGCGCCTGGGCTTACAGCTACACGCCCCACAACCGCCTGAGTACGGCCACTGAAGCCGCCACCCTCAAGGCCAGCTTCAGCTACAACGGCCTCGGCCAGCGCATCACCAAGAGCGACGAAACCAGCACCACCGGTCGCCATTTCCTCTACGGCAGCAACGGCGAGCTGCTGGTCGAAACCGATCTGGACGGCAATGTGCTGCTCGAATACCTGTACCTGAACGGCCAACTGCTGGCCGTGTACTCACCCGACGATGACCAGGACGGTATCCCCAACCAGGAGGAAGCGGAACAGGGCACCCTGCCCATCAATACCGACAGCGACGGCGATGGCCTGCTCAATACCGCCGAGTGGTTCGAGCACGGCACCGACAGCGCCAACGCAGACAGCGACGGTGACGGCATCGACGACGGCGTGGAAATCGCCGCCGGCACCAGCCCCGTCAATGCCGGCACCTTCCCGGGTGACGGCGACATCAACGAAGACAGCACAACCAACCTCGGCGATCTGGTGCTCCTGTACCGAATGGTCATGGGCACCCTGACTCCCACCCCGGCGCAGCTTACCCGTGCGGACATGAACCAGGACGGGCAACTCAACGCCGCGGACATCCTGTTGTTGCAGCAACAGCTGCTGCAGAGCTGGCTGGGTGTAGGAGCGCCGTCCTCCGGCGCGATTGCGCAACGCGGACCCGCCTGGCTGCAGGCCAGCGCCAGTCCCTTACTGGACTGGCTCATCACCCCCACCCACGCCGTACCGGCCAACAGCGGGGTGCTGTATTACGTGCACAATGATCCGTTGGGGACGCCGCAGGCGATGACGGATGAATCGGGCACAACAGTATGGACCGCCCAATATGATCCGTTCGGCAAGGCTACGTTCAATGAAGACCCGGATGGAGATGCGAACTCCGTCACGTTAAATGTACGGTTCCCGGGACAGTATTACGACAGTGAAACCGGGCTGCATTACAATTACTTCCGGTATTACGATCCGGGGACTGGCAGGTACCTGACATCTGACCCGATTGGTCTACGAGGCGGACCCAATACCTATGCTTATGTTGGCAATAACCCCGTGTACTGGACTGATCCTCTCGGTTTACGAGCATGTATTCTCACATGGTTTAAAGACCGTGACACATGGATTCGAACAACGATAAGTCAGCCATATCTGATTGGAGGGGGATGGACACCAGTGATTGAGGTGAAACCTAAACCTATTGTATCTGGGGATCTTCCTAATTTGCGCGCACGAGGTAAAAGGCCGCCCTTGGGTCTGGGACAGGATATACGGGGATATTATCGCGATGATCATGACTGGGGTCGTGAGTGGTTATGGGAAAAATGGGATTATGGGTATTACCAATGTGTCGATGAATGCGGGAAACCGTATGGAGATAAGGCATGGGGGCCAAAAAGGCCCGAGAATCCAATTTGGGAATTTCGACCTGAGTATAGAAAGGATTTGCACGGATGATTAAAAACGCCAAAACAAATAAGTTTATTACTGGGAGGATCGCGACTACTTTATTCCTACCAGTTATTGTATTCCTGATCGCCGGGTGCAATCAGCCTAGCGAATCGAGCAGTCTAGACATATCGACCTTTGGCGCGGACTTACAACGAATTCTGCCGCTGTTAGCAAGTACGGATGAGTTCCAGGTCCGGCATGCCATCGCCGACATTCCTCTAACGCATGATTCGTTCGCGGCTCCTCTACTAGAGGCGCTTTGGAAGGGAGAAGCAATTACTGGACTCAATATAGAGCCTGAGATTCTTCAAAGTCCGATTGTGCGTTCTAGAATAGCACAAGGTTTGATTGGTCTTGGCCACGAAGATCCCGAATACATTGACTATATAAGGCAATTAATCGTTGATGACAATCAAACCATCGTGATTGTCGGCTTGGAGGCCCTACGAGATATCGACAATAAGGAGACAATAAAACTTCTGGCGGATTTCTCATCGAACTCGCATCCAAAGATCGCTGAAATTGCGATAGCCGGAGTACGTCATCACGTCGATTACGGCCGAAACAAGCAATACGCATCACAGCTATGGATGAAAATTAAGGAAGATCCTGCCGTCAATCAATCCATCGTAAACGAATATGAAAAAATGTATAGCGACTACAAGGAATCAGTTTCTCAGTAAAGGATGATGGATGTTTGGTAGCGAAGCAAAAACCCATCAACAGATATTTTGCATTTGGGCATTTTGTTTTCATTGAGATGATTTAACTGCCTTGCCGAGTGATAAATAGAGGATAGTAAAAGCATTCTTCTGTATATGTCGCGCTTTCATTTGGCTCTCTTCAGTTTACAACTACTTCCGGTATTACGATCCGAGTATGGGAAGATACCTGACCAGTGACCATATCGGGTTGGATGGGGGGCTCAACACGTACAGTTCTGCCCTCAACAATCCATACAGCTACGTCGCTCCTTTGGGATTCGACGTTGTGGGGGGGGGCAACTGCGATTGGTCTTGGGATTGGTCTTGCATTAATTGATGGTCCACTCCCGTTTGGAGACCTGGTTGCAGGCGCTTTAATTTCGGGCGGAGCGCTGTCTTTATCGGGTGACACTCCAAAACAATGCGAGGACGATAACGAGGAAGAGTGTTTAGAGGAAATTGAAGGCTGCATTGCGAGATGTGTGCGAGCCCGTGACAACAAGCATAGAATGCCCGGTGTCTGGGGTGGTAGCTGGTGGAAATGTATGACGGGATGCGTTTCCGGTGAATGCCTTGACTATATAGACCAAACAAAGCATGGGGAACCATAAGATATTACCAATTTAAATGGCGTTATTTAAATTCGCGATTTATAGGGCTTTTGAAAGGGAAAATGATATATGGATGGCCAAACAATTGATGAATTGAAAGCGAAAGCTGAAAAGGGCCTAACACCTTACCAAATCGAGCTTGGTCACAGCTATCTGACTGGCCTCGATTATGATGGCAACGATTTTCCTCAGGACTTCACCGAAGCTAAATACTGGCTGGAGAGAGCGCATGAAAAAGGAGCATTTACGGCGACAGTCGTACTCGGCACGATGTATGAGGAAGGCAAAGGTATGCCGGTCGATATCCCTAAGGCTATTTCGCTTTATGAAATTGCAGTAAAAAGGGATGCGTACCTTCCCTGCGTATATCTTGCTCGAATCTATGCACAGGGAAAAGGCGTCGAACAATCTGATGATAAAGCGGCTGAATGGTATCAGAAGGTTCTCTCATTCGAGGGAAGCGTCGATGAGCAAGGCGAAATGAACGAAGCCCGCGAATTTTTAGAAAACTACCGAAAATAGCTGCGTGCCAAATCAGAGATTGTGATATTTGGGGTCAGCAAAAACTCGTTAAGTTGAACATCGTATTAGGGCTTTATTTTTTCACTGGCATCCATTTACGTTCTCGTAATTCGGTAACTAATTGAGAACATATAACAATTAGTAGAATTATTACGGCCCCATGTGGGGTTCTCAAGATTACAACTACTTCAGGTACTACGATCCGAGTACGGGTAGGTACTTATCCTCAGACCCCATCGGTTTGGGAGGGGGACTGAATACTTATCTCTACGCCAACGCGAATTCGGTGAGATATACCGATCCATTGGGCTTGTTTACCGGTGTGTTACCAGCACCTGCTGCACCTCCAGTTGGGGCGACAGGATCACCTGATGGGGCAGGCCGCGAACGAGCACCTCGTAATTTTAAACAACTAGGAAGGGAATTAAGGGATCTGCTTTTCAATGAAGACGGGAATGATCCAGCTGATTCCCCGATTGCTCCGCCAGCTGAAGAGCCGAAGCAGTGCAATGATGATAAAAAATGCTGGTTTGAAAGACAGGTATATTATGGCGGGCCTGAGAAAACCTGTATATATAAACAAAAAGGAGCTTTCGGGCTTATTACAATTCGCCAATGGGCAGGAAAACCATGCCCACCGATTGATCCAAATACTTGTTGGGTAGATACCACGGGAACTCCGGAAGAGGGTAATAAACCACCCAAATTTCCTTACTGATTAGGTGTAAGATTATGCAGAACTCTCCAGATCTTGAAAACCAACTTGAGGACGCATTGCAGGCCCAAGCAGACGGTCGTTATGATGAGGCTTTGGCTACCCTCCAAAAGCTTGTCGATTTGGGTTATCCGCCTGCAATTGGAAATTTGGGCTGTATGTATCAGCTAGGTCTTGGCGTAGAACGCAATGGAAGTAAAGCAGTAGAGCTTTTAAAAAAAGCGGTGGAACTTGGGTTTGGACCTGCGGCGCACAACCTGGGCACCATATATGGAGCAGGAATGCCTGGTATTGAACCAAATACCGAAATAAGTAGATTTTACAGAGAAAAAGCAAGAGAAATGGGCGCTGATTACATCAAGCCGAAGAATGAATAACGACAGGATATTTAGGGTCAGAGTAAAAACTCTTTAAGTTTGAAATCGCATTAGGGCTTTTTCTTTTCGTTGGCGCCTATATCTGTTCTCCTAATTCGTTAACTAATTGAGGTTTAGTTCAAATCTGGCGAACGTTTGCGGCTCAACGTAGGGTTCTCCAGATTACAACTACTTCCGGTATTACGATCCCCAGACAGGCAGATATCTGACGAGTGATCCAATTGGGCTTGGTGGAGGCCTGAATACATATGCGTATGTTGGTGGTAATCCACTAAGATTTACTGATCCCTTTGGACTAGAAAAATTATATCCATTTAATCCAAATGATTTCGAGAACTGCATTCCTGTCGTACTTGGGTCTGGCACTGATAGCGCCGAATATTCATACACCAAAGAGCTGGCACGAATATGGAATGGGTTATATTTCGATAACTTGGGGTTAAGTTCGGGTATTGGTAAAAATGGAGTTCGTAAATATGGTTTGGACGCTGACTGGTACAACATTTGGCGAGTAAAAAAAGCGAATTTCTCTGGCACTTATTACACTCCTTGGGAACAAATAAAGGTGTATTGTGAGGAGGAGGATGAATGTGGAAGGAAGAATCGCTGGGAAGGAGACTCTCACAAGTACCGGGCTGGCGACTCCTGGCGAATAGAAAATATGGAAGGTAATCCTTGGTGGGATACCGAATATCAACCACTAGGGCGTGGACCGGTCCCACTCCCATTTTAATATATAGGCATGGAATCTATGACCAACAATTCATCTACTATCATTCGAGTATCAATCGTAGCGATGGTTGTACTTTTGGTGCAGGCTTGTGGCGACAATGAAGTTGCTGTCGATCCGCTGTCTGAGTCGTTCTTTATCGAGAACTCAACGAGTCAAGAGAGCCTCATAAATTCACTGCGGAGTAAAGGCATAGAGTTACGGGTCGACAAAGATGGACGTGTGTGGTTCTCGCCGGATAATGGAAAAATCGTACAAGATATCGCGTTCGAGACAATGTCTTCGACTAGACCTGCTCGGGAATCATTTAAGTATGCCGATGCCAAATATACGAAAATGCTAATCACCGCTCTCAGAGAGAAAAGCATTCCATTCAAGCTTGAAATTATTGGCGGTGAAAAGCACATCCTCTTGGAAGAAAAAGACTCTAGTCTCTGGCAACCAGTTAAGGCTGAGATAGATACCTTGTATGAAAAAGACATCTCTCAGGCATTAAATAAACAAGCCAGGTAGGACGTCAGGACGCAATGTGCAAATCAAGGGGTCAGAGTACTTGAAAACTTTACCGGTGATTGGCTAACGTAAGGGTTTCCAACCTATGGTCAGTGCAAAGGAGTTGCACGATGGCGCGTTTACCAAGGAATGTGGTTCCAGGTCAGGCCCTGCACGTGATCCAGCGTGGTAACAACCGTCAGGCAGTTTTCTTTTCGCAAGCCGATTTCCTGTATTACCACGATTCGCTTCGAGAGGCGGCTCACAAGTATAGTTGCGAGGTGCACGCTTACGTTTTCATGACCAATCATGTCCACCTGCTGCTCACGCCGCACATGGAGGCCGGTCCTTCGAAAATGATGCAGTCGGTGGGGCGCCGTTATGTACGCTATGTAAACATTGTCTACCAAAGAACAGGGACGTTATGGGAAGGGCGTTTCAAGTCAGCGATTATTGATTCGGATCAGTATCTTTTGACCTGCAGCCGTTATATCGAGCTCAATCCGGTAAGAGCGGGCATGGTTGCGAGTCCGGCGCATTATCGTTGGTCCAGCTACCATCATAATGCGCTAGGAAGGCGGGATGAGCTGATCGTTCCGCATAGGCTTTACAGCGAGTTCAACCGTGATGAGGGGTGCCGCTGCCGGCACTACAAGTCACTGTTTAATGGCTGTTTTGATCAGAACGTGTTAACCGAGTTGCGCGCAGGGACACAGGCCGGCAGCGTAATCGGCAACGAACGTTTCCGTGAACAGATTCAGGAGGCTCTGAAGCGCCGAGTGGATAAATATACGCATGGCGGGGATCGAAAGAGTTCAAGCTTTCGCAGCAGAGAGAAGGGATCAAGTACTCTGACCCCTTGATCCTAAATCTCCCCTTGGATGTGCCGATAAAATTTGGGCAAAAATTTTGCTTTTGAAATTAGTTTATGTTTTTGTTGGAAAATATATTGCTGAGGACATTATGCACGTTAATCGCTTTCAGGCTTTTGCCGTACATCTGACCGCCAGCGCCACCATCGTTGGCCTGTTTCTGGGTTTCACGTTTTTTGTTCTGTATCCCGCGCCCCTGTTTCAGGTCGAGGGGGCCAAGCTTCCCATTCAGATTATGCTCGGGGTCGATATTGTCCTGGGCCCCTTGCTGACGCTGGTGGTTTTCAAGCCGGGGAAGCCCGGTTTGAAATTCGATATGGCGATGATCATCGCCGTCCAGCTAAGTGCCTTTATTTACGGTGCCAGCGTCATCATCAGTGAGCGGCCCGCGATCGTCAGCTTTGCCGTCGACCGTTTTGTGGTGATCGCGGCGGCGGAGACCGAAGAGATGCCGATGGACAAGATTGACAGCGGGCAGGTCAAACTCAAGGTCATCGGTCCGACTTATGTCTATGCGGAGATGCCGGAGGATGCGGCGGAACACGGCCTGGTGTTTGGCGTACATGAAGGCGGGGCGGACCTGGAGCGGCGTCCAGAGTTTTACCGCGATTTTCACAGCAATATCGAGCGAAATTTTGCCAAGGCGATGGATTTGCAAAAGTATGCAGAAAAGTTCGAGGAAGCGCGCGTGGAGATTGAAAAATACCTGAAGGCGTCCGGTAAGTCGTATGATGATATCGCCGCTTATCCCGTGGCCGGCAAGCATCATGACATGGTTTTGGTCGTGGATAAGCAGTCGAAATCTTTGGCCGGTTTTATCGATATTCATCCCTGGGGGAGGTAGTTAAGGCTAGCTCATCGAAATGGGTGTCCCCATTGATTCCTCGATTTTATCTGCCGTCATACAATAGTGAACGGACCTCTCCCGACTGGCTTTTGACAACAGGCAGTACTGCTTCGAGGTCTTCCAGTGTCAAGCCCGTCTGTTTCCAGCTTGATGGGTCGACAGCGGCCAGCTGCTGGTCGATATCGGTTTCATCCTGGACCGCATGTGCAACGCAGTCTGCCAGGTGAACGATAGCCACTTCCAGCGGATGCTGATCCGCTTTTGAGGGTTCGTGATGGTAGCGAACGCACTCATACAGACTGTCCGGCAGGTTCCATTTACGGATGAGCTCACCGCCAGCCTCTGCATGATCGAATCCGATGACTTCCCGCTCGGCAAGATAGAGATTCGACTCGCCATGGCCTGTCGCGGACAGGCGTTGAATCTTTGATGCGCTGTCTTCCGGCAGCAGGCTGAGAAACAGCAACCGGCCGATATCGTGCAGTAGCCCGGCTATGAAGATGGACTCAGCGTGGCCCGCGGGGCTTGTTTCGGCCAGCTGGCGGCAGGCAATAGCGCAATAGATATTGTGAGACCAGAGTTCCTCGATGGCTTCCAGCCCGGGCTTGACGTCGAAGGCCTTGATGGCCGAGGTCGCAAAGGCCAGGTCGCGGATTTCCTTGCTGCCCAGAACGGTGACGGCCCGCGATACGGTATCGATTTCCGAGGCAAAACCGTACAGAGGACTGTTGGCGATTTTGAGCAGCCGAGCGGTTAACGCGGGATCCTGCTGAATGACCTTGCCGATGTCCGCCGCTGACACCCTGGGGTCATCGACCATGGTATTGATGCGGATACAGACTTCCGGGAAGGAGATCAGCCCTTCTGCCTGTTTTAGCAACTCTTCCAGCGATACCGTCACGGATGGCATGTCCCCTGGTTAATGCCCTGAGTCTGCCGCCAGCCTCCACCCGAGGTCAAGTCATACGGGGTATCTTTGCCTGCCTGTAACTTTCAATGTTTGTATTGGTTTCTGATTTCAAAACAAGTCAGCGTTGTTATCAGCCCGGAAAAGCTGTGCTCTGACCCCCGCCATTAACCTTGGCCGCAGACACTGCAGGACACGTCACCATCGCTTAAAGCAGTGATCTGGCCAGTTACATGACCATGTGCCCGGTACCAGTCTTCGCAGGCCTGCCGGGCCGAGTCCAGGTTGCGGAATGTGAACAGGTACAGTCCGTCACGGGTCATCAGTGTTGCGGTGCCATCGGGTAATTCCCGGATATAGAATTCCATGGTTTGATTTCCTCGCAATTTCGGGTCACATGACCGTCGCATGAGGATCGCCGGGCAAGATGACCACCCTGTGACGAAAGCATGAACAACTGATTAAACTTACGGCCTGCGGGCGTCCCCATTCCTTGCTAGAATCGCGCCCAGTTACAACTTTCAGCGAGGCAGGTATGGCCGGACACAGTAAATGGGCCAATATTCAACACCGTAAGAAGGCCCAGGATGCCAAGCGTGGCAAGGTTTTCACCAAGCTGATCCGGGAGATTACCGTTGCGGCACGCTCCGGTGATGCCGATCCGGCGGCTAACCCGCGACTGCGCCTGGCAGTGGACAAGGCACTCAGCGCCAATATGAACAAGGACACCATCGAACGCGCCATCAAACGCGGCTCGGGGGCGCAGGATGGTGAGAATTTCGATGAGATCCGCTATGAGGGCTACGGTCCGGGTGGGGTTGCCGTGATGGTCGATTGCATGACCGATAACCGTAACCGTACCGTATCCGAGGTGCGTCACGCGTTTACCAAGGCGGGCGGTAATCTGGGCACCAGCGGGTCAGTGGCTTTCCAGTTCGTACAGACCGGTATTCTCAGTTACCCTGCGGGCAGCGACGAAGACAGTATTATGGAAGCGGCGCTGGAAGCCGGCGCTAATGATGTGGTGAGCAACGACGATGGTTCCATCGATGTGCTGACCGATCCGGAGGACTACGTCAGTGTGCGTGAAACCATGGTGGCTGCGGGGTTCCAGCCGGAACAGGACGAGGTGACCATGCGTGCGGAAAATACCACGCCACTGGACAGGAACGACGCTGAAAAGATGATTCGACTGATCGATGTCCTGGAGGAACTGGACGACGTGCAGGAGGTGTACTCCAACGCGGACATCTCCGCGGAAATCCTGGCAGAGCTGTAGCCCGGGTTACCATGATCCGCATATTGGGCATCGACCCCGGTTCGCGTCTGACAGGCTACGGCCTGATCGACTGCGAAGGCAATGCGTCCCGTTACGTCGCCAGTGGTTGTGTTCAGGTCTGCGGCGCTACCCTGCCCGAAAAACTGGGTTTGATATTCCGCGAACTCAGTGAGCTCGTTGCCGAATTCCAGCCGCAGCAATTTGCCATCGAAAGTGTCTTCATGCATCGCAACGCCGATTCCGCCCTGAAACTGGGCCAGGCGCGCGGCGCGGCGATCTGTGCAGCCGTTACCGCTGATCTGCCGGTATCCGAATACGCACCGCGTGAAATCAAGCAGGCGGTGGTCGGCAAGGGCGGGGCGGACAAGCAGCAGGTTCAGCACATGGTGCGGGTATTGCTGAACCTGACGGAAGTCCCCCAGGCGGATGCTGCGGATGCGCTGGCCATCGCGCTTTGCCACAGTTTCCGGAGCAAAGCGCTGCAACGCGTTTCGGCAGCCTCGCATTTAAGCGGGGGCCGGTTGCGATGATCGGTTTCCTGCGCGGTGTGCTGCGCGATAAACAGCCGCCCGGCCTGTTACTTGAGGTGCAGGGCGTCGGCTACGAAGTCAATGCGCCCATGACCACCTTCTACGATCTGCCGGCGGTGGGTGAGACCATTACCCTGTTTACCCACCTCGCAGTGCGTGAGGATGCGCACACGCTGTACGGTTTCAGCAAACTCTCCGACCGCACCCTGTTCCGTACTCTGATCAAGGTGAACGGGGTCGGTGCGAAGATGGCACTGACCATCCTGTCGGGAATGGATGCCGGCAGTTTTGCCGCCTGCGTGCAGGTCGGAGATACTGCTGCTCTGGTCAAGCTGCCCGGTGTCGGGAAAAAGACCGCCGAGCGACTGGTGGTGGAAATGCGCGACCGGCTGGCAGACTGGGATACGGGTGGCGCCACACAGGGTGCAGCAGCATCACAGGCAGCGGATGTCGCCAGTCCGGTAGAGGAAGCGGTGAGTGCGCTGATTGCTTTGGGCTACAAGCCACAGGACGCCAGCCGTATGGTGCGTGCGGTCGATACCCGCGATGTCACTACCGAAGAGATCATAAAAACGGCCTTGCAGGCGACGGTCAGAAACTAGGCAGTAGCGCTGGACCCTCACTACCCGGCAGACCTGAATGCAAAAACCCCGCGCGAATATCGCCCTGCTTGCATCGCCCCGGGCACGTTGGGTGCTTTATCTCCCCATGGCGATAGTGCTGTTGTATATCTTCACGGCGCACGTTCTTTATGCGGGGTCTTCTAACGGGTTCGATCTGAGTGGCGCACTGGTGCCCGCACAGGAAATTGAACACGGTGGCCCCCCACGTGACGGTATTCCTGCGCTTGACCGACCGCGTTTTATCACCGCAGGCAAGGCGAATTTCCTTGACGGCACCGACCGTGTGCTGGGTATTGACCGCAACGGAGTCCGCAAGGCCTATGCAGTCAAGATCCTCAATTATCATGAAATCGTCAACGACAGGTTTGGCCCGGAGGCTGTTGTCGTCAGTTATTGCCCACTGTGCGGAACAGGTATGGCTTTTCTCGCAGCTGCAGACGGTTCGGCGCACAATTTCGGAGTATCGGGATTGCTGTACAACAGCGACGTGCTGCTCTATGACCGGGAGACTGAATCACTTTGGTCCCAGCTCATGAAGCAGGCTGTTTCCGGTCCACTGCGTGGTCAGCGCTTGCAGCAGATCGCGATGTCCCATACCCGTTGGGATGACTGGCGGAACCGGCATCCGGATACCCTGGTGTTATCCACGGACACCGGTAGCCGGCGCGATTATGAGCGTTCGCCGTACGCCGGCTATGAAAACAGCACGGCGCTCTATTTTCCGGTAAACAGTATGGACCCGCGTTATCACCCGAAGGAACTGGTGATCGGTCTGAGTGTGCAGGGGATACACAAGGCCTACCCTTTCACAGAGTTGTCACGTACCAATGGTGACATAGCGGACAGCATTGCCGGGAAGCAAGTGCAGGTCTATTACGATAGCCGTAACCGTACCGGTCGGGTACTTGCTGCCGACGGCAGTGAACTTCCCAGTACCATCAGCTACTGGTTTGCCTGGCAGGCCTTCCACCCGGATACCGGTGTTTATACAGCGCCCTGAAGCTCTCTGGGTTTGGTTCTCTGCTGCTGCATTTGGGTCTGCCGCCAGTTTGCTGTGGGCTTGTTTATTCGCTTGCAAGGTCAGGAGCAGCCTGTATCCTGAGTGTCATGATAGAACCTGACCGCATCGTCACCGCCAGTGCATCGTCTGAGGACGAGGCTATGGATCGCGCTATCCGCCCGAAAACGCTGGCGGACTACGTAGGGCAACCCCAGGTCACGGAACAGATGGAGATTTTCATCGAGGCCGCGCGACGCAGGAAAGACGCGCTGGACCATGTACTTATATTTGGCCCGCCCGGGCTGGGCAAAACCACCCTTGCCCATATCATTGCCAACGAGATGGGCGCGAACCTGCGCCACAGCGCCGGGCCGGTGCTGGAAAAACAGGGTGATCTGGCGGCGCTGCTGACCAATCTGGAACCACACGACGTGCTGTTCGTGGATGAGATACATCGCCTCAGTCCGGTGGTGGAGGAAATCCTGTACCCGGCCATGGAGGACTACCAGCTCGATATCGTGATCGGCGAAGGGCCGGCGGCGCGTTCCATAAAACTGGATCTGCCACCCTTTACGCTGGTGGGTGCAACCACGCGCGCGGGTTTGCTGACCTCACCATTGCGGGACCGTTTCGGGATTGTGCAGCGCCTGGAGTTTTATAACAGTACTGATCTGGCCATCATCCTTAAACGTTCAGCCCATATCCTGGGCATTGAAATGGAGGATGCAGGTGCTGTCGCACTGGCAAAACGTTCACGCGGCACACCGCGTATTGCCAACCGCTTGTTGCGCCGCGTACGTGACTATGCGGAGATCAAGGCGCAGGGCGTGATAACCGCCGCGGTGGTCGAGCGCGCCATGCAGATGCTGGATGTCGATGAGCAGGGTTTTGATACCCAGGACCGGCGTTTGCTGCGCACCATTATCGAAAAATTCGACGGTGGGCCGGTGGGCGTGGATAACCTGGCGGCAGCAATCGGAGAGGAGAAGGGCACTATTGAAGATGTGCTGGAGCCTTATCTGATCCAGCAGGGTTTTATACTACGCACGCCGCGCGGGCGTATGGCGACACGTAATGCCTATTTGCAGATCGGCCTGCAGCCACCGAAGCGTGAGGGTGAGACACTGCCCCTGATTGATGATTGATACTTGCCTTATTCCGGTAAGCGAAGAATCCGCGTATCTGCCCGTTTTTTTCGCGCTGGTAGCAGGGGTGTCAGTTTCCGGATGACTTTTTCCGCTGTCGCGCGGTACGAGGTCAGCTTGCCCCCGTAGATGCTTAACGCCCGCGGACAGGTGTTCGTATCCATGTGTAACAGCGTATCCCGGGAACGGTGAAAGGCGGCATCTTTCTGTTCCGGCAAAACACGCAAACCGGCAAAGGCTTCGATGACCTGTGAGGAGTCAAGTGTCTGTTCGAAGTAGCGGTTGTACACTTCCAGCAGGTAACTTATTTCCTGTTCCAGCGGTTGCACGTCTTCCGGGTTCCCGGTGAACAGCGACTCGGTAGTACCCAGCAGTACGTTCTCCTTCCAGGGCATCGCAAAAACGGCACGCCCGTCCTGCGGGGCTTCCAGGTAATACATGCCCTGCTGCAGGGTGCCCGGGATGACCAGGTGTGTGCCTTGCACCAGGTCGATCGCCAGCGGCCTGGTGACGGGTTCTATACGACCCAGTACTGTGTTGACCCAGGGGCCGGCGGCATTGACCAGAACGCGGGTTTTGATCTCCCCGCCACCGTCTTTTCCCCGGTAAAAAACCGTGCACTGCTGGTGCTCGCAAACGGCACGTTCAACACTGCACTGGTAACTGATGTCGGCACCGAGTGATGCGGCTGATGCCAGTACGGCCTGTGTGAGTTGCGCATCATCAGTTTGCGCATCGTAGTAACGAAATACTGCGTCCAGATTATCGGTACGCAGGCCGTCCAGATCAGGCCATACTGATCGAGGTACTTGTTGAAAGCCTTTGCCGCCCAGCAGTGCATACAGGCTGAGACCCAGCCGGATCTGCCACGGGCGACGCCTGGTATCCTGATATACAGGGATGTGAAAAGGTATCAGCCGGACCAGCTGCGGAGCATTGGTCAGCAGGTGTTTGCGTTCCACCAGGCATTCGCGCACCAGCCCGATCTGGCCACTTTCCAGATAACGCAGGCCACCATGGATAAGCTTGGATGATTTGCTCGATGTGCCGGTAGCAGGCCGGTCGTACTGTTCCAGCAGCATAGTACGGTAGCCCGCTGCGGCGGCCGCCTGTGTGACGCCTGCGCCATGTATGCCCGCGCCTATGACGATAACATCATATTCCATGCCGGCATGCCTGGCTGGCGAGTAACGGGTGTTGCAGCATGGCTTTGATGTCCCGCGTTTCAATCAGCGCAACACCGCGTGCCGACCATTGCAGGGCAGTATCCGGGTCGCTGATGTCATAGAGCATCCATTGCCAGCTGCCACGCCAGGGTGTTTCCCCCGGGGGTATCTTGCGTTCGTTGCAAATCAGGAACTGTGGTCCAAGCTGCCTGGCCCGTTCGAGGTGTTGCTGGTCATAGCTGCGCACTACCCAGCCGGTAACCATGTCACCCTGTTGCTGCGCGAAATCCAGGGCGACATCGCTGTAGGCGATCAGAATGCACTGGCGTTGAAAGGGTGTGAGGGTTTTCAGCAGGGCGTCCATAACTTTTTCCATGCCCCAGCGGTCCAGGCTTTCATCCTTGATTTCGACCATGGCGCGTGCATTCGGGAATGATGCCAGCCGCTGCAGGACGGTAGCGAGGTCGGGTACCGCTTCAGGAAAGAACCGGTCCCCGAACCGGTCAGGTTCGTGAACACTGACGCGTTGCAGTGTTTGACTGTCGCTATCGAATACTGAACGTGGGTCATCGCCGGTACGGTTGCAGTCGGCATCGTGCAGCAGAACGAATTGCCCGTCGGCACACATCTGAACGTCGAATTCCAGCCAGCAGGCGCCGGCCTGCAGGGCAGCCTCAAGAGCGCTCCAGGTGTTTTCCGGGTACTGGTGCATATAGCCCCGGTGGGCGACAAGTTGTGGTATGCGTTGTTCATTCATCGGCATGGGCATCGATATGGATATGGAGTTGTTTGATGAAGCTTGAATAGCGGTCACTTAAGCCTGTATCGGGCCGGGGTTCGAAATGCTGTACTTTGTCTGCTGCCTGCCAGTTTTCCGGCCGGCCGGCCGCCAGCCAGGCGATACCCCTGGCGCTGGCTTCCGGGTCATCTGTTCGTTGGACGGGCAGCTTGCTGAGATTGGCGAGCTTCTGGCACAGCGCCTCAAGCTGTGACAGGCCACCGCTGATGCGCAGACCGGTGATGGTCTGTTGCCGCCGCATTATGTCAAGGTTGTACTGGATCAGAAACAGGACGCTCTCTGCAATCGCGACCGCTGCTTCAGCTGCCTTGACCCGGTCATAGCCGGGCACGAATTCGGGTGCCGGTCCCTGACGCCACCAGGGCGAGCCCAGCCCGCCCACAGTATTCATAAACAGCGGGGGATCTGTTACCTGCTCAAGCCAGTCTGGCAGTCCGGTTTGAATATCTTCGTCTGGATACTGCGCCTGCAGCCATTGCAGGGCGCTGCCTGCACCGTTGACAGTGCCTTCCAGCAGGTACTCGCAATGGTTATGGTCGCTGAAGGCAATACTGGTCAACAGGTTCTCGGGTGCTGTGCCGTCTGGCTGCGCAGCAAGGATAAAGGCACCGCTGCCCAGGTTGACCAGTGCGGTGCCGTCATCCGGTTGGCCCGATCCGAACCAGGCTGCGTTCTGGTCGCCGCATAGCGCTGTAACCGGGACCTCGCAGTCTGACAGGGTTCCATAGCCGTGCTGTACAGGACGGCAGGAGGGCAGCCTGTCTAGTGGCACATCGAACCAGTCCGCCAGTTGCGGTGACCATTCAAGTGTGTGGATATCCAGCAACTGCATGCGTTGTGCATTGGTGTGATCCACCGCATAACTGCGTTCCCGGGTCAATCGCTGCAGCAGGAAGCCGGCCAGCGGTCCGAAGCGCATCTCCAGCGGGTTGCCAGATACGTGATACAACCAGTGCAGCTTGCTCGCACCATAGTGTGCAGACAGCGGCAGCCCTGATAACTTGCGGATCTCCGCGGCGCGGCTTTGCAGTTCCCGGGTTTGCCGCACGCCACGTGTATCCTGCCAGCTGATCGCAGCACACAGAGGGGCGCCATCCGGCTGCCAGGCGGTGACCGTGGAACGCTGGGTGGCAATGCCACAGGCGCGTATGTTATCCCGTTGTGCGGTTGTCAGTGCGTGCAGAACATCCCGCATGGCGGCCTGGACCGAGGTCACAATCTGCTCCGCGTCCTGCTCGGCCCGTCCGGGGCCGGGATGCGAGAGTGCTACCTGGTACATGCTGCGGGATACGATTTTGCCGTCAGAATCCAGCAGCAGTGCCCGGCTGGCGTGCGTGCCCTGATCGATTGCCAGTACGTAGTCCATGAATGCATTTAAAGATAACGTCTACTGCTTGCAGCCGAAAGGCCCCAGGAGTAAAAAGTCTTAATATGGCAGAGCAGTTTGAACTGGACACCCGGCTGGCTGCGGATTGCATCCGTGTGGGTCGCTTGCCCCTGAGTATGTTGCTGTTGCTGAATGACGCGCGTTATCCCTGGTTTGTACTGGTGCCACAACGTGGCGGTGTCAGTGAAGTCTTCCAGTTGCCGGAAACTGATCAACAGCAGTTGTGGCGGGAATCTGCGCAGCTGGCGGAGCACCTGATGCAGAGTTTCCATGCTGACAAAATCAATATCGGGGTGCTGGGGAATCTGGTGCCCCAATTGCACGTACACCACATTGCGCGTTTCAGAAGTGATCCGGCCTGGCCGGGTCCTGTATGGGGGCACAGCGATCCACTACCCTACGAAAAGCACAGCATTACTGAACGCGTGGGCATGGCCTGTGACTGGTTCGGAGACGGGTTGGAGGTTTTTTAACCAAATTAACAGGGAGATATTTAGTGGGCAGGAAATGGTTGGTAGTGGTCGTGTTGCTGACAACAGGATTGGGCGCTTGCTCCACGCAGGATGAGGAGTCCACTTCAGCAGACGTGGCCAGCGAGCCTCAACATCCCTGGAAAGACCAGGAAAAAGCACTGCAAAAGGCCGAACAGGTTGAGCAGGACATGATGGATGCTTACAAGCGCAGGGATGAAGAAATGGAAAAACAGGTGCAGTAAACGCTTGTGGGCGAGCCGCGTTTTTCATGGCGACGAGCTGGCTAACTATATATTTAACCGCCAGGACGCCAGATTGTTCTCACATTTCCTGGCATCCTGACGGTTAAAATAACCCGCTTATTTCGGAATTGGTTTTATCTCAAGCTCGGCCGGCGTTGCCTTCAGGAAACCATGCTTGGCATAAATATCCTGGGCGGCATCGGTTGCGAGGTACTCCAGGAAGCGGCTGGCATTCTTGCCGTTACGCCCCTTGGTCAGCGGACCTATCGCATAGGCAACCTTGTCCTGCATGTTATACGGAGCGGGTATGGCTACGCCATCGATCTTGCGGCCGGTTTCCTTGCCGTAAACGACCTCTGTGGTCCACACGATACCGACATCGGCTTCGCCCTGTTCGATTCGCTGCGGCGTTTCGCGGTGATGCCTTGAAGTAAACCAGGTCTTGTCCTTAACCGCCCAGCAACTCTTGCACTTTGCGTCAGCAGTGACCTTGTCGTAAATGCCGAGGTCTTTAAGCATCTGGGAACCGTAAAACTTGAAGATGCCTTCGGTAAGCGGGTTGGGGTGTGATTGCACCAGGTCATCCCGGCCAAGGTCCTCAGGGCCTTTGATGCCTTTCGGGTTGCCTTCCGCAACCATCAGTTCCAGCTTGTTGTGAGTGTAGATAATGTAGTCCGACATCAGGCCTTTCTCTTGCATCTTTTTCAGATGTCCGAGATTTACACTGGCGTAGAGGTCCGGATTCTGTGCTGTGTCCTGGCCATTGATCTGACCCTGCTTGAGTAACTGCTGTTTGAGAATCTGGCCAGGCGGGATGGTTTCGACATAGATGCTCTCAATGTCCGGGTTTTTTCGCTGAAAGTCGCCGATCAGGTCTTCCATCACCATGAACTGGTTACCGGCCAGATACATCACCAGGTCCGCGGTATAGGAATCCCCGATTTTCCCGTATTCAATCTTTCCGGCTCTCGGGATAAAACCGAGCATTTTTTTACCTGCATGAAATGTTCGATAGTCGTGGTTTAGCTCCGCATCGTCCGTGCTATAGCCTGAAACGGGATACATCAGCAGGGCTATCAAAAAATATCCGCTGCTCAAGATTTTCATGAGTGTGATTTTCATCAGGATTCTCTCTGTAGTGAAGTCGATTTTTGGTGTTTTGTCCGTGGTGGATGAGTTATAGCAGGAAAATATTCCCGCTGCGCGTTTTCTGTGCGCCTGGTCACAGGCGCAGGCGGTAGCATAAGGGAAAATAGCTGCTATGCTGTTTGACAGGGCCTGTTTTCGCGACAGGTGTTGTAAGCCGAGGAGGATAGTGTATGCCAACATTAGATCGATCCCGCGGATTTCCGTTTGCCCCGGATAACTGGAACGAGGAGGAAGCCCGCAACCTGGCCAGTGATGAGGGGCTTGAGCTGAACGAGGACCATTGGGACGAGTTACGCGCTCTTCAGGAGTATTGCGCCCGTCACGAGTGCAACAAATATAGCGTACGCGAGTTGCACGACGCGCTGGATGAAAAATTCCATGATAAGGGCGGTTACAAGTATCTTTACCGGTTGTTCCCTGGTGGCCCTATTGCCCAGGGTTGCAAGCTCGCCGGACTGGAATTACCCGCCGGCGCCATTGACAAAGGCTTTGGCAGCGTCGTTTAGCTACTGCGGCCCGTATTGAACTCCCCTGGGCC
>Ga0316191_10000409_pt1 | contig 27821 bp, 25 predicted proteins | sample Eddworburr2cm_MG_FD_204928 | JGI IMG/M metagenome (GOLD analysis project Ga0316191, IMG submission 204928) | Coastal sediment microbial communities from Maine, United States - Eddy worm burrow 2 cm | ecosystem: Environmental > Aquatic > Marine > Coastal > Sediment | place: USA: Maine... | reverse complement strand
TTTTTCTGTTTTGACAGGGCCTCTCGTAGCTGTTTGAAATTCCAGCCTTCAATAAAGGTTACCGGATAATCTATGACTTTGCCGCTGGTTACCCGTTGCAGCAAATCACTCATTGTTGCTCCGGCAGGTATCTGGTATTCACCTGCTTTTAAGGATGAAGCCAGGTCCCGGTAACGTGCCCAGAACAAAAACGACCATTTTTCTTCCAGTATGCCCTGATTGACAAGATGCTCAGCGAAACCGCGCATTGATGTACCTTTGTCGACTTTGATTATGCGCGCTTCATCACTGACAACACGCGTTTCTGCATCCTGCAGCCAGTGACTCGCGAACAGGCCTGCCAGCGCAGACAAAATGATGATAATTAAGATCACTCTGCTGAACATATCTCTGTCTCAAGTTGCGCCTGCAAGAGGCGTGTATTTGTGCCAGTATCGAATGTCCTGCCAGCATATTTGACAACCGGCCAGATGCCAATCAGGCTGTTGCAGACGAACAGACCATCACTCTTTTGCAGATCATCAAGACCAAGCTGACACTGCTGCACATCTATTCCTTGTGCTGCTGCCACTGACATGATTCTTTCACGGCATATCCCTTTAATACCTGCCTGGCCAAGCAACGGTGTCAGTAATCTGTCTTGCTGCCAGATAAAGAGATTGCTCATGCTGCCTTCAACGACTTTATCCTCAATATCCAGCATGATGCACTCATCCCAGCCTTCAGCCTGGCACTGCATTCGTGCAAGCACCTGCTCCAGTCGGTTGAGATGCTTGATACCTGACAATTGCTGGCTGCCGGTAATTCGTTGTTCACTTATACCGAGCATAATACCCTGCCCTGATTTTGACTGATGCCGGGTACCAGAACTCAGCTGCAACACCCGGTTTGGCATGATATCTGCCGGTGCAGCATAACCGCTGCTGGAAGTACCCCTGGTGACAATTATTTTTAACGTGCCTGTGAGACAGTCTGCTGATAATTCACAGGCTTCCGCTCGTAACACTTTATCATCCGGTAGATGGGTAAAGCGCAAGCGTCGACAGCCTTCGAGCAAACGCTCCATATGCTGTTGCCACCAGACCGGTCTTCCCTGGTGAACTCGTATAGTCTCGAATACTCCGTCACCGAATTGCAGGCCGCGATCATTGATATGGATCGAAGATGATTGCTCACCATTTACCAGGATTTTATTCTGATGAGTTTTCATTTTCTGGTCTGATTCAAAGAAAAGATTTTCTGCATCCCCATCGCCTTGGAGCGGGTCTCATGCAGTTCCCGTAGCGGGTCTGAATCAGCAACAATGCCTGCACCGGCGCGAAAGGTGTAGTGATTATCCTTGTGGGTAATCGTTCTGATGAGAATATTCAGATCCATGTCACCATTGTGACACAGATATCCGACTGAACCGGTGTAGGCATCTCGCGCCTCTGTCTCAAGTTCTGCAATAATTTCCATGCAGCGCACTTTTGGGCATCCTGTGATGGTCCCCCCTGGGAATACAGCGCGAATAATATCACCCGGCGACACAGCTGCTTTCAATTTACCGCTGACATCAGAGACTATGTGGTGTACATGGGCATAGGTTTCCAGCACCATCAGGTCATCGACCCGGATTGTACCAGGCTGGCAAATGCGACCAAGGTCGTTCCGTTCAAGGTCAACCAGCATAATATGTTCGGCACGTTCTTTCGGATGCAGCAGCAGTTCGGCAGAGAGCTCATCGTCTGTAGCCTGGTCTTCACTGCGCGGATAGGTGCCTGCTATCGGGCGCGTGCGGACAACTCCCGAGCGCTGTTGCAGGAGTCGTTCGGGTGAGGATGACAGCAGCGTTGTTTTATCATCAAGCCTTGCCCAGGCGGCGAATGGTGCCGGGTTGCAGTTACGAAGTCTGCGCCAGGCATCTGTTGCCGGTTGGCCATCTTTGCAGTCAACCTGCCATCGACGCGAGAGATTGACCTGGAATACATCTCCGTCGCGGATGTATTCCTTAACCTTCCTGACACAGGAGAGGTAACGATCACTCTGCTCCTCCTCTATGCTGCAGATAGACGATTTTTCATCTGCTAGCGCGCAGATTTGATTGCCTGATAATGTGAGAGCATCATTGACGACTTTATCAAGAAGCTCTGTAGCATTTTCTCCCGAGGCAAAGGCGTAGTCCTCTCCGGTTTTCCTGTCGCGCACAATCCCTGCAGGGATCTCAGTCATCATTGCTCGTGGTAATTCTGGACGATGCAGAGATGGCCGCAGCACAGGTTCTATCTCAGATGACAGTTCATAGCCAAGGTAGAGGAACCAGCCACCACAGAAAGGCAGTCCATCAACCGAAGACGTCGATGATTTATTTTCATTCTGTTTGTAGATTTCATCAAGATGATGTAGGAACTGCGCGCTCTCCTGCGGTTCTTCGTCAAGCAGCACTCTGCCGTCAGCGAGACAAACGAGTTGTGACCCGGGAAAGGCAAACAGAATATCGTAGCGTCCAAGGTCGCTGGCCTCGCCGCTGTTCTCCAGCAGGTATGGATATCGTTGAGGGTAGTGTTCTGCGAGATCAAACAGATCAGGGCAGTCGCTTAGTTGTCTTACCAGGCAAGGTGATGCCAAGAGATCAATGGCTCAGGACATGCGCTTCATGATCAGGGTGCCGTTGGTACCGCCAAATCCAAAAGAGTTGGTCATCGCGACATCAATCTTCATATCTCTTGCAGCACCTGGCACATAATCCAGGTCACATTCAGGATCAGGATCATCAAGGTTAATCGTCGGTGGAGCAACCTGGTGTTTTATCGCCAGTGTGGTATACACAGCCTCAATTGCTCCCGCTGCACCCAGCAAGTGACCGGTCATGGATTTAGTTGAGCTGACTGCGACTGTATCGGCATGTTCACCCATAGCCAGCTTCACCGCTCTGGTTTCTGCAACATCACCCAGCGGGGTAGAAGTGCCATGTGCATTGATGTAGTTAACTTGCTCAGGATTGACGCCGGCATTGCGCATGGCGTTTGCCATACAGCGCGCCGCACCAGCGCCATCAGGCACCGGGCTGGTCATGTGATAGGCATCGCCACTAAGCCCGAAACCGGCCAGTTCCGCATAGATTTGTGCACCGCGTTTTCGTGCGTGTTGATACTCTTCAAGGACCATAACAGCAGCCCCCTCACCCATGACAAAGCCATCACGACCCATGTCCCATGGACGTGAAGCCCCCTGGGGATCATCATTGCGTGTGCTGAGTGTTTTTGCATTTCCAAAACCTGCCATAGCAGTCCGGGTAATTGAACTTTCAGCACCACCGGCAAACATGACATCGGCATCGCCATATTCAATCAGCCTGGCGGCATCCCCAATGGAATGGGTGCCGGTCGCACAGGCGGTGACTATAGCAAGATTTGGCCCCCTGGCCCCCAGGCTGATGGAGAGGTTGCCGGATATCATATTGATAATACTGCTGGGAATGTAGAACGGTGATATGCGCCGCGGGCCACGTTCAAAGAATGTTTTTGTCTGAATTTCTATGGTAGTCAATCCACCAATACCTGCACCGATATGAACACCTACCCGGTCAGCATTTTCTTCTGTAATTTCCAGACCCGAATCAGCCTTTGCATCCAGACCGGCAGCCATGCCCAGTTGAATAAAACGGTCCATTTTCCGACAGTCTTTTTTGTCCATCCAGTTTTCAGGGTCAAAATCCAGAATCTGTCCTGCAATAGATGCAGGCATTGACGTTGTATCAAAGCCTTCAATAGTGCTGATTCCACTTTGCCCGCTAATAATATTCTGCCAGTTGCTTTCCAGTCCCAGGCCAACAGGGGAATGGATACCAATACCAGTTATGACAACACGACGCTTACTCACTTGATTTCTCTCGGAATTTTATGAATTTATTCGAATATTCTATAGTCAGAAAAAAAGCCGCCGTCCATTATGGAGCAGCGGCTTTTCTCTAATCTTAAATACTAGCTTGTCGCAGCATTAATGTGATCGACAGCCTGCTGTACAGTAGTGATCTTCTCTGCTTCATCATCTGGAATCTCGAGGTCAAATTCTTCTTCGAGAGCCATAACCAGTTCCACCGTGTCGAGTGAATCTGCGCCCAGATCATCGACAAAGGAAGATGTATTGGAAATTTGATCTTCGCTGGTGCTCAGTTGCTCTGCAACAATTTTCTTGACGCGTTCTTCAACACTACTCATTTTATTTTTTTCCTCTGTAATAAAACTTTAATAAGACAAAAATGCTCAGTATCGCATAGATACCATATTTGTAATTGGCAGTCCAACCGGGACTGCCCGTTGGGTAGTAATTCTACCCCATATACATACCGCCGTTTACATGTATTTCTGTGCCAGTGATATATGAAGCGTCATCAGAAGCCAGGAATAACACTGCTGCTGCAATATCTTCAGCAGTTCCGAGGCGGGAAAGCGGTATGTCCTTGATTAGTTTTTCACGCTGTTCATCAGGCAGTGCACGGGTCATGTCTGTGTCGATGAAACCCGGCGCTACGGTATTCACAGTAATATTTCGTGATGCCACCTCGCGGGCCATTGCCCTGCTGAACCCTGCGACGCCGGCCTTTGCCGCCGAGTAATTGGCCTGTCCGGGGTTGCCTGTGGCGCCGACGACAGAGGTTACACTGATAATCCTGCCTTCTTTGGCTTTCATCATACCGCGTAATACTGCCTTGCTCATGCGATAGACTGATGACAGATTGGTATCCATGATGTCCTGCCATTCATCTTCTTTCATGCGCATCAGCAGATTGTCGCGAGTAATACCTGCATTATTGACCAGAATGGTTGGCGCACCTTTGAGCTCAGCACAGGTCTTTATCACTTCATCGATTGACTCCTGCGAGGCCACATTCAAGACAATACCGGCTCCTTCATAACCCGCTGACTTGAGCCGCGCATCAATCGCAGATGCGCCTTTTTCACTGGTTGCTGTGCCAATAACATAGGCTCCGTTGGCCGCCAGGGCGTCTGCGATTGCTGCACCGATTCCCCGTGATGCACCGGTTACCAGGGCAATCTTGCCTTCAAGTTTCATTATTCAGCCTCCAGTGTGTTAACAATAGAATCTCTTGTAATCAATGGGATACAGCTCATATCTCGATTAATTCGCTTGCTTAGACCGCAAAGCACCTTACCCGGACCACACTCAATGAGTTGCGAAACACCCTTCTCATTCATGCTGTTGATCGTTTCTACCCAGCGCACAGGTTCAGATATCTGTCGTGCCAGCAGCTGACGCAGTTCGTCGTCATCAGACGCCGTCTGCACATTCACATTATGAATAACGGGGATCTGAGCTTGAGAGATGGACACTTGATTCAGCCTTTCAGCCATACGATCGGATGCTGGTTGCATCAGGGCGCAATGTGAAGGGACACTAACGGGCAGCAGCAGTGCACGCTTTGCGCCTGCAGCTTTGGCATTCTCAACCAGTCGGCCAACAGCTGCGGCACTGCCGGCGACTACCACCTGTCCGGGGGCATTGTAATTAACGGCCTGCAGAACTTCACCGGCAGCGTTTTGCTGGCACAGTGTAGTAACCTCGTCATCATCCAGACCGAGAATGGCTGCCATTGCACCCTCACCCTCCGGTACCGCCTGCTGCATGAAACGGGCGCGATCTGAAACCAGGGAAACCGCATCAGAAAAATTTAACACACCGGCACACACCAGCGCCGTATATTCACCAAGACTATGGCCTGCCATTAAAGCTGGCGCCGTTCCTCCTGCTTCCAGCCATGCACGCCAGGTGGCGACACCCGCGGTCAACATTGCAGGCTGTGTGTATTCAGTCGAGTTTAGTTTTTCAACAGGGCCGTCATTGACCAGTTCCCATAAATCATAACCAAGAACTGATGAGGCCTCGCTGAATGTGTCCTGAATTAATGTGTCGGATTCAGCCAGCGCATTCATCATGCCGATCGATTGTGAGCCCTGGCCAGGAAATATAAATGCTGTACTCATATACTATGAACCTTTCTTTTTTTCTTTGATCTTTTATTTCTATTAGATATTTCAGTGTCACATCTTGAGCAGAACTGAACCCCAGGTAAAACCGCCACCAAACGCCTCAAGCATGACGGTCTCGCCCTTTTTAATACGACCATCGCGTACGGCTTCGTCAAGAGCAAGGGGCACCGATGCCGCAGAGGTATTACCATGACGGTCTACTGTGACGACAACATTGTCCAGAGACATACCGAGTTTTTTAGCCGTAGCATTTATGATTCGAATATTTGCCTGGTGTGGCACCAGCCAGTCAATGTCAGACTTTTTCATTTTATTGTGATCAAGTGTTTCATCAACTATCCGGCCTAAGGTGTTGACGGCCATGCGGAACACTTCATTGCCTTTCATTTCGATGTAAGCATTGCCTTCAATAACATCCTGGTAATTTCTGGAAACACCTGTTGGCACCTGCAGCAAATTCTTGAATTGCCCATCTGAGTGGATATGCGCTGAAATTATGCCGGGTTCATCTGATGCTTCAATGATTACGGCACCTGCTCCATCCCCAAACAGGATGCTGGTGCCTCTATCTGTCCAGTCGATAATGCGCGAAATGGTTTCCGAACCGACAACCAGTGCACGTTTCGAACTTCCACTTTTGATAAATTTATCGGCAACAGCAAGGGCATAAACAAATCCTGTACAAACCGCCTGAATGTCAAATGCCGGGCAGCCGTGGATGCCCAGTCTTTCCTGCAGCAAACAGGCAGTTGAGGGAAATATCAGGTCAGGTGTAGTAGTAGCGACAATAATCAGATCAATATCAGAATGAATGATGCCGGCACTCTCCATCGCCTGACGAGATGCTTCAAATGCCATATCGCAGGTGGTTTCACCTTCAGCTGCAATATGACGCTCTTTGATCCCCGTGCGCGCGACTATCCATTCGTCACTGGTGTCGACCATATTCTCGAGATCGGCATTGGTCAGGATTTTTTCTGGCAAATAGCCACCTGTACCTATAATTCTGGAATAAATCATACCTGCTTCACTCATTTATATAAATGCTCGCTATATTGATGTTACTGTGACTGATTTTTGAAATCAGTTGAAGCCAGTACCTTTGTTATTTTATCGGTAATCCGGTGCTCTGCCTCACGGTAACCTTCACTTATGGCCTGGCTGTAGGCGTAGACATCAGCGCTGCCATGGCTTTTAATTACTATTCCACCGAGCCCCAGTAATGTCGCACCATTATAGCGACGATTATCAAGACGCCGGCGCAGGGCCTTAATAACAGGCATTGCTAATAAACCAGCCAGTTTAGTCAGGAAATTTCTGTTGAATTCTTGCTTCATCATAGAAGCGATCATTTGCGCCAGGCCTTCAATGGTCTTGAGTGCTACGTTACCAACAAAACCATCACAGACAACAACATCAAGGTCTCTTGTAAAAATATCATCACCTTCAATGAAACCAACGTAGTTTATCGGGCTGCTTTTCAGTAATTCAGCGGCAGCTTTAACAGTTTCATTGCCTTTGAGATCTTCGTGGCCGATATTTAATAAGCCAATTTTAGGAGCAGCAATGCCCTCAACTGACTGGACGAGGATAGAGCCCATAATACCGAACTGCTGCAGCACTTCTGCCGGGCTGTCTACATTGGCACCGAGATCGAGCAAATGGACATGACCATGCATGGTCGGTATGGCCGTAATAATGGCGGGTCGACTGATACCTGGAAGGGTTTTCAGGACAAATCGAGCGGTTGCCATCAGGGCACCGGTATTACCCGCACTAATGCAAGCATCAGCCCGGCCTTCCTTAACCAGGTTGATAGCAACGCGCATGGAAGAGTCTTTCTTGCCACGCATTGCACTCGCCGGTGATTCATCCATGCCAACTATTTGTGTAGCATTGTGGATGCTGACCCGGTCAGTATTACGGCTATTGTTTACAGCCAGTTCGTCTGCCAGTGCCTGCTGCTGACCTACCAGAATAATTGACAGGTCTGAATGAGTATCTAATGCAGATAATGCAGCCGGTACTGTGACGGATACGCCGTGATCACCACCATGGGCATCAATCGCTATCGTTATAGTCACGTTCTTGCTCGACTGCTCTGCTTAAAAGCCGAGGCAACTAATCTGCGTCAGTGCTGACGAGCTTGCGTCCTTTATAGAAACCATCCGCAGTGATGTGATGGCGACGATGAGTTTCACCAGTTACCGGATCAGTTGTCAGTGCCGGATTGCTCAGGCTGTCATGCGCCCGACGCATGCCACGCTTTGAAGGAGTTTTGCGATTTTTTTGTACTGCCATTGGATTAACCCTGTCTGTGCTTGGAATTGCCATCAGCTGCGCACTTATAAATCCGGCAGAATGATGGACAAATCTATTAATAAAATTAAACCGCGCAATGATACGGATTCCACTGCTTAGTGTCAAAGCAAATATGCTTATTCCCTGCCATATCGATGCAGGCAGAAATATCTGAAAATCAGTCACTTATCAGGTTTACATTGGTGTATCTGAGTCGCTTTGGCGATAATGGACTGATGGCCACACACCATATATTTCTCAACATTGTCATTATCCTGTTGACTGCGCGCTTATTCGGTGAGCTTGCCAGCCGCATCAAGGTACCTCCAGTCGTCGGAGAGCTGATCGCCGGTATTGTCCTGGGGCCCAGCCTGCTTGGCCTGATTGAGCCTACTGAGGTACTGCACCTGCTGGCCGAGATTGGCATCATCATGCTGCTGTTCGAGGTGGGACTGGACACAGATGTCAGCAAACTGGTGAAAGCCGGCAACAAGGCCGTATTTGTTGCTTTCAGTGGTTTCATACTGCCATTCCTGCTCGGTTACCTGGTCAGTCATTATCTCTTTCAACAATCTGCCCTGGTTTCGATGTTTATTGGAGGCACTCTGACTGCCACCAGTATTGGCATCACCCTTCGGGTGCTTGGCGACTTGAGAAGGAAGTCCAGCCCTGAGGCCCAGATCGTTCTCGGTGCGGCAGTCATTGATGATGTACTGGGTGTCGTCCTGCTGTCGTTGCTCTATGAATTTTCTACAGGAGGGGGAGTCAACCTGGTAAATGCCAGTAAAGTCTTACTATTTATCGGCATCTTCTTCATGCTTGCACCTGTTCTTGCGAAATCTATCTCGCTGCTGATCAAGCGCTTTGAAAGTGTCAGCGAGATACCCGGCATGATCCCAGTGACAATAGTTTCGCTGGTACTGTTCTTTGCCTGGCTGGCGCATGCAATTGGTGCACCTGAACTGATGGGCGGCTTTGCTGCCGGCCTTGCACTTTCCCGGCGGTTTTTCCTGCCGCTTGGTATAGCTATCAGCAATGACCCGATATTTGCCAGGCGCATTGAAATTCATATGAAGCCCATTATTCAATTATTGACACCCATTTTCTTTGTCATGGTTGGGCTGTCTCTGGATCTTTCTGCCATAGACTGGTCTGTCAGCTTTATCTGGTTTTTCTTTTTCTCTTTATTGTTGATCGCCATAATAAGTAAAATGAGTGGCGCCCTACTGCTGCCATTACCTTTAAACGAGCGAATTGCTATCGGCCTGGCTATGATTCCAAGGGGTGAAGTTGGACTGATTTTTGCCGAGCTAGGCAGGTCGGCCGGGATTTTCAACAACAACATTTACGCTGGCATAGTGTTGGTGATAGCGACAACCACAATATTGCCGCCAATATTACTTAAATTGCATTACAGGCAATTTGATAACCGGATAAAAACTGCTTCATTGACAAGCAAGGAGTAGTCTTGAATGATCGAATATCGCCCATCAGGTAAACCTGAAGAAGGATAAAACCAGATATGACTAGCCACCCTGAATTGATCCTGGGTTCTACGTCAGTTTATCGACGTGAACTACTGCAACGGCTGAAAATCCCTTTCCGTGTTGAAGCACCCGATATTGATGAAACGCCGCTGGAAAATGAAACACCGCAACAACTGGTCGAACGCCTGGCCGTTGAGAAAGCCCGTTCAGTAGCCGACAAAAACCCGGGTAGCCTGGTGATTGGTTCTGATCAGGTAGCCGTACATGGCGGCAAGATAGTTGGTAAACCTCATACACATGACAGAGCCATGCAGCAGTTGAGAGAAGCCAATGGTCAAGAGATCATGCTTTACACCGGCTTGTCACTGGTAAATGCTGACACCGGCGAGGCACAGACAGAAGTCATTCCATTCCAGGTGGTATTCAGGAACCTCTCCGAGCAGCAGCTTGAGTCTTACTTGCATAAAGAGCAGCCCTATCATTGTGCCGGCAGTGTCAAATCAGAAGGGCTTGGTATCGCCCTGCTGGAGCGCTTTGAAGGTGAAGATCCCAATACCCTTATCGGGCTGCCGCTGATTCGGCTGATTCGAATGCTGGAATACTTTGGCGTGAATGTCATTTGATGGTCAATGACAAGCATACCGTGTTACGTATCTGATTTTTTCCGGGTCAGAATACGGCGAAATAAAAGCCATAAATCGCCGAAAAGAAAACTGCCGGGAGCAGTCCGACCTTAAATAATTTTCCGGGGATATATGAGCCCATTTTGTTTATGGCGATCAGCCATAGCGGCAGCAGGTATAGAAGATATTTCGTTTTCAACATAAACCAGTTAAACCCTAAAAACCAGTCGATATAAATGGCAACCGTCAGGATAAACATACCCAGCAACAACAGCGCTTCGCGCGTAATAACAAGAGCAATAAAGCCTCCTGCTCCGGCAATTACCGGAACCAGTCCAGCGATGAGTATGCACCACAGCAACCAGACCGGCATATATTTTCCAGTATAAATATCCCCCCCTTCACGATGATTCCACTGACCATGCCGATGAGCGCGGGTATAAAAACTGAAATCTGTCCACAACTGGCCGTAGTGAGAGGTTAGCACTTCATTGTTATAAGCAGGAAAATACTTCAGCTTGGCAGCTTTCGGGTCCGTAAATACATCGACTACACGCTTGATGCTAAAGCTGGTGAAATCATAACTATCATAATACTTCTTGCCCGTATTCCAGTCCTGATTTCCAACAATAGGCGTACCCTCTTTTACCAGGTTTTTCATGTATGGGTAACTGCCGACGAGAAATACAACAGCGGCATAGACCAGGCCCTGTTTTAACAACCTGGAGTCACAATGTCTTAAATAACGTGCCAGCAGCACGCCACCAAAATAGACAGCAATAACAACACCCGAGTATTTAGTCATGGCTGCAAGGGCGACCATCACGGCAGCCAGAACCAGTGCCGAGTATTCTTCTTTACTTAGAAACTGAATGAAATAGTAAGTTGAGGCAACAATGAAAGTGGCCACTAAGAGATCTGCCTCAATACTGAAGGCTGAAATAAAAGTAACTGGCAAAAATAGTAACAATCCCCAAAGAACAAGGTCGAGATCCGCGTTCTTTCGATATTGTTGATAGATGGCGAATGAATATATGGCAAATACCAGTGAGAGAATATTCAGAAAAAAAGCGACGCTGAACAGTTGGGCTTGCCTGCCACCACCAAACCAGTCCACCAGTTGGAATATCCCTGCCCCCAGAATTGGCAACAGCGGCGGATGGTAGCAGACCCAGCAAGCATCAGCGGCCGGGATCTGGCCGTTTTCATACAGCAGAATTATCGCATCAGAATAAAAATCGTAGACATAGCCATTCGGATCGGGTGAAAAAAAAGCAAGTAAAACGTGCAGGATTACTGAGACACCAAGAAGGAACAGGTAAGGCCCCCGCAGGAAGTGGAAAATCGTCATTCTTCTTAATATCAGTGTGTTGGTTGATATAATGTGGGCGCAACTTTAGCATACTTCTTGTTGAATCCACGCCAGCGGGCTTCCCACCATAAGGCGTTATTTCCCAAAACTCTGATACCCATATTTAATTAGAAAGGATTATTAACAGCTACATTTTATGCTGCATATGTTGTTGCTCGCTGTGCTGCATGTCATTTTGCATAGCATGGTGATGCCCGCCACTGAAAGCCTTTGTTAAAATCATCGCACCAAAAACAATAAGGATTATGCCGGCAAGGTACCTGATCTTTTTATTCCTGGTTAAACGTTGCAGCTTCTCAGCCAGTCCCCCCATGGCTAATAACATCGGCAGCGTGCCGAGACCGAAGGCCAGCATTAGCAAGGCGCTTTTTACTGCATCGCCGGAGGTCGCAGACCAGGCCAGTGTGCTGTAAACAAGCCCGCAGGGCAACCAGCCCCACAACAGGCCAAGGCTAAAGGCATGAGGCAGTGTTTTTACCGGCATAAAGCGCCGCCCCAGTGGTTCTATCAGACGCCAGAAATGACCACCCAGCTTTTCTAGCGGCGCCATCGTCTGCCACCAGCCAGCAATATAAATACCCAGGGCAATCATGAAGAGGCCACCTACAATGCCTCCAATGGGAAATTTCCCAATTTGAAAAAAATTGCTGGCAGAGGCGCTCAGCAAACCAATAAGCAGGCCGGCGAATGTATAACTGAGTAAGCGACCCGCATTATAGGTGAGCAGATAAGGCATCAACTTTAACGGTGACTGCCGCACATCTTCAGGCAGTCCCATGGTCAGCGCACCGACAATACCGCCGCACATGCCGATACAATGTGTTGATCCCAACAGTCCGATTAAAAAAGCAGCAATGTAATTTATTTCACTCATTATCTCTTTCCAGTATTTAGTACGCCTGAATCAAGGAAGTATCTGACGTCTTGCCTGGTTAATTAACCTACCGTGCCAGTAACACTGCAGCCGGCGATCATTCAGGTATTCAGTCTGGATATTCGAATTTTGGATTATAAGTAAGTGGTAATATTGAAACTTTGATAAATGTCAGATATTGGCAATTAATTTTATACAGGCATCAGGGGAACATGGATATTCTTCAGTCAAATGCTCATGCATGTGCAGCTAAAAGCAAAAAAAGGTAGCGACAAGGGTTTGTTGATTTTTTGCTCACAGACAGTATATTGACAATTTTTAACCAACCAAGAAGAACAACCATGACAAAAGAAAAACCATTTAACAAGGAAGAGAAAACAGACAGCAGCATCAGTCGTCGCGATGTCCTGCTTGGTATGGGGGCAGCAGCAGGTCTAGCTTATACGGGAACAGTCAATGCCGCCATGTCGGGTCACGACCACAGCAAACACACAGCCCGGCAACCTGATGTATTAAGCGCCGCCAATACCTGTCTCGACAAGGGCCAGCGCTGCATTGCTCACTGCCTGGTAAGTTTTACAGAAGGCGATACATCACTGGCAGACTGTGCAATGAAAGTGCATGAAATGCAGAAAATTTGCGGAGCATTTTCCTATCTTCTGGCAGCAAATTCGAGTTACGTCAAAGAGTATTCTGTTATCTGTGAAAAGGTTTGCACAGATTGCGCGAAGGAGTGCCGCAAGCATGAGCAGCATCATGAATGCCGGGCCTGCGCAGAGGCCTGTGACGACATCGTGGCCGCAATCGATCTGCACCTGGCATAAATTAGATTCTCACTCCGGGGTCGGGAAGTAGCCGCTACCTGATCCCGGTAACTAGACAGCAGATCATTCTTTCCCCTTTCCTTTTGGAACTTGAAACTTGAAACTTAAAACTTCTACAAATCAATCCTTCTTCTCTTTTATCAGCCCCGCAAGCCCGGCAAAAGGATTGTGTGTCGCTTGTTTGGTCTTCTGAGAACCGGAGCTGACTTCTCCATATTCACCATCAATCAGACGAGAATGCTCATTATCGTGGCAATAAACACATAATAGTTCCCAGTTACTGCCGTCTTCCGGGTTGTCATCATGATCGTGGTTACGGTGATGGACTGTCAGTTCACGGACGTTCTCCTGGGTGAATTCACGTGAGCACCTGCCGCAGATCCACGGGTACATTTTAAGCGCTTTTTCCCGATATCCCTGCTCTCGTTTATCTTTGTTGCGATGCGCTTCGGCAACTATTTGGTCGAGTTTGTCACTACTTGATTTGATTCTGTCTGATGTCATTACTAAAACTCTGTATTGTTTCCAGGCAAATTATTTGGAATGAATATTTTATAAAAACCACTGCAGAACTGCTGCAAAATTTTCAACGCAATCTTTCGGCTGTTGAGCAATTAGTTTCTCACGTTGATGTACACCATAACAAACAGCCAGCGAATCGGTATTTGCCCGATGCGCCATCTCTATATCATAGGTTGTATCACCGACTACAATTGCCCTGTCAGCGGTCACCCCGGTTTCAGTAAGAATATCGAGGACCATGCGGGGGTGGGGTTTGGATTTCGCCTCATCGGCACAGCGGCTGGTAACAAAATGTTCACTTAATTGTGTATGTTCGAGAACTTTATCCAGACCTATCCTCGCTTTGCCAGTGGCAATGGCAAGTGAATAGTCATCACTCTGCAGCTGCCTTAACCCCTCTTCTACGCCCTCGAACAGCAACATTTCAGTATCATCGAGGTGCAGAAAATGTTCACGGTATCTATCGACTACCTGTTGTTGAATCGTGTTACTGTAATCTGGCATCAGCACAGCAAGGGCTTCTTTCAGTCCCAGGCCTATAATATTTCGTACTGATTCATCTCCCGGGTAAACAATTTCAATATCTTCGGCTGCCTTTCTAAAACAATTGATAATTTTACTTTCAGAATCCATTAAGGTGCCGTCCCAGTCAAAAATGATCAGGTCGTAATTCTTGCTCTTATCAAGTGTCATGAAAGGTTTTCCAGTAGCTCCGCCAGCGGTTCGGGTAACGGTGCCTCAATATCAATGTCTTTGCCATCAAGCGGATGCTTGAAGCGAATCCTGCTGGCATGTAAGAAAAGTCGTTTCAGCCCATCCAGTTTCATTCGTCGATTGAAGGCCCGGTCGCCATATCGATCATCGCCCGCAATCGGTTGATCTATTGATTGTGCATGGACACGTGCCTGGTGAGTGCGACCGGTAAGCAGCTTGATACTGACCAGGGCCGCATTGGCCCGTGGAAAGTTCTTCTCCGGTACAAATATACTACTTGCCGGCTTACCATTTTCTGACACGGTAACAAAACGTTCACCAGATTGCCGACTGTTGACCTCAAGCGGGGCATTAATTTTCTTCTTTTTGCCCTGCCAGACGCCACGCAACAGCGCCGTATAGGTCTTATCCATGCTCTTGCCGTGTTCGCGCCTGAGCATTTCATGCATTCGCACCAGGGCAGAACGTTTTTTTGCCAGTACCAGGCAGCCTGAGGTTTCCCGATCCAGGCGGTGCACCAGCTCAAGGAAATGGCAGTCAGGCCGTAATTGGCGGAAGGCCTCAATCACACCATAACTGATGCCGCTACCGCCGTGCACTGCCATCCCAGCCGGTTTATTCAGAATGATCAGCGATTTGTCTTCGTACAATATACTCTCTGACAGCCGCTGCATATCCGAGTGGCTGGCCTGTGAGGGTTCTCTCTCTACCAGGGTCACTGGTGGAATACGGACAATATCGCCAGCATTTAACTTGTAATGAGGCTTCTTGCGTCCTTTGTTTACCCGCACTTGCCCGGTACGCAATAAACGATAGATCATACTGCGAGGTACACCTTTCAGTTGTGACAGCAGAAAATTGTCTACTCTTTGTCCTGAGGCCCCCTCATCTACTTCGAGCAGGCGGGCCTTTGCTGCCGGTTCTGATGATTGCTGTGATTGCCCTGGATCATGAAATTTGCTGCTTTGCGACATGCGCGAATAATACAGGGTTTTGACTGCTTAAGTGCAAACGAATCCTCGAATAATCAGAAACTTGTCGAACATAGAATATTGTAGCTGTACACAGACACTGGTATAGTGCGTCGTTGTGAAAACCAGTTACCAGGTTTTTTGCTGATTTCAGCAGGGCTTTAATTAATAACTGGCTCACATATATATTGAATCAATAATTGGATGTAAGGATGTAACCTTCATCCTCGGGTAATGAGATAACCCACCAGATAGTGCCGGGAAGATGACGGAAAATGACTGTCCACCGTGCATATTGAACCGACTAATACTGTTTATTCCAGCTTTACCAGCAGTTAGCCGCGCGTAAGCTCTGAAGTACCGGGCCCGCGCCAGCGATGCAGAATAAAATTAAGCCATTGGTCATATTTCGGATTGTCTCATTTTTAAGAATGACAGACTGTTACGCATACAGATAGTAACAGACATAGTGACGCATACAGACAGGCTATACGTAGCGAAGAGAGTGATTTAGCAGTAAGAAAATCTGTTCAAACCCTTTAAGTGATAAAAAGTAACTCATAAACAAGGTTCTTTGTTAGGGTAATAACAGCTACAGCAGCGCGATAGTCCTGACGCTAGTGCGTCGGAAAGTACATTAAAATGAAAAGAATGTTGTTTAACGCAACTCACTCAGAAGAGTTGCGAGTCGCCATCGTTGATGGCCAGAGGTTGATTGACCTCGATATCGAATCCGCCAGCTTTCAACAGAAAAAAGGTAATATTTACAAAGGCGTAGTGACCAGGGTTGAACCAAGCCTGGAAGCCTGCTTTGTTGATTACGGCTCCGTCCGACAGGGATTCCTGCCGATGAAGGAAATTTCCCGGCGTTTTTTTACCGGTGATAAAAAGACCGCACCAATCTCTCAGACACGCATACAGGATGTCATCAAGGAAGGCCATGAACTGGTCATCCAGGTCGAAAAAGAAGAACGCGGCAACAAAGGCGCTGCATTAACAACCTTCATCAGCCTGGCCGGGCGTTACCTTGTTCTGATGCCGAACAATCCGAAAGGCGGCGGTATATCTCGCCGTATTGAAGGTGAAAAACGCGCAGAACTGCGAAAAATTATGAACGAGCTTGATGTTCCTACCGAGCATGCGCTGATCGCACGTACCGCAGGTATTGGAAAAAGCCAGGAAGCCATGCAATGGGACCTCGATTATCTCACCCAACTGTGGCAGGCAATAGATAAAGCCTCCAGTGATCGCCCTGCTCCGTTCCTGATTTACCAGGAAAGCAATCTTGTCGTTCGCGCCATGCGGGATTACCTGCGTTCTGATATATCCGAGATTCTGATCGACAATCCTGAAGTCCATGATCGTGCCAAACGTTTTATGGAACAGGTCATGCCGCAAAACCTGGTGCGCCTGAAGCTGTATGAGGATTCTGTTCCGCTATTTTCCCGATTTCAGATAGAACACCAGATAGAATCTGCATTTTCACGTTCCGTACAAATGCCTTCCGGCGGTTCTCTGGTGATTGACCATACAGAAGCCCTGGTCAGTATCGATGTAAACTCCGCTCGTGCAACCAAGGGAAGCGACATCGAAGAAACAGCATTACAGACCAACCTGGAAGCCGCTGACGAGGTAGCCAGGCAATTACGTATGCGCGACCTCGGTGGTCTGATCGTCATTGATTTCATCGATATGACCTCAAACAAGAATCAGCGGAATGTAGAAAACCGCCTGAATGATGCACTGGAATCTGACCGCGCACGCATTCAGACCGGTCGTATTTCACGTTTTGGCCTGTTGGAAATGTCACGACAGAGAATCCGCCCATCGCTGGGTGAATCGAACTATGGCGTATGTCCACGCTGTGAAGGGACCGGACAGATTCGTGGCATTCAGTCATCATCTCTGAGTATTCTAAGAATAATTCAGGAAGAAGCGCTGAAAGAAAACACTGAAGTCGTTCATGCCTATCTGCCAATTGAATCTGCGACATTTCTGTTGAATGAAAAACGTCATGAGATTACCGGCATTGAAAATCGTCTGGGTACCAGAATACAGATTATCCCTACCATTTCGCTTGATACACCGCACTATAAAATCGAACGTATGCGCAGTGAAGACCTCGATGAATCGGGAGACAAGCCAAGCTACAAATTACACGTTGAAGAAATAACAGATGAACTGCCGTCACCTGGCAGCCATCCTCAGCCAGCAGCAGAAAAACCTGCTGTCGGCACAACATTCCATTCAACCTCTGCGCCTGCATCTGCCCCTGCCCCTGCGTCAACTTCCCCGGCGGCAGTTCCAGCGTCTACCGAAGAGCGTGGATGGTTTACAGGGCTTATCAAAAAGCTGTTTAACAGTGTTCCCGAACAACCTCAGGCAGAGCCTGTGAAGGAAGAAACAAAGCCTGCACCTCAGCAGCGCAGCAATCAGCAGAGAAACAGGAGAAGCCAGGGCAACCGTCAGCAGGCTCGTCGCAGCAACCAGCAAAATCGCCAGCGCAATCAGCCAAGAAAGAAACCAGAAGCTGCAAAAAAAGCAGACACCCAAGCTGAAAGCCAGGTGAAGCAGGCTGACAACAGAACAGGTACTGATAAGCAGGCAAATCAGGACAGGCCGCAGCGCCCTCGTCAGCAAAACCGATCTAACCGTAGCCGACGTCGCAACCCCAGGCAGAATAGACCTCCTGCTGGAGATAGCACGCAAGCTAGCCAGGCTGAAAACGCTACGAATGGCAATGTCGCCAAACCTGAGCAGCCGAAAGAAGTAGCTAAGCCGGAAGTAAATGGCAATATCGCTCCTGCAGCTGAAACGAAAGCGCCGCCTGCTAAAAAGCGTTCAACAAGAAGAAGATCTGCCCCAGCAGGAAAAAGAACACCAACTGAGGCTTCAGCAACTGGCTCTGATACACAAAACCCATCAACTGGCACCAGCCAGTCGAAGGAACTCTCTGTTTCTACTGCTGCCGTTGTTGATAACCAGGATAAACCTGTCAAGCAGCCCAAAGCTGTTCAAACAGAAAAGCAAGCTGATGCGAAACCTGTCAGCAATGTTAAGGCTGACAAACCTGCAGCCAGCCAGGCCACTTCCAGAAATGCTACCACGGATAAAGCTGCCGCAGAGAAGCCAGCTACAAAGAAACCTTCTGCAGATAAAACGCTAGCTGAAAACGCTGCTGCAGATAAATCAAAAAAAGCAGAAAAAGCTATCGACAAACCTGTAGTCAAGAAGAAAAAGTCTGTTCGTAGCAGAAAGCCGGCAACTGATGCAGAAAAAAAGCCAGCGTCTGATGCGATAAAAGAGAAAGCAGCGAGTAAACCTGAGAAGAAAGCTGGGAAGAAACCTGAAAAGGACAGCGTTCAGAAGAAGGCGACTTTAATTCAGGTCGAAACTAAAGCGTCAGAAAAGTCGGTATCTGAATAAATACGTTCAATACGAAGGAATTAGCTTCTCTCCCCTGGCAGCCGCTGGTTGTCAGGGGATATTTCTTTCAGATCTTGCCGCCTGTATTGCACCCGACCCAGCTACCAGTTAATACCTCCACCAATATAAAAGCCATCTGCCTGGCGTCGAATAGAGGAATCGGAATCAGCCGATGAATCTACGGAATCAAGCCAATAGCCGCGATAACCTGCCCTGAAAGACATTGAAGGCAGCGGGTCAACAGCCAGGCCTATCTCAAGTTCCTTGCCAAAGGGATCGATTGTGCTCTTAATATTAGACATCCAGGGCGAAAAGGCTGCCTGTCCGAACAAATAGGCGGGTCCATAGATGCCAACACGACCCTCTGCAACAAATCTCATACCGGAACTGGACTCAGTTTCAGTTAACTCAAGATCGTTCCAACCCAGCCCCATAGCAAGATATGTGTTCTCGGCAGCAGACAGCAAGCGACGCTTTATATCCACTGTCCACTGGCTGGTGTCAGCCGGGCTTTTGTTAAACCCATTTGTTTGATGAATGCTGCTATGCCCTGACCACTTGTCATTCAGCCAGCCCTCGCCCAGATTAAATTCAGAGTGTGTGCCGAGAGAATTTGTCGATGGTTGTGTCGCTGAAGGCCAGCCTGACACATCCAGACCCTGGCTGCTATCATCAAAGGCACATGCAGTCGAAGTCAGACCGCTGGCCATTATTAATGAAATGGGGATTATTAGCTTTTGTAATAACATGAATTATTTCCCTTAGCATTAATTTTGCATGAAGATTAAAAGATTATTTAAGCACTCATGCACTTACGATTTTGCCCAATTACTGTCACAGGCTACTCTTGTCCTTGAATAGAATCCAGTATTTTTTTAATTTACTTAAAATTATTTTACTTTTAATTCATAAAGATACGATCGCTATCAATAATTTACATTATCTTGTAATGCTCACTTTGATTTACACGATAACAGGCTGGTCCTGCGTATAACAGTGATTTAAACACCAGCGAAACAGTAAATTTACCCGCTTATCAGGTGAACTGATCGTTCAGGCGGCAATATACTACCCCGCGGCAAGTTAGCAAAATAATACAAGCAGTTGCGACTAGATTGACAGAGGATGGTTGAATGATAAAAGCTAAATGTTACTAGTTTCCATAGAATAGCTGGTTTCAGAAAGCTGGATCAAATACTGCTATTGATTCAACATGTTTAGTGTGTGGAAACATATCCATCACACCTGCCGCTTTGAGACGGTAACCATATTTATTGACCAGAATGTCAGCATCTCGTGCCAGTGTTGCTGGATTACATGACACATACACAATCCGCTTTGGTTTCAGTTCTGGCAGACGTTCAATAACTTCCATAGCCCCACTTCGCGGTGGATCCAGCAATATGCGGTCCCACTTTCTGTGTAACCAGCTGCCATCGAGAGGAGTATCGTAAAGATTCGCGGTAATAAACTCAGCATTACTCAAGCCGTTGTAGCTGGCGTTATCACGAGCCATCTTTACCAGTACTGAATCACCCTCAATTCCGGTAACGTGCTTACATACTCGCGCCAACGGCAAGGTGAAGTTACCTATCCCGCAAAAAAGATCCAGCACTTCATCGCCCTCCTCTGCGCTCAATAGCTCCAGCGCCAGGGAAATCATCGACTGATTAATGCTGGCATTGACCTGGGTGAAGTCAGTGGGCCTGAAACGGATTGCAACGTCCCATTCATCAAGTCGATACTGAAGTAACTCCTGTTTCCCAGGATAAAGAGCCTGGATAGAATCTGGGCCTGCTGGCTGTAACAATATGGATAGCTGATGCTGATGAGCAAAAGACTTAAGCAATTCTTGATCAGCCCCTGATATCGGCTCCAGATTTCTGAAGACCAGCACCGCGCTGTCATCTCCCGCGGCAATTTCAATTTGCGGAATCCGTTTAGCAATTGACAATCCGGCTACAAGCTCTCTCAGCGGAAGAATAAGATTAGAAAATCGTTCATCAAGTACTTCACAGCTATCCATAACGGCAAGATATCCGCTTTGCTTTTCACGAAAACCTACCAGTACGCCGCCTTTCTTGGGCACAAACTTAACTCCCAGCCTTGCTTTGCGGCGGTAGTTCCAGTGAGGACCCTGCAATGGAGGAAGCGTAGACTCAGGCTGAACTTTGCCTATTTGCTGCAGGTTCTCGAGCAGCACCTGCTGCTTGGCATGAATCTGGCTTGATTCAGACATATGCTGCAAGCTGCATCCGCCACAAACACCCGCTGCAGAGCATCTCGGCTGCACCCTGTCATCCGAGGCTTCAAGAACCTCGAGCACATTTGCCGTATCATACTTGCTTGTGCGCCTGGTAGTTTGACACCTGACGACTTCTCCTGGTAAGCCACCTTCTACGAATACAGCTTTGCCTTCGTGATGAGCAACTCCGCGGCTGTCATTGGTCAGAGACTCGATAGAAACTGTCATTTCAATCGGTGGAGAGCGCCTTCTACGTCGTGCCATTTATTAGTCCGTAATAATTCAAAAAAGACAAGCTTGTCCTAAGTGGGAGGGCCAGGTAAGAATTTTTTTCACCGAGACCCTTTTCTTCGGTAATGCAGATAATTCAGAGAGGATGCATACTGTCAGTTTAATGACTCTACAAATGTAGTCAGATGTGTTTTATTTTGCTGCATCAAAGCTTCTTTGAACTGCTGATATTCAAGATCGAGCGATGAATCATCAATATTGCCGGACACCAGCTGCCAGCGCTTATTTAACAGCCAGGTATTGATGATGTTCAGTTCAAGCCCGTTTCTTACAAGCTCAACATTCCCTTCCAGGTAGGCATCCAGAACATCATCGAAGGACATCGCCTTATTACCTGGAAATCCACAGAGCACAGCTACATCATGAAGAGGCAGTGGATTCTGTCCAGTTGTTCCTGACAGCTCCGTCGCCAAATCAACGTGATTCACTAAATCGGCTGAATGGAGACCGTGCGACAGATATCGATAGTTCAGAATCGGGAAGATAGAACGGTTGCCATTCCAGGTGACAATAGAAGCCTGATGCCCAACAATGAGTTCCTGCAAGGTCTGTAATAGATTCGCTTCAGTCGACTCGGGGACTCCTTCTGACCAGCATTTTATTCCTTTGTTATCCTGTACAAGGATAGAGAGTGCGACTATTTGCAGCATGTGCTGGCCTATTACACCGGGATTAGAGTGATTTTCTCTGCTTTTAGTCACCATCACCCTGGAAACATCTTCCTGCGACAGATCATGCAGATCATACAGTCGCGTACCCAGTTCAAAATCAGGAATGGTCGCGATGTCAAAGTAGATGACACTCATGAGGATTTACTCTGAAAAACGCCAGTAGACAGGTAGCGGTCGCCGCGGTCACAAACGATTGAAACAATTACCGCATTTTCAACTTCACGAGATAACTGTATTGCCGCTGCCAGGGCTCCCCCCGATGAGATCCCGGCGAAAATACCCTCTTTCTGGGCAAGAAGCCGAGTCGTATCTTCTGCCAGTTGCTGACTGATATCCATGGTACGGTCTACTTCATCTGCGACAAAAATTGAGGGAAGGTACTCCTCCGGCCAACGGCGAATACCGGGGATTGATGACCCATCTGTGGGTTGAACGCCAATAATTTTAATCGCAGGATTTACTTCTTTGAGGTAGCGAGAGGTACCCATAATAGTACCTGTCGTTCCCATGGAAGAGACAAAATGAGTAATATTTCCATTGCTATCCTTCCAGATTTCCGGACCCGTCGTCATGTAGTGTGCTGCCGGGTTATCGGGATTTGAAAACTGGTCAAGAACCTTTCCCTTCCCCGCCGCCTGCATCTCCAGCGCCAGGTCTCGCGCCCCTTCCATACTGGCTTCACGACTGACAAAAATCACCTTGGCGCCATAAGCGGTCATGCTAACGACTCGTTCGGCACTCATGTTTTCAGGCATGATCAGTATCATACGATAACCCTTTACCGCTGCGACCATGGCAAGTGCAATACCGGTATTGCCGCTAGTCGCTTCAATCAGCGTATCACCCGGCTTAATTTCACCTCGCGCTTCTGCTGCAGCAATCATGTTCAGTGCCGGTCGATCTTTAACAGATCCGGCCGGGTTATTCCCCTCCAGTTTAACCAGGATGGTGTTGTTGTGGCCTTCAGTAAGGCGCTTAAGGCGAACTAGCGGAGTGTTGCCGACAAAGTCTTCAAGATCTTGCATTTTTTATATTTACTGTTCGGTTGTGTAAATGAGTACAGACTCGCAGCCGTGCAGTTGCAATCTGTCGATTTTCATTATTAGTAACAAAACTTACAATTTACGCTTATTTAGGTCTGGCATTTTAGCATGGTTGATTGAAAAGCCATGAGCAAACCAACTTAATCTTCAGGTATGCTGGCTAGTATACCTTTACTACAAAAAGCAGCTCGCCGCCGCTTATCTTATTTACGATTAAAGGTCTTTCCGCCTTACCATTTTCAAGGATAGAAATTTTGCCCACCAGGCCTTCAAAGTTCTTCGTGTCGCGTAGCATACGGTTGAGACAGATCCGGTCGCCTGGCTTATCACAATGATTCATCGCATTTTTTATTACCAGATAACTCTCTACTCCTAAAGCAGTGTAGCTTGTTGCCTTATCAGCATCTCGTGAACTGTAGTACAGCCGCATTATTTTTTCTGAGTAAGAACTTTTCTGCAGATCTTTATCATCAGTTGAGAAAAAATCGATGGCATAGATATCTTCCAACAGCGCAACTTCATCACCATAGTCATTAATAATCGTTGCGACCAGGCCATCACTGGCCATAACCTCAGGTTTCCAGTCGATATTTCTGGCTGCATTTTTAATAGCAACCACTTCTTTAGGCTTGACTGGTAAATAAAGCAGTTCGGTGCCTTTATCTCGTAGTTCTTGCAACCTTTCCAGGTAACTTTCATCACTGCCAAGCACGACTGTCTCGGTCACCACTCCGCCCACTGTCTGGAATTTACGAATAAATTCTGTTGCCAGCACTGAGGAATGTTCGCTATCAGGATCAGTAAAGACTGCCACCTTCTCGATCAGCAGCTCATCCATGACAAAGAGTGCGGCAACGCTGCCCTGGAAAATATCATCGAAGCAAAGTTGGCTGACATAATCATTGTCTCCGCTGACATCGGGGTGGGTGGCCAGCATGGCCAGAACAGGGATTTCCAGTTTATTTGCCTGTGGTTTAATTTTCAGTGCCGAGGAGGAAGTCGACATCAGCAGCACCGCCGATACCCGCTCATCATTCGCAAGCCTGTTCAATGCATTGACTGTCAGTGCTGGCTTATTCTGATCATCCTCGATAATCAGTTCAATCCTGTCGCCATTTTTCAGCAGTGGCTGCCATTTCATCGCTGTCTTAATGCCTTCAACGCCATCCTCACCTTTTGCCCGGTCTACTCCGCTAAAAGGCCCTATCACACCAAGCTTGATGATTTTACCGCTTGGTACGATTTCATCCTGACGTTGACAACCTTCCGCACTCAACAGAGCAAGTACCGCACAAGCAATCGTTATTATCTTAACCATTTTTAATCATTGACTTAATGGGAATATATTTCATTTGAGAGTTCATGGTATATAAAGAATCCTTGCCCGGACAATGAGCTCTCTTGATATATTTCTCTCGATTTTCTTCCTTAAACGCGTCAGATCATCACGGTTTAACTGTTCACGTGCGAGTATGTCCATGGTCATTACATTTTTATCCTGGCGCTTCGCTAAATGTGCTTGCTGGACGATGATATATTTTCCATTTACAAGGAAACGTTCATTCTGCCAGTACTTTTCCATTTCCAGCCGTTCAACAATATCGTCATAGGAAAAATACAGAGGTACAGCAATAAGAATCAACGTCAGTATGACCAGGCGCATGCTGGTTTTGTCATGTACGGCCGGCGAATATCCCAGTATCCTGAAGGTAAATGTAGCGGCCAGGAGGATACCGACCAGGTTTGTTGAAAAAAGCAGGAAAGCCTGTGAAAAAAAGCTGATATCCAGGCGACCGATGCCGATACCCGCTACTGCCAAAGGCGGCACCAGGGCAACTGCAATTGCAACACCTGCAAGACTCTGCAGGATTTCCTTATAAGCCTTGGTGTAGGCCCCAGCTATACCAGCAAAAATCGCCACTCCAAGATCAAGTAAAGTCGGGTTCACTCTTGCAAGCATTTCCGAAGTAACAGGTTTGTGCGGAAACATAAGTGTGAGCAAAGCTGCTGAGAGCAATGCAATAACCACTCCCACTATAATTTTGACTGCTGACTGACGGGAAATCTTCTTGTCCTGTCGCAGCATACCCATAGCTAATGAAATAATTGGTGCCATCAATGGCGCGAGCAACATGGCACCGATGACAACAGCGGTACTATTCTGATACAGCCCTATGGTTGCCAGCAAAGTACTGAGAATCATCAGTACGATATAGGTAGAATTCGTTACTGAATCTTCACGCAGTGCCTGGAAAAGATCCCGAAATCGTTCCTCTGAAGCATATGAAAAAAAGGGAATTGACTTTAAACTGGCTTTATTTATTTCCTCTTTTCCAGTTGGTAGGTTGCTTATGTTCAACTTCTCTTTCCCTGGGCTGGCAACTTTCAGACTGGCAGAATATTCATCGCCGATATTAAGCGTGACAGCCCTTGGGAGAGTTTCACAAAATATTGGTGTTGATGTCCTACTTTCCCCATCTATAGTCACATCAAGAGGAGCATCCGACTCAATTACGAACGATTTGCTCTTCACAAATCCTATAGAGTCAGGTAATTTCTTCCTATACCCGGCAGGGAGAATTATTTGCAGCAGGAATTTAAAATAGCCAAGAATGGAAACAGGTGCACTTATTATCAATTCCACCATTTCGTCTTTCGCTGTACTGTCTGCAGCAATTTTTCTCGAGGCCAGGTTAGAGCCATGTTGCTGAATTAGCATACAGCCACATGCAGCAGTATTGATCTCCTTGCCATTATTTGTCACAAACCTCAGTGGCAGCAGCTTCAGGCCAGAGAATTGTTTAAGTCCACGCCAGATCATCTTCAGGCGGCTGGTTCCACGAGGTGTATCTAGCAACGGCAGGCGACCCATTGTGGCTTTGTAAAGCAGTACTTCTCCATTACAAAGAATAAGATCTAATTCGTGCCCAGACTTTCGCAGGGCCAGTTCAACCGCTTGTTCGGGCTTGTCAGGGATACCATAACTTCTAGCAAGTTCACGGTATTCTTCCTGTGCAATCACCCCCATACTGAAGCCAAGCTCAGCTGAGAGTTTTAACACATACTTAAGATCATTAAGATCACCACTGATGACAACATGATTGCAATCGGCGAGATGTAAAGGAGGGTTTTCTGCAAAGCTATCGATGTCAGTCGAACTGACATCAGCCCCATAGGGGTTGTTCTGGATGAGCTTAATCAGTTCAGTGCCAGAAGGAGCACAAATGAACAGTGCTGATTTGACGTATTCCTTCATTTACATAATCTGGTCATTGGCGTAGAGATTCACATCGCTTATAAAATCACGGGCTTTGATTCCTGCCATTCTGAATTCATATGAAAAATCGTGACAATTAAATTAATTTGTTTCGTTATAGCATAAATCAGATGGACACCTGTGAACCTACTCCGCCTTCTAATGACGGAGTAGGTTTATTGAAATCATGACAGACGGGAATACTCGAACCTGGAATCAGATTCAGGCTGCCTTGTGCTCATACAGATGAACATCCCGTTGTGGGTAAGGAATACCGATACCAGCTTCATCCAGGCGAAGCTTCACGGTCTCAGTGGCATCAAAGAACACACCCCAGTAATCGGCGCTTTCTACCCACACGCGCATAATAAAATTGACGCTGTTATCGGCCAGCTCAGCAACGGCGATCTGGTGTGCCGGATCAGCAAGAATACGCGCATCCTTGCTAACGATATCCTCGAGGATGGCACGCACCTCTTTCAGATCTGCATCATAAGACACACCCACTGTCAGGTCGACTCGACGGGTGGCCTGGGCGGAATAGTTGATAATGTTATCGTTACCAATCTTGCCATTGGGCACAATGATGGTTTTGTTGTCGGGAGTTATCAATGTTGTGGTAAAGATATGAATCGCCTGCACTGACCCGGATACGCCTGCAGCCTCGACGAAGTCTCCTACTTTGAAAGGACGGAAAATTATCATCAGGAAACCAGCAGCAAAATTGGCCAGAGATCCCTGCAGGGCAAGACCGATAGCCAGGCCAGCGGCACCTAATATGGCAATAAAGGAGGTGGTCTGAATACCAAGTTGACCCAATGCCGCGACGACAACAAAGGCCAGCATGCCGATGTAGGCGATACTGCTGGTAAAGCCGATAATAATCTGGTCAATATCCGCTTTTTTCATCACCTTGATGACCAGCTTCTTCAACCAGTTGGCAATCATCTTGCCTATGATGAAGATGGCAATCGCGGCTAGCGCCTTGAGGCCATACTGGATCAACAGTTCCTTGCCCATTTCAAATAGCTGGTTGACTTTGTCCGGGTCCATATATTCTGTCACTTGATCAACGACAGTGCCTGTTTCAGTACCATTGGCCATGGTTATTTCTCCTGGTTTAATACGATTAATTACAAATTCTTAAAAGATATGGCTGATAAATGATAATCAGGAATCATCACTGCCCAGCCAGCGGTAAACGATGCCGG